>Ga0265301_10004619_pt1 | contig 13845 bp, 12 predicted proteins | sample AusTroGonzalo_MG_2_FD_193488 | JGI IMG/M metagenome (GOLD analysis project Ga0265301, IMG submission 193488) | Bovine rumen microbial communities from tropical cattle in Woodstock, Queensland, Australia - Gonzalo_04 | ecosystem: Host-associated > Mammals > Digestive system > Stomach > Rumen ...
CAATCTCCTTCCAGCATCACTATATCTTGATTTTTTAGACTTTCAAGAGATGTGACAATATGATTATCTTTTTGATATCCCAAAACAACATAATCCTCAATAAAAGTTGATAACGTTGCTTGATAATTTTCATCACTATAGTTATAACGATCAAAATATAAGTCCACTTCTCCTTGTTGAATTGCCTTTTTTAGTTCTTCTTTAGATGAATATTCTTTATATTCAAAGTTAATATCTGCGAGTCTTGCAATTCTATCTACATATTCTCCTGCTATACCGGCAACTTTCTTATTAATTTTTACTTCATAAGGATAATTTTTAACATATCCATAAACATAATTTTTAGAAATTAATGATGCCTTTGTTTCTGCAGAAAGATTATTTTCCGTTATATAGTAGTCTAAATATGCTTGATTGTATTCTTTGATATAGTTTGTCAATCTCCACTTATTATAATATTTTTCTACAATATTATTTAACTCTTCATTCGCACCTAAAGTAATTACAATTTGCTTTTTCATTTCTGTAAAGAAGTAATTAACATAGTATCCACTCTTTTTGATTGTATAATTTAAATACATTACATTTGGAGTAATAACCATATTCACTTCTCCATTATCTAAAGCCTTATATAAGTCTTCTACATTATCATAAGTCTTATAAGATAAATTTAGTCCACTCTTCAAGTAATAACTAATTTCTTCAGCATCTTTTGCAAATATACCGAAAGTAATATTCTTTAAGTCTTTTATATGGTTTATTCTTTCATATGATTTTCCTACTATAACATAGTTATCATTAAATAGAAATAAATTTTTATTCGATAATTTTGCATCATTATCTAATATTTGTATGCGAATGTTTTCTGTTGTTGGAGTAGATTCTTTTAAATAAGGAATCTTATTAAATTCTAATCCTACATTTGACTCCATATCCTCAAGAAAACTAAATATAACTCCTGTCCCATTTTGTGCATAAAGAGGATAGTCATTTACCACTTCGATATCAAACGTAGTTCCCTTATTTTCTTCTACCCACTGTTTTTGCCTTACTGTTAAGCTTGTTGAGGAATCTTCTTTGTTATAATAACGATACACAAATATAAAAGCTATAATCGCTATTACGAGGGGAACTATTATTATTAATTTCTTTTTCATCACTCGCTACCTACCTATCTCTTGTCCAACTAATGGTGCCTCTATTTTTTTGCTTATATCCAATGATTGGAAATTCAGGAGAATCATTTTCTTTCTGAATAAATATTTGAAAATCATAATACGTTTTTTGACTATCAGAAAAAACAGTTAAAGCTTTTTCACCATAGGTTTTAGCAGCTGATGAGGATATATCAGCATTTACTGTTAATGCAATTTCTACAATTTTTCCTGCTAATCTAACAGATACTTTAGAAACGCCGTCTTCTTTAAATAATGCCTCTACATCTTTTTGGACACTATCAGATAGCTTAACATTTTCTATACCATCTAGACGATTTCCATAATACGCTCCCTCTTCTCCTCCAAAAAATGTATTTTTGATAAATAGTAAAAGCAAAATGATTGCCAATAAAGCTGCAATTCCTATTATCATTAATTTATTTCTTCTTATATATTTTATTATATTTTCCATATTCTCACATCCTAGCATCTTCATTATACACTATGTGAAGACCTTTTTCAATTGACATTTTTATCTAATTCTTCTTTTAATACTTCCATAGCCAATTTAGGATTTAATGATCCCTTTGTTTCTTTCATAACTTGACCCATTAAAAATTTAATGGCTCGATCATGGCCCATCCTATAATCACTAACAGATTGCGGATTTTCTTTTACAATTTTCTCGATTACTTCTTTTATCTTATTATCATCCGTTATATTTTGAACTCCTGATAGATCTATAATTTCTTCTATTGATTTATCTGTTTCCATAATAAGATTTATCATTTCTTTTAAGTTTTTACTAGTAATTGTTCCATTCGAATAGAAATTTACTAGTTGCATAAAACGCTCTATTGATAAGGTCGTTTCTTTTATTTCTTTTTCTTCTTTATTTAGATAAGCAGATATATCACCTAACAATAAGTTACTGGCTGTTTTCAAATCAATATTCTTATCTAACAAATCATTAAAGTAATCACTTAATTTCCTATTTTGAATTAATTTATTTGCATTAATATCAGATAAACCATTGTGGATATAAATTATTCGCCTTTCATCAGGTAACATTGGAATTGTTTTGTTTACCCTTTCTATCATTTCATCTGTTATATATAAATAAGGAATGTCTGGTTCTGGAAAATAACGATAATCATTTCCCGTTTCTTTGACACGCATTAAAACTGTATTTTGTACTTTATCATCAAAACGGCGAGTTTGGGCTTTAAAAGTTTCTCCTCTGTCTAATAACTCTTTCTGTCTTTGTATTTCTTTTTCGATACTTAACCCAACGTTGGAGATAGAACCAATGTTTTTGATTTCTACTTTTGTTCCAAAAGAATCCGATTCATTTTTTCTAATCGATACATTGGCATCAGCTCGCATAGATCCTTCTTCCATCTTACAATCAGATACATCAGAATAAAATAATAATTCTTTTAATTTTTCTAAATATAGTTTTGCTTCTTCGCTACTAGAAATACATGGTTTAGATACAATTTCTATTAAAGGGACTCCTGCTCTATTAAAGTCTAGAAGTGTTTTTTCTCCTCTATGTGTGCTCTTGCAAGTATCTTCTTCTATATGCATTTCTTCTATTCCAATTTTTTTCTTTTCTCCGTTTAACTCTATTTCAACATAACCATCATAGCCAATAGGAGTACGGGCTTGTGTTATTTGATAATTTTTAGGATTATCAGGATAAAAATAATTTTTACGATCAAAATGCATTTGTCTTCTTATCTTACAATTTAAGACAGTGGCTGCTTTGATAGCCAAAAGAATCACTTCTTCGTTTAAAGTAGGAAGAGTTCCAGGATATCCTAAGTCAATAACATTTGTTAAAGAGTTAGCCATTTGTCCATAACCATTTGTAGAATTTGAAAATATTTTGGTTTTTGTTTTTAATTCCACATGAACTTCTATACCAATTGTAGGAATATAATTACTCATTATTTTCACCTCCAAATGGATTTAAATCTAAATTTAATTCTTTTTCTAAGAAACTTGCTAATTGATAGATTTTTGCTTCTTCAAAACTATTTCCAATAATTTGCATACCAATTGGCATATGATTCTTATCAAATCCAACTGGTATATTAATTCCTGGTAATCCGGCCATATTTACAGGAATTACTAGTACATCATCCATAAATGTCTTTGATGGGTCATCCATTGGATCTGTTAAATCATACGCTGTGGTTGTCGTAGTTGGACCTATTATATAATCATATTTTTCAAAGACTTTTTCAAATTCTTTTTTCATATCATCTCTAATAGATAATGCCTTATTATAGTATGTTTTCGCATTTTCTCCGCTTAAAAGATAAGATCCTACCATAATACGTCTTTTTACTTCTTCGCCAAATCCTTCTTGCCTTGTACTAAGATATAAATCTGTTATATCTTTTGGATCTTCTTTCGAATGCCCATATCTTATTCCATCAAATCTAGCTAAGTTTGATGAAGCTTCTCCCATAGCAATTATTTGATATAGGGTGACTGCATACCTTAGATATTTCATATCAATATAATCAACTGTTAAACCTTTTTGTTCTAGGAAATGGGCAACAGCTTTTATTCTGTTTACAATTTCTTGATCTACAATATCACTAATAAGATAGTTTGGTATTGCTATTTTCATTCCTTTAACATCTTTTCCCATTAGTCTTGTAAAGTCTTCTTCCTCTTTATCGGCACTTGTTAAATCTTTTGGATCTGTTCCAACGATTGCATTTAATAATAGTGCATTCTCATATACGTTTTTTGTCATCGGACCAATTTGATCAAGGGAGGAAGCAAAGGCTATTAATCCATATCTAGATACTCTCCCATAGGTTGGTTTCATTCCGACTATTCCTGTGTATGATGCGGGTTGTCTGATAGAACCGCCTGTATCACTTCCTAAAGCAAATAAAACATCCCTTGCTGCAATGGTTGTGGCACTTCCACCAGAAGAGCCCCCAGATATTTTTGTTTGATTCCAAGGGTTTTTAGGAGCTCCAAAATAGGAAGTTCTAGAAGAGGTTCCCATCGCAAACTCATCCATATTTGTTTTTCCAATAATAATCATATGTTTTTCTTTTAATTTTTCTACTATTGTTGCGTTATAAACAGGAATAAAGTTATCTAATATATGAGAGGCGCAAGTCGTTAATAATCCTTTGGTTACTATATTATCTTTTACCGCAATTGGTAATCCAAATAAAATATTATCAACTTCTTTATCTTCTAATTCTAAAGCTTCTCTTATAGCTTCTTCTTTATTCAATGTTATATAAGCATTTAAATCAGAATGAGCTTCAATATTAGAAAATGCTTCTTCTACTAAATCAATTGGTTTCACTTTCTTTTGTTTTAACAACTCATGAATTTCTATAATAGATTTATCTAAATATTTCATATTAAGCCCCTTCACTTTCTCCAATTACTACCGGTACTTGTATATAATTTCCACTATGCCTTGGAGCATTTTCCAACACTTCTTTTGGATCTAACATTTCTCCAACTTCATCTTTTCTAAGCTTACATTCAGAAGACCATGGCGCTATTAATATTTCATCGTCATATCCTTCTACTTCATTTATTTTTTCTACATCGTTTAACAATTTTTTTAAACTTACGCGAAATTTTTCAATTTCCTCTTCATTCATTTTTATTCTAGCCAAGTTGGCAACATGTAGTACTTCTTCTCTTGATAATTTTTCTTCCATAGGATTTCCTCCTTTAACTTCTATATTATAGCACGTATGATTTTCATTGTAAATTGACGAATATAATTTTTATCTTTCGAAATTTTGTTGATAAAATTACGACTTGTCCTTGACAAAATTCGACAAAGTGGTTATACTAAACGGCATTATTACTGATTGGATTGCACTATCTAGGGGGTGTAGTATGAAAGCAAGTACAACAAAAAAGGTAATAACGCCAAAAAGAAAAACAGGGGGCGGTTCAAAACCACACAACATTCTTAAGAAAGGAGACTTTTTTAAAGAAAACGTTAAGGTTATACTTTTTAGTTCTATTAGCATCTTAACAATCATCTTATTTATCATTATTTTTCATGCTATTAGGGTTTCTTCATTAAACAAAGTAGTTTTAACAATTAATGATATGCAATATACCAAAAGTGATTTTATGTTATATTTTTATTCTGTTAAATATGACTACTTTGGAAAAGAAGTTGATAACATATCAAATGATAGTATGAAAATTATTGTAAATGATGAAACAAAAACAACTTTAGGTGAATACTTAAAGGAAAAAACTCTTAATGAAATTAAGACAGCTACTGCTATTAAGGAGTATGCTTCTACAAATAACATAGAGTTAACAGATGAAGATTTAAAAGAACTAAAAAAAGAAAAACAAGATTATATTAAATCTATAGGAGGACTAAGAAAATTTAGAAAACTGTTACGCAAGAATTCTTCCACAGAAAAATCTTATGATAATATGGCAGAAACCGATAAGCTATATAGTAAAATCCTAAAAAAATTATATAGTGAAGGTAAAAGAAAAGATTTAACAGAAGAAGAATTACAGGCTGCAGAAAAAAACTATAGTAGTAAATATTTTAAAATTGAACAAATAATCTTAACAACAATAGATACACAAACGCGAAAAAGTCTTTCTGATACCGTAATCAATCAAAAAAAGACTTTGGCAAGTGCCATCTATAATTTAGCTATTAATGGAAATGATTTTGAACAATTGGTTAGTAAGTATAGCGAAGCCGCTGTTGAAAAGGAACCACCTTATTATGAATATTATAAGGAAGGCGAATTATTAGCAGAAATAGAACAAGCTATTGTGAAACTAGGTAATAATGAAGTAAGCAACGTTATTCAAACTAATTATGCATTTCATATAATTAAGAAATTAGAATTAGATGATAGCAAATATAGTGAATACCTTGATGAATTGAGAGAACAAAAAGCTTTAAAAGATATAAAAGATTCCCTAGACTCTTTAAAAATAATTTATCGAGATGCTTATAAAGAAATTAAATATTAAAGAAGATTAGGAGAAGGAGTAAGTTTTATGAAAAAGACTAAAGAACCTACATTAAGAATTGTAATTACTGCCATAGTTACAGTTATCTTAATTTTAGTTATATTATTGTTAATTAGAAATTTCAAGTATACACCATCTAAAGCTAATGCCCTTTCAAAAGACATAAAAGCATTACAAAATATGTCTGAAACTTATAATGCTGGATTGGTAAAAGACTTAAATGAAAAAAAAGAAGCCTTAGAAGAAATTAAGACTGCTCAAACTACAAATTACAATAATACAACTCACAACATTAGAAATGCACAAAATACTATTGTTAATAAAATTAATGATAGTAACAAAGATTTATCAGAAAAAATTAAAGCTGCAGAAGAAGCAGTGAATAAAAATGTTGATGAAGCTGAAGAAGCAATCAATGACAATGTAGATCATACAAGACATTCCGTAAATTCAAATATTAACTATAACGCTTATGTAATCAATGCAAATCTTGATTACGCAAGACGTGTAATTAGTAGAGATATTGAAAATGCTAGAGTTTCACTTTCTGGAAAAATTGATACTTCTAAAGATGAAATTAAGGCTAAGATCAATAGTTCTAAAGATGAAATCAAAGCTAAAATTAATGGAGCTAAAGAAACTATCGTTAATGAAATTAATGATGCTAAAGATGACGTTAATGCTAATACTGATGCTGCTAAGGATGAAATCAATGATAATATCGCTGATGCAACACAATCAATTAACTCAACTGTTACTCTTGCAACTGCATTGACAAATTTCTTGATGAATACAAGATTTAATCAAGTAGGTCAACAAATTACAAATCTATCAAATGATTTACAAGCTGCTAAAAATGAAGTTAAGGCTAACACGGATGCCGCTAGAGATGCTGTTAATGCTAATACCGATGCTGCTAAGAGCGAAGTAAAAGGTAAAATTGATAGTTCTAAAGACGAAATCAAGGGTAAAATTAACAGTTCTAAAGACGAAATTAAAGCTAAAATTAACGGAGCTAAAGAATCTATCGTTAGTGAAATTAATGATGCCAAAGACGAAGTTAATGAAAAAATTGATGACTTATCACTTGTTATGACTAGAAGATTTAATCAAGTTGATGAAAGCCTTGAAGATTTAGCAAGCGATTTAGAAGCTGATAAGAATGAAATCGTTGGTTCTATTGCTACAAAGGCAGGAGAATTAAGTGATTCTATAGATGCTGTTTCAGGAAATCTTGCTGACTTATTTGACTATGTTGAAGAAATTAATGATAACAAATTAGGTTCATTTGATGACGGTTCTACTGTTTATAGTAAATTATTCAACTTAGGAACTATGGTTTATAAATTAAACCAAAAAGCTGATAAAGCTAATACTGATCTTGAATCAATCAAAGCTAGTATAGGTACTTATAGTGATGCAACTACAGACGAAACTTTATTTGGATTAAATCAATTAACACTTGAAAAAGTTAAGAATGTAGGTAGTATGGTACATCAAACTTACACAAATTTAAATGAAACTACTCAAACAATAAATTCATTATCTACAATTATTGGTACTCAAACTGATACAAGTGCAGATAATACCTTATTTGGAAAAACTACTTTATTATTAGAAAAAGTACAAAATGTAGGTAATATGCTTTATACTATTAATACGAACGTAAATGCTGCTAATGGTAAACTAGATACTATTATCACGAAATTAGATACTCCATCTACTCCAGCAACTCTAGAAATAACAGATAGCGTTCTACAACAAGTATATACTCAAGTTGGAGCAAATGGTCCTACTAGAGATAAGATAAGTCAAGCTATTGAATGGTTAAAAGCACATAATTACGCTAGATAATTAAAAGCATTATAAAAGATCCCAAAACTTTGGGATCTTTTTTGTTAGAAACAAACACTATTGAATAAGTTCAGCAGAACTAAAATAATATGATTTCCCTTCTTGTTTAAATACATATTTATATTTACTTGCCTTTTCATAATAGGATTCTGCTATGTTTTTCATATCATCACTTCCACTTATATTTTCTGAAATTGGTACTAGTTCTTCTTGCCCTAGTACTTTTTTATAAAACTTGTAACTATTTGATTCCCAATCTACCATATTATAATAAACAACGTCTTTCATTATTTCGATTCTATCATTATACTTGGTAGCAGATTCTAATTTGGTATATGTACCTTTAAATGTCCATCCAACATCACATCCTGCAGGATCTAAAGTATAAGCGCATTCTTCTCCCACACAGCCTGCTTCAACGCCAAAGCATCCAATTCCAACTCCCGCAATACCTTTAAGTGATTCTACTCGTTCATAACTTACATTTTTTCCAAATATATTTTTAACGGCGTTATCTACATCTAAATATTTTATTCTTAATTTAGTCTCTGTGCTTCCATACTGAGAAGCTGGAGTATTGGTATGAATAACATTTTTATCTTCTGCTATTTCAGCCAAAAGCCCTATTTCTGTTTTCTTTTTATTATCTAAATCTGTCTCTACAAGTTTTTCTTTTTCATAAATATCGTCATTAAACCAATTCGTTTTCTTCATTAAGTCTTTTACTTCACTGCTTTCAACGTCTAATTGTAACGCTATGTTCTGTTTATTTTCTTCTATTTTATTTTTTTCATTAGATTGTGTAGATAAAGGGATTATGCCCTTATCATAACAAATATAGCCTACTAAACATAAAATTATTATTATTAGAACAGTAAGTAACGTTATATTGCTGCTCTTTTTTATCTGTTTTTCATTTGATTCTAATCCTACAATATTTGAATTTTCTTCATTATTTTCCATTCTTTTTCTCCTTTTCTCATATATTTATTCTGTATAAAGTATACCCCCCCCCGGCTTTGTCAATATAAATATAACATTCTTTGCTATTTTTCGCTATATTGGTGGTTTTAAAAATTGTCAAATTTACATTATAAAGGAATGACATTGTCATTCCTAATAGTTTCTTTTATCTAAAATATTGAGATCTTTCCAATAATGGAACTTCTCTTTTTATACATTGTTAGAAAAACAAAAAAAGCACTATTGTGCTTTCACTTTACTCATAAATTTATAAGTACCATTATCTTCCTCAAAAGTGAATATATATTTGTATTTTTCTGATTCGTTAGTACCAGTCATTATTTTCTCAACATTTTGTGTTAATATAATTTTATTACCTACCTTTACTGCAGATGATAATAACTGCTTGAATTCTTCAGCAACTGGTCCAAGACAAGCATCACCATACAACGCATATCCATCAAAAGCTTCAATATAGTGATATTCCCGACAGTAAGACACTTTTATATCTACAGAAGTATCTACTATATTATTTTGACCGAAAATATCCTTATATACGTAATCTACATATTTTTTTGGAAATACGTATGTAGAAGTTAGCTGACTGTTTTCATTATCTATGCATGCACTTCTTTTTCCACTCAAAACACTTGGTATTAAACCGCATTCTACATCATAGGCATTTTTATCATTCAAGTTTTTACCAACTATCAACATCTTTTCAGATTCTGAGGCTGTTGCTGAATAAAAATCTTCTGAATCTGTTATATCCACATTACCCCCTCTCGAGTCTTGGTAATTTTCAATATCAGTAGAAACTTTATAATACAAACTTCTTACCAATGCTGAATTAATATCTAAAATTTCTTCTTTTCCTCCTGTATTTGTTGATTCATTGTTGCTAAGAATTATTCCTTTGTTATAGCATATATATCCTAATAGACATAAAACCAGCATTATTAATAAAATGATAATTACTACTAATACTTTTCTGTTTCTTTCTTTAACTTCTACTATCTTTTCTTCCATTATACTCCTCCTACTTTCTATTTTTATTTTAAATCTGAAAGCAAAAAAAATCAACTATATACCAATAATATATACCAATAATAATTTACATTTTTACATTATAAAGGAATGACAATGTCATTCCTAATATTTTCTTTTATCTAAAATATTGTGGTCTTTCCAATAATGGAACTTCTTTTTTTATACTTTTGATTTCTTTACATAGTACTTTTTCTTTTTCAGTCTCATACATTTGCATATAACTTGGTTCTTCTTCATACTTACCAGTTTCTTCATTATATCTGTACTTAGATAATCTATGTATATCCCAGTCCATTAACATATAATTGTAAAATCTTTCATAAACGTTTGGGCAAGATGTTGTAATTGTCCTTGGAAAACGATCAAATTCCTCATGTGAATCCAAACCGAAATAAGTTGCTTTTTTTACAGGTTTACCAAAATAAAATCTTTCAATGGAATCATATCCTAGATATTGAACATAAATATCCTTAACGTACTGCATTAATTCAGAGGAAAGGTACCTATAATATGCACCCTCAGTTGAACGCCATGACGGTATCCTAGACGCAACTGTTTCTTTATTTGTTCCATAAAATTTCCTACCTATTGTGTCAAAAAAATGGCCGTTAGAGTATGCTCTTTGAAAGAACACTAATAGATCATATGTCATTTTTTCAAAAGGGTCTTGTTCAGAAAGACGATTTAAGCTATTTCTTTTTTTCTCTACTGTATCGTTTAATGATTGATAAAATTCCTCTATACTTTTTGTATTAAATTGTGGTCCTATCCAGCAACCTCTCTTAACAATTTCTTCCATTCCAGGATATCGATTATATTCTCTATATTTTTCATATATATCCTCAACGGAGGTATCTTTTATAATATAACTAATCCAACATAGGAATTGTTGTGATAGCGGATTACTGGGTCATCATGAGATAATCCTCCTACTAATCCACTATATCTTATGAGTTCTCCACTTGGCGAATAATAACCAATAAATGGTCCCCTCGAGCCTTCCCCATTTTCACCAAGCAATATCTCCCATTTATCATAAGTTAATGTCATCTTTCTCCATCTCCTTACTCTGCAAAACAATTATTAAGATATGAGGGATTATTTTTCTTTTTATATTTTTTACAGTTTCAATCAGTGAGACTTATTATAGCAATATTTACTAGTCTTGTAAAGAAAGTTTTTCCTTAAATTCTTCTTCTGTCCAGATTGGAATTCCTAGTGTTTTGGCTTTTTCATATTTACTTCCTGGATTTTCTCCTACTATCACAACCGATGTTTTCTTAGAAACAGATTCTGATGTTTTGCCGCCAGAAAGTTCGATTTTTTCTTTTGCCTCTTCTCGTGTATATAAAGTCAAAGAACCGGTTAGTACAAATGTTTTTCCAAAGAATTCTGGATTGTTTTCAATTTTTTGTCCTAAATATTCCATATTTATACCTAGTTCATTTAGTTTTTCTAGTAATTTGAGGTTGGTTTCATTAGAAAAGTAATCAACTACGCTTTTAGCAATAATATCTCCAATATCTTCTATCTTTCTTAAATCTTCTTCTTTAGCCACTTTTAGCTTATCCATTGTATGAAAATTACTGGCTAATATTTTTGCAGTTTTAGCCCCAACATGAGAGATTCCTAGTCCAAATATTAGTTTTTCTAGGGAGTTCGATTTACTATTTTCAATAGCTTCTAATAACTTTGTTATAGATTTATCTCCATATCCTTCTAATCTTATTAAGTCTTTTATATGATTCTTTAGAAAATAAATATCAACAATACTTTTTATAAATCCAAAATTATAGAAATCTTCTACTATTCTTTCTCCCAATCCATCAATATTCATCGCATCTCTAGATGTAAAATGAATTAGTGACTCAATCTTTCTAGCTGGACAGTGCTCATTTGGACAAAAATGGTCAATATTACTTTCACTTTTTACTAGTTTGGTACCACACATTGGACAAGTATCAATCATTTTGAATTCCTTTTCTTGTCCAGTCCTTCTTTCTTTTTTTACTTCTACTACTTCTGGAATTACATCTCCAGCTTTACGAATGGAAACAATATCCCCTATTTTTAAGTCTTTATTTTTTACATAGTCTTCATTATGAAGTGTTGCTCTGGAAATAGTTGATCCAGCAACGATTACAGGGTCTAATACTGCATTAGGAGTTATTACACCCGTTCTTCCTACTGTAAAGATAATATCTTGTAATTTTGTCAACACTTCTTCTGCTGGAAATTTGTAAGCCGTTGCCCATTTTGGATATTTGGCAGTATTACCAAGAGATTGTTGTTGCTCAATACTATTTACTTTAATAACAATTCCATCGATGTCATACGGTAAGCTTTTCCTTTCTTTTCCTTTTTCTTCAATATACTCTATTACTTCTTGAATATTATTGACTAATCTATTATTAGGATTGATTTTGAATCCTAGTTTTTTCATATACTCCATTGCTTCTGCATGCGTTTTTAATCCATAGTCTAATGGATTTGGTAAATGGTAAATAAAATTATCTAGCTTTCTTTCAGCTGCTACTTTGGAATCTAGTTGTCTAATAGATCCAGCTGCAGCGTTACGACAATTTTGAAGAAGAGGTTCATTTTTCTCTTTCCTTTTTTTGTTTAATTCTTCTAATGTTTTTTTATTCATGAAAATTTCTCCACGAACTTCTATATCGACTTCTTCATTTAGCTTTAAAGGGATTACTTTAATGGTTTTGACATTATGAGTAATATCTTCTCCTGTTATTCCATCTCCCCTAGTAGCAGCTCTTACCAATTGCCCTTTTTCGTATAAAATAGAAACAGACAAACCATCTATCTTTAATTCACACATATACTGTGGATTTATTCCTTCTTTTTTTATTCTTTCATCAAAAGCAATGACTTCACTTTCTGAAAAAACATCACTTAAAGACATCATAGGAATCTTATGATTCACTTTTTGGAATTCATCTATTATTTTCCCACCAGCATGCTGAGTAGGTGAATATTCTCTAATCCATTCTGGATGTTCTTCTTCTATTTCTAATAATTCTCGCAAATATTTATCATACTCTTGATCTGTTATTGTTGGATTATCTAGTGTGTGATAATTATAATCAGCTTCATTTACTATTTTTATTAATTCTTCCATTCTTTCTTCCATATTATCACCTATACTTAGTATACCATTTTTAGAGGTTAAAAAAAAGAGAAGTTTACTTCTCCCAAAGATGATTTGGATACTGTCCATCATCAACTAACTTTTTCAAAGCTTCTCTTACGCTTGGTGTATCTTCTTTATATGTTACACCATACCATGTAGCGGTTGTCTTTAAAACTTCCACAGTAGCAAAATTTTCTCTTATTGCTTCAAACAATACATCTGGTATTAGGAACTCTGCTTTTTCCATATTATCTTTATTTGTTTCAAAAAACTCTGGAAATTTTTCTTCCAAGTATCCAAATATACTTGGATTAAATAGTAACATATTCATAGAAACCATATCATCGTCATCTACATTGAATTCTTTAGAACCATCTAGTGGTTTAGCTATAATCGTTCCATTTATTCTCTCTACAGAACTTTCAACTAATTTATCTAATTTACCATTTTTTACTTCACAAACTCCTCTTTTTACAGAGCCAAATTCTGTTATTGTATTTTTAACAAGATATCCAACCATCCCATATAGTTGTGGTGTAACTTCTTCATTTCTTTCTAGAAATTCTGCCGCTTTTACAAAAGCATCTCTTCCATAAAAATCATCTGCATTGATTATGGCAAACGGTTCATGCACCTTATCTTTACAGCAAAGTA
>Ga0265301_10004620_pt1 | contig 13844 bp, 11 predicted proteins | sample AusTroGonzalo_MG_2_FD_193488 | JGI IMG/M metagenome (GOLD analysis project Ga0265301, IMG submission 193488) | Bovine rumen microbial communities from tropical cattle in Woodstock, Queensland, Australia - Gonzalo_04 | ecosystem: Host-associated > Mammals > Digestive system > Stomach > Rumen ...
AAGCAATGAGAAAGATACTATATGGACTGATGGCTGTAGCACTAATGAGCGCCTGCCAGAATGACGATACCGACTTCAGCGAGTACACCAATGGCACTACGTCGAGCATATCGACGATATACATTACTTACAATGGGACAAGCGTTGACATTACTGGCGATTCGAAGGGGTATGTAACCACAAACGGAGCCGATGTAACAGTTAATGCCGAAAACAGCGCCGATTCGCTGTTGCTTGTGCTTAGCGGTAGCACTACCGATGGTTCACTGCTGGTATATCGCCAGCAGCAGTATGGCATTAAGTTAAACGGTGTAAGCATCAAGAACAATGATGGTCCAGCTATAAACAACCAGTGCGGCAAGTGGCTGTTTCTGGATGTTGCCGACGGCACTACAAACACCCTTACCGATGGCACTAGCTATACCGACATAGTGGTTAACGGTACAAGTATCGACCAGAAGGGTTGTCTGTTTAGCGAGGGGCAGGTATATATGAAAGGTACTGGAAAACTTGCCATCACAAGCAACTGCAAACACGGACTTGCCAGCGACGACTATATCGTGATAGATGACAATGTTACGCTGAACGTAAACTCTACAGCAGGCAACGGCATCAAGGCCAACGACGGACTATGGATAAACAATGGCAACATAGGCATCAGCGTTACAGCCGATGCTGCACGAGGCATCAAGTGCGACTCTGTGGTAGTGATAAGTGGTGGAAGCACCACCATCAGCACATCGGGTGACTGCGTGTACGATACCGAAGTGCAGGACTATAGCAGCGCAGCTTGCATCAAGTGCGAGAGTCAGTTTACCATGACTGCCGGCACACTCAAACTAATTAGCAGCGGCGATGGCGGAAAGGGTATAAACTGTGCTGCAGACGTAGTGTTCAGCGGTGGAGAACTTATAGCCAAGACCACTGGTAGCAACGACAATGGTAAGCCCAAGGCAATTAAGAGTGATACAGGTATCATCGTTAGCGGTGGTTCGTTCTCGGCCTATGTCAACAAGAGTTGGGCCTGCGACAACGGTAGCGACAGCGAAGAGCCGGCCGACCACATCACAGTGAAAGGCTCGCCCAAAACACAGAACATCACCAAGAAAACTGTTGAGATAACATACTAATCGGATTCATTGAACGAATAGGCCGGTTTGCTGAATAATTTTGGCGAACCGGCTTTTTGTATCTACTTTTGCAGAAAATATAAAAAATTAGCAAACAAGATGAAGACAAAAAACTATGTAGTGCTCTTGATATCTGTAGCACTGATGACATGCTGCACAGCCGAAGATCCATTTGGCAATAGCAGTAGTTGGAACAACTGGAGTGATACTGGATTCCCTGGTCAGAGTAGCAGTGGAAGTTCTACTACGACAGGCGAATTAACCACTTTTACAGTTGATATCGACAACACCACAGCCGAACCAACAACCACAGCCAGCGCATATCTGCCCGATGAGGAAGATGCTCTGGAGAACAACAGCTTTACTACCGAGGTTGCTATCGATATGAGCAATCCCACAGCTAAGACCGAGAACGGAGTTGAGATAACTGTCAACGGCGGGCATGTGACCGCCAACCACGGCTCGACCAAAAATATATGCTATGTAGTGAGCGGTACTACCACCAACGGCTCGTTCACAGTGGTAGGCGACAAGAAATACGAGGTAAAACTTAATGGTGCAAACATCACCAATCCCGACTCAGCAGCACTCAATCTGCTGAGCGGCAAGCGTGCGTTCATCGTATTGACCGACGGCACCAGCAACACACTGACCGACGGTACGGGTGGCAGCCAGAAAGGCGCACTCTACTGCAAGGGAAAACTACTAATTAATGGCAGTGGACAACTGAGTGTCGTCGGCAATACCAACAATGGTATACATTCTGCCGACTACATCGTGTTCAACAAGAGCACCAACGTCTATGTAAAATCTACCGCCAACCACGGCATCAAAGCCAATGATGGCGTGTTTATCAATGGCGGCATCATCAATGTCGAAGTATCAGCCGCTGCTGCAAAGGGTATAAACTGCGAGAGCAATATCGTAGTTAACGGTGGTAGAACAACCGTGATTACCACTGGCAGCGGAACCTACGACAGTACTGATAAGGAGGCTAAGGGTGCAGCCTGCATCAAGGCCGACTCTGCCTTCACCATCAATGCCGGAGAGCTATGGCTTAAGAGTACTGGTAGCGGTGGCAAGGGTATCAATGTAGATACCGAGGCTAACTTCTGCGGCGGAAATGTGTATATCGTTACCGAGGGTGGACAGTATAAGAGCAACAACGACACCTCATCGCCTAAGGGAATCAAGGCCGATGGCAACATCAACATCAGCGGCGGCACCATCTGGGTTCGAACCAATGGATATAATGGCGAGGGTATAGAGACCAAGAGCACCATGAACATCAGTGGTGGCGAGGTTGCAAGTTATGCCTACGACGATGCTATCAACTCGAAGAGCGATATGACCATCACTGGTGGATATGTATATGCACAAGGCAAGAACAACGATGGTCTGGACGCCAATGGCAACATGTACATCAAGGGCGGACTGATTTACGCCATCTGCTCAGGCACTCCAGAGGTAGCCATCGATGCAAACACCGAGGGTGGCAAGAAGCTGTACCTTACTGGTGGTACTGTAGTTGCCGTAGGCGGACTAGAGAGCGGTTCACAACTCTCGCAGTCGTGCTATCAGGCATCATGGAGCAGCAATACCTGGTATACAATGACCTACGACAGCAACACATTCTCGTTTAAGACTCCATCCAGCGGTGGTTCAGGTCTTGTCATCTCGTCAGCAGCCACTCCTACCCTAGCATCAGGCACATCGGTTAGCGATGGCAGCAGCATATTCGGCGGCATCGGCATCATGAGCGGAACTGTAAGCGGTGGCACCAGTGTATCGCTGTCTAACTACACTGGCAGCAATGGTATGGGCGGTGGCGGCTGGCCTGGCGGTTGGCGTTAAACCCTTATACACAATAAATTACGTATTTAATCGTTATTAATAATAGTAACAATCATGATTTGGATGAAGAATCAGTCGCGACATGAGAATCTGACATACTTGGTAGTGTGGAGTCTGCTCTTTGCAACCCCACTATTAAGTCTGTACATGCGAACCATCAACGATCCCTACATCACCTTTAACTGGACCGAAGTGTTCTTTATCTGGCGAAAGTTTGGTATCTTCCTGGCTCTGTTCCTGATTCACAATTTCCTGTTGGCCCCACTACTGATTCATCAGCACCGTCGCGCTCTCTATTTCTCGATTGCAGCAGCACTTGTGGCGGGTTTTGCTGTCTATCAGTTCAACACGCATCGCGTTGACGTAAAACGCATGAAGGAATTCCGCCACAAAATGGAGTTACGTGAGAAAAAGATGAAGCAGCACGATGAACATATGGAGCAACGCGATGAACTTCCTCCGATGTTTATGGATATGCCCGACGACAAAGCCGGTCGCGGTCCACGACCTGAAGATATGCCTAAGGACGGTCCACGAATGATGAGAGGTCGCCACAATCCTCCCATATTCATTGGCGAGCACGACATACTAAGCATCGTAGTACTCCTGCTTATGTTTGGCGCCAACCTTGGCACCAAGTACTACTACCGCAGCCGTAGTGACCAGCGTAAACTTGAGGAATTGGAGAAGCAGAACCTTGAACAGCAGTTGGAGTATCTCAGATATCAGATAAATCCCCACTTCTTCATGAACACCCTCAACAATATCCATGCTCTGGTGGATATCGACCCGTCGAAGGCTCAGGAGACCATCCTCGAACTATCTAAAATGATGCGCTTTGTACTCTACGAGGGCGATAAGAGCGGTGTTCCACTTACCAAGGAGTTCTCGTTTATCCGCACCTACGCCAAACTGATGGAGTTGCGATATACTGACAAGGTAAAGATAACCGTCGACGTGCCCAACGAGGCTCCCGACAAGACTATACCGCCGCTGATGCTCATCTCGTTTATCGAGAATGCATTCAAGCATGGCATCAGCTATCAGCACGATTCGTTTGTTGACATGAAAGCAAGTATCGATGGCGATTATCTGCTGTTTACATGCATCAACTCCAAGGCCGAAAAGCCAAATCAGGAGAAAGGTGGCGTGGGACTGGCCAACGTACGAAAGCGTCTCGACCTGCTTTACGACAAGAGATATAAGCTCGACATAAAGGACGAGCCAGATATATACACAGTAGTATTAAAGTTACCATTATGACAATTCGCTGTATTGCTATCGACGATGAGCCTCTGGCTCTGCAACAGATTGTTGCTTATATTAATAAGGTGCCGTTTCTTGAACTGGCAGCCCAGTGTCAGAGTGCCCTCGAGGCCCGCAAGTTCCTGTCGGACAACGTGGTAGACGCCATTTTCTGCGACATCAACATGCCCGACCTTAACGGTATGGACTTTGTCAAGACCCTTACTGCACCACCACTGATAGTGTTTACTACAGCATATTCAGAATATGCCATAGAGGGATTCAAGGTCAACGCCGTCGACTATCTGCTCAAGCCATTCGGCCTGCAGGACTTCCAGCGTGCAGCCAACCGTCTGAAGGAGCGTCTATCGATATCAGCAGCCCCAGCTGCACCTGCAGATGCCGACGACACGCTATTCCTCAAGACCGATTATCGCATACTTAAGGTTAACATCCCCGACATACGCTATGTAGAAGCTATGAGCGAGTATCTTAAGGTGTGGCTGGAAGGCGAAGCAAAACCCATCATCACGCTACTGTCGATGAAGAAGATGGAGGAGCGATTGCCCGCAAACTTTATGCGCATACACCGTTCGTACATTATTAACCTGGACAAGATTCAGGAGGTGAACAAGAACCGTGTGATAATGGACGCAGAGACATACCTGCCTATAGGCGACCTGTATAAGGATGCTTTCCAAGCTTATCTCGACACAAAGTTCTTAGGCAAATAATCATAGCATCAGCATAATAATTCGGTTATTCTTTTGGCGATTGGTTTTTTTTTCGTAAATTTGCCGCCATGAAACATATCAAACAATGGATGATTGCCGCCATCCTTATCGTAAGCGGCGCATTTATTTCCTGCAAGGAAAAAGCTAATCCTGCGGTAACAGCTACCGAAGATTCGAGCGAGTTTGTAACCCTTACCGATGCAGTGCCCGATGTGATTCTCGAAATACGCTACTTTGGCACCTACAACTTTGTAGGCGACCGCATAGATGGCTATCTTGAGCCTACCGCTTTGCTCACTCGCATTGCAGCCGACAGTCTAAAGGCTGTTAGTGATGATGTCATCAAGCTGGGCTACCGACTGAAGATCTACGATGCATATCGCCCACAGATGGGTGTTGACCACTTTATGCGCTGGGCCGAAGATACCACCGATGTACGCATGAAGACATACTTCTACCCCGACCTCGAAAAGAGCGTGCTCTTCCCACAGGAGTATATCTGCGCCAAGAGCGGTCACTCTCGCGGTTCTACGCTCGACCTTACCCTATTCGACATGAACACAGAGAAAGAACTCGATATGGGCGGCACTTTCGACTGGTTTGGTCCAGAGAGTCACCCTGACTTCTGCGGTAATCCTGAGACAGGCGAGTACAATGGCGATCACAGCAAGAGTCCTGCAGGTCGCAGCATCACTGAGCAGCAGTTCAAAAATCGTATGATTCTGCGTGCAGCTATGATGCGCCATGGATTCAAGCCATTCAGCACCGAGTGGTGGCACTTCACACTCAAAGACGAACCTTATCCCGATACATACTTTACATTCCCTGTAAAACAGCTGAAATAAAAATATGCACGAAGAATTAAGACTCGATAATCAAGTTTGTTTCCGCCTCTACGCAGCATCACGTCTGATTGTACAGGCATACACCCCTATGCTCACCCAGCTGGGGATTACCTATCCGCAATACTTGGTACTGATGGTGCTATGGGAGAAAGACGCCCAGCCAGTTAACGATATTGCCCACCGACTGGTACTCGAGACCAATACCGTGACCCCACTGCTACAACGCATGGAGAAGTTAGGTTTGCTAACCCGCAAGCGCGGTAAGGAGGATAAGCGCCAGCAGATAGTATCGCTCACAGCCAAAGGCAAGGCTCTCGAAGAGCAGGCATACAAGATTATCCCCGCCGGTATGGGCGAGGAACTTAAGACTTGTCCGTTCAAGGTAGATGACTATTCAAAGTTTGCCAGCGAACTTGATATCATCATCAATTCACTATTAAAGAAGTAATCGCGTGATTACTTCTTTAATAGCATTTGATTCTATACATAAATCCCAACTCTATGCGGTTGGAGTTTTTGTTTTCCAGATTTGCATCCTTACTGTATTCTACACGATTGCCCATATATGCCAGGAATACGCGAAGGTCTTGTGTCTTGTCGGGATAGTACTCCAGCGAACCTATCCAACCGTAGCTTTTACGATAGTCCTTAAGAGCCTCAACACTCTTAATATTAACCGTCTCGTATGTACCCTTAAGCATCAGGTTCCACTGGGGAGCAAACTGCCAGTTCATTTTGGTAATAAACGAATTGTAATGCACCTTCGAGAATCTGTAGTTACCATCCATAGCGCCCGCAAGATCCTCTGACACAATACCCAATCGGTCTAAATCATCAAATTCTCCCATATAGTCCACATACCATTGCAACTTGGGTAGATTCAACTTCTGTCCAAGCGTTAGCATACGCGAATATCGGCCTTTGGCCTCATGCTGTATTCCCCATGCCCATCTGGTTTGCAACTTGTTATCAAGAAAACATCCGTTCCAGTTAGCAATGAATGTCAGCGGATTGTTTGCCTCCTCTGCGTGTTTCAGCCCGTCCTCGTCCACAATAATGAGATTGTCACCATATTCCTCGTTCATCGTTCCGTTGTAGACATCCGATACCATAATGGCGACCTCTTGTGTGGGTACTGGTTTTACCGACAGCACAGCTCCCGCCTGGAATATCTGCATATGGTCCAGCAGGTCGGAGTATTTATACACAAACATAGGGTTCTCATCATACTCGTATCCACCCCATATCTGGCATACCTTTCCTGCCATCAGCGAAACTTTATCACTGAAGTCGTAGCCCACCAGCATCAGGTCGGTAGCCCTGGCAAAGTTGTCAAGTCCAGCAGCCTTGTTGCTTTTGTTCAGTCGGTGGCGCAGTCGATAGTACAGTTTGTCCGTCAGGTTACCTTTCAGTTCCAGTCGTAACTCCCTGTTGGCAAACTTGGTGCTCCACGCGCCGCCATCATCGCTAGCCTGTGCACCAGCGGCGTAGTTTATGTACACATCAAGCATATCGTGTTTCTTCTCCACCTTGGCCAGTCGCTCGGCAAGGCTTTGGTAGTCGCCATCTTCGCCACCCATACCCACGTTGCCGCCTTGTGCGTGGGCAGTCATCGCGGTGCAGAGCATTAGTAATGGTATTATCGTTTTCTTCATAACTGGAATGGTTTGGTTATTCTTTATAGTGTGCTCAACGGATATATCAAGTTCACTATCAATATGTTGGCCGCCAGGATAATCACGTTCATCAGCAGTCCTATGCGCATAAAGTCGCTGAAGCGATAGCCGCCAGGACCATATACCAGCATGTGCGTGGGCGAACCGATAGGTGTGGCAAAACTTGAACTTACGCTAACCATCAGTGCTATAAGGAATGGGAATGGGTCGTAACCCAGTTTCTCGGCAGCCTGATACATTATCGGGAAGAACATAGCACCTGCTGCGGTGTTGGATATAAACTCTGTGATGAATGTGCCCACAAAGCAGATAGCCGTCATAACCACTATAGGATTAGAGCCGCACACCTCCAGTATGCCAAATGCCAGTCGCTCGGCTATACCCGTCTTCTGTATAGCCAATCCAAGTACTACCGATCCAGCAAACACCATCAGAATGTCCCAGTTGATGGCCTTCATAGCCTGGTTAGGACTACAGCAACGGCAAATCAGCATGGCAGCAGCAGCCAGGAAAGCGCACTGTAGCAGAGGTATCACCTTAAGTGCCGACAGTACTACCATTGCAATCATAATGAGCGATGATATCAGAGTTTTAGAACCTACGTTTATCACCTCTTCGCCTACTTTCAATCCATGACTCTCAGATAGTTTCTGTATAGCCTTTATCTGTCCAGCATATATCAGATGGTCTCCACCCATCACATACTCATCAGGATTCAATTTAACTGGCTCACCATCAAAATGACGTATCTTTATCAGTCGGGCGCCTTCTATTTCATATAGTCCAGCATCGGCAAGCGTCTCGCCGATAAACTTGTTTTTCGATGGCACCAGCATCTCTACGGTATAATCTACCGTGTCATCACCATCGTTCTCAGGGGCCTTACGGTTGGGCAGCAACTTGCTCATAGCGATAATAGACAGCACACCTACAAACAGACAGAACAATCCTGGTATTGTAGTAGCCAGCACGTTCATAGTCTCACCGGTTTTGTCGGCATACAGTCCTGATATGATAAGGTTCGGGGGTGTACCGATAAGAGTGCACACACCACCCATGCCCGATGCATAGCTAAGTGGTATCAGCAGTTTCGATGGTGAGATATTCAGTTTCTTCGACCACATCTTCACTATGTTTACAAACAGCGCCACCACGGTGGTATTGCTCAGAAACGAACTCAGTGCAGCCACTGGCAGCATTAGTCGCAACACAGCCCTCGAATAGCTACTGGGCTGTCCCAACAAGTTTTTCACTATCCACTGCAGCACACCTGTGTGTGTTAGTCCGGCTACTACTACGAACAATACACCGATGATTACTACCGATGTAGATGCGAAGCCCGAAAACGCCTCTTTAGCATCGAGCACGCCTGTTACGAATAGTATTGAGATAGCACCTAGAAACACCAGGTCGGCGCGTAGCTTGGTACACAGTAGTACTGTGAACATGGTTAGCACAGTGGCTATGGTTATCCAGGCATAAAGGTTAAATCCCCAAAATACGATTGATTCCATACTTTTTACGTTTTTACTTATTAATTATCATAGGTTAATCATTTATCACTCCGTGACCAAACAGTGCGAAGTCACCCTTCAATGGGTCATCTGGAAATATCGTGGCCAATGCTTTTGTCAGTTTGCGTGCGGCACTCATCGATGCCATCTTACTGGTGGTCAGTCCCAGTTTCACACTCTGCTGCAGCACATGTGTGTCGAGTGGTATTATCAGTGTTCGACGGTCGATAAAGTCAGACCATAGTCCCAGATCAACTGGCGAGTCCGTACGTACCATCCACCTAAGAAACATGCACACGCGCTTGCACGCGCTCTTGGCGTCCTTAGGTATTATCACGCTTATGTTGTGCTGTGCAAAGTATCGGCATATCGCCTCAACAGCACCTAGTCCATCAGTAGCCTCGCTGCGAACATATTGTCCCAGCGAGCCATATTCCTTTAATAGCTGTTGGTATGTGTGTAAAAAATGGTACATGGTATCGCAGGTGTACATTCGGTAGAAGCAGCTCTCGTCGCCCTCTTTCAGGTGCTCGGCGAATCGGCCCGTACGCACCCAGGCATCCACATCGCCGCGTGTCCACAGCAGTATTGCCTGTATCTTCTTCATAAACTGCTGCCTGCTGCCAAAGCTCAGACTTGCAGCTATAAAGGCCATAGCCTCCTGATTCTCATCGCCGCTCACCTGATGCATAAACCACGAAGGGTCTCCATTCAGGAACTCCTCGGTTTCATACCGCTCAGCATATTGTTTTAGCAACTCTTTGTTCATCACTATTTATAGTTTTGCTTGCAAATATAGTAAATCTTCCCGAATTATTTGTAACTTTGCCGCAAAAATTGCATAAGATGGTAAAAGTTGATGATTTAAGAGAGTGTACACTAGCCGTTTGCGAGATAGCAAAGCGCGCAGGAGAGTATATCAGACAGGAGCGAACCAAGTTCAAGCTCGAGAGTGTGGAGCGCAAGCATGCCCACGACTACGTGTCGTATGTCGATAAGGGTTCAGAGCAGTTGATAGTTACCGCTCTGCGTGAACTTCTGCCCCAGGCTGGTTTTATTACTGAAGAGGGACTGGCTGGTCACGATGCCGAGCAGATGCTCTGGGTAGTCGACCCGCTCGACGGAACCACCAACTTTATCCACCAATATGCCCCTTATGCCGTAAGCATAGCACTGCTGCAGGGTAAGGATATTCTGATAGGAGTGGTCTACGAGATTACCGCCGATGAGTGTTACTACGCCTGGCAAGGTGGTGGTGCCTACATGGATGGCACACAATTGCACGTAAGCGGCCAACAGATACAAGACGCCCTACTCTGTCTGCAACTGCCCTACAACAGCGATGCTTACAAGCCTACCATCAAGCGCCTCATCGACCACCTTTATGGCAATGTAGGCAGCATCCGCATGTGTGGTTCGGCCGCTATGGCCCTGTGCTATGTAGCCGCAGGCCGACTGGACGGCTATGCCGAGCAATACATAGGTCAGTGGGACTTCATGGCCGGATCGCTGATTGTGAAAGAGGCTGGCGGCACAGTTACCAACTACGATGGTTCGCCCGACTTCACCCAAGGCAACTGCGTAGTAGCCACCAACGGAGTGATACAGCAGGATTTGCTATCGGTGATTAATCCTTAACACCCTACTTTATCTCAATATCGCCATAGCCCATGCGGGTGCCGCTGCTTAGGCGATCTGCCTCGAAGCGAAGGACACGTACCTTTGCTTCAGGGAACTTGATGGCTTGCCAGATGGGATTATTGACGATGTTCGAGAACTCGCCTGTGGCAAGTTTCTGCCATTTATTCCAATCAGTCGATCCCCAAAGGGTGTAATGGGTGACGATAGCATCCTTACTGTCCTGAGGAGGCAAATAGCGGAAGGTGGAGATGGTCTGCTCGGCATCCCAGTCGATAAACATCTGCATTGGTGAGCCAAAAAAGATATGCAGCCCCGATGATTTCTTTTCTCCGCTATTAGGGATATCGGCTGTGAGTTCAGGAGCAAGGTAAACACCTATCTTCTTGATTATTGGTTCCAGTTTATAGCTGTTGAGAGTGAAGCGTAATTGTGTGGCCTTCACAGTAGGGAAACAGATAATGCGGCGATGGCCGATCGTGGTTAGTCCGTCGACATTCTCCACCAGTTCATCCTTTAATGGTTGCCATTTGCCATCAACCAAAGCCTCGAGCGAGAACTCACGCACACGCTGTCCCTTGGCGATATCTTCTTCAGCCAGGAAACGATTGAAAGATGTTGGACGTTTAAAGTCTATAGTATAGACATCACCCTTATGTGTGGTTTTAGCCTTGTCGGCAAGGTTATCCCTAAACACCTCGTCGATCATCTGCTTGAAGGCGATGCCACGCAGACTGTCGTTAGGATGGATGCGGCCATTAGGAGCGATTGGGAAGTTAAGCAATAGCGTAGAATTGCGACCTACAGACTTATAATAGGTGTCCATCAACTTCGACAGGCTCTTTACATGCTCGTTCTCGGCATCGTGATAGAACCAACCTGGACGGATGCTGGTATTGGTCTCGCCTGGGCACCATACATTACCATCTTCTACTCCATAGTGTAGCATCTGATAAGGCACATCGCCATCGCGGTATAGCAGACTCCAGTTGGTTTCGCCCACATTACCTGCCTCGGTACCCACCCAGCGCAGGTCGCCACGATCGCTTCCATCGTTCCAGATAAGGCATTTTGGCTGCAGCTGGCGAATCATCTTATACGTCTCAGGCCACTCATAATAAGTGGTACGATCTATCTTGCGCGTTTCGTTAGCGCCGCCATACCATCCGTCGCCACCATTAGCGCCATCAAACCACACCTCGAAGATGTCACCATAGTTGGTAAGCAACTCGCGCAGTTGGTTGCGGAAATACTCCACATAAGCAGGGCGACCGTACTCTGGATGATTACGATCCCAAGGCGACAGATACACAGCAAACTCAAGTCCTTCTTCGCGACAGGCATCGGCCAGCTCGCGCACCACATCACCCTTGCCATCCTTCCATGGCGAGTTCTTTATGCTATACTCCGTATACTTTGACGGCCACATGCAGAAGCCACAATGATGCTTGGCAGTAAAGATAATGCCACGCATGCCAGCCTGTTTACATACGCGCGCCCACTGCCTACAATCGAGCTGCGAAGGATTGAATAGCTTTGGGTCCTCATTGCCAAAACCCCACTCCTGGTCGGTATAGGTATTAAGCGAGTAATGGATAAACGCATACATCTCCATATCCTGCCAGCGCAACTGGTTAGCATTGGGCAGTGGCCCAGCCGTAGACTTTGAGCCCGTCTTTTGGGCGCTAGCACTTATCGCCATCAGGCACACTAGCATCAATGCGATGAACTTATTGCTGTGTAAACTCATTTTTTCGATACTTAACTATTTGGGTGCGAATATACTAATTTTCCTCCAATTATGTACAATCCACCGCGAACATTTTTCACTCGACGGCCTTGAAGGTCGTAAATCACAGGGGTACTCGATTTGTCCCCTTGATTTACTTCTACCCTATTAATACCTGTAGCAGGACCTCCCCAAGTGGCTGCAGCAGCACCGCTCATAATACCATCAAGACTATTGGAGTCAAAGACTGCAGGCTTGCTGCGATCGATGATACACATGATGCCACCTGTACCATAGCGATTGGGATTGTTGATATCCCAAACGTAAGGGATGATGCCACGCTTGATGGCCTCTTCGTTGATGGTCTTGTGGAACAACCACAGACTGGCGTCGTGTTTCTTCTGGATAGAACTATTCGAGAACTCGCGCCAGTTGGCACCATACTCGCCCAGGATTACAGGATAGCCCTTATCAACAAAAGCCTCCTTCATCATCTGGAACTGCTCGCGTACATAAGCCTCCTCGCCCCAGGTGCAGTTGTATTTCTTGTAGGTTCCGGAAGGAACATGATTGGCTGCACCCCAGAAGTAGTAAGGCTCGTCGCCATTAGGACCTTCCCATACGCCTGTAAACTGTGGTGGACTGTAGTAGTGCACCTCTATCATCAGCGCCTTGCTGGCAGTATCCTCAAACTTACTCATATCTACATACTGACTCGACAGTTCAATACTAGTGTTCGGTCCCTGAACCACGAGTGTACGCGAGGCGTTGTTGCCACCTGTAGCACGCACAGCATCGATAAAGGCCTGCTCGTAGGTCATCAGCACCTTTATCTGATCTTCCTTCTCAGCCTCAGGCTCGTTAAGTCCAGCAAAGAGCAAGTGCTCATCGTAATCCTTGAAAGCCTCAGCGATCTGGGTCCATAGTTTTTTCATCTTCTCGCAGTTGGCAGCAACGGTTGGTTCGCTGATATCCTGCTTAAAAGTTCCCTGAATCCAACCGCCATCCCAGTGGTCGTTCAGCAATACATAGAGTCCATCGTTGATACAATAGTCTACTATCTCCTTCACACGCGCCATCCAAACGGGATCAATAGTCAACTCATCGGCATCGATGATATGTCCCATCACCCACGATGCGGGGATGCGGACTGACTTGAAGCCCTGAGCTGCCACAAAGTCGATAATAGCCTGTGTGGTAGTTGTTCCCTGCCAGGCTTTCTCTGCGCCAAGACCGCCATTGTTGGTGTACACATTATCCGTACCACCACCCTCAAGCGTGTTACCAAGATTCCAACCAGGATACATCTTGGGTGCAATCTCAGTAGCATTTGGAAGCTGAGCTTGGGCGAAACTGACGGTGCTTCCCAGCACCGTCAGAATCAAGAGAGTTTTCTTAATACCAATCATAACACTTAAAGTATGAATGAAATATAACTAACTAATTAATCAACTCTAATACTAGAGATACGTACCTTTA
>Ga0265301_10004623_pt1 | contig 13838 bp, 10 predicted proteins | sample AusTroGonzalo_MG_2_FD_193488 | JGI IMG/M metagenome (GOLD analysis project Ga0265301, IMG submission 193488) | Bovine rumen microbial communities from tropical cattle in Woodstock, Queensland, Australia - Gonzalo_04 | ecosystem: Host-associated > Mammals > Digestive system > Stomach > Rumen ...
TGCCTCTTTCCGTCTGCGACGGCGCTTTCTTCCCCGCTTCGGAGATCGTCTCAAACAGGCTTCTCCGCACGTCGCTCGTCGGCGCGAACTACCACACCGACACGAACGACCTCGTCCGCTGCATCGAGCGGGCTCATCAGCGCGACGAGGTGCTGGTGCTGACGTCGCACGACATATCGGAAAAGCCGAGCGGGATCGGGATGCCCGTCTCGTGGCTGGAGCTGATACTCTCGAAGACCGACGAGCTCGGAATGGCCGTCGTCGGGTACGACGAACTGCCTGATCCGCGATAGTGGGGAAATTGGTGGTGGGGCAAGGATTCGAACCTTGGAAGGCGTAAGCCAGCAGATTTACAGTCTGCCCTCGTTGACCGCTTGAGTATCCCACCAACGAAGTGGAGCGTAGTATACCATAACCGCGGCGATTCGCGCAAGGGGGTATTTTCATGTTTCTCATCAAGGAACTTTTTTGCAGCAGGGGGGGCTTGACGGCGCGGGGCAGTTTTTGGTATCATGTGCAACGTTGAAGGAGAATAGTAGAATGAACAAAGCCTATTTTATGTCGTTCGTGCTCGCCGCCGCGCTTCCCGCGATGGCGGCCGAGGAGCAGTATGACCCGTTGTTTACGGGCGTCAGTGGCGGTCAGCTGGTCAGTAACGACGGCGGCCTCTGGACTACGAATGGCGCGGCTATCTCAACGACCAATGTCACCGCCGTCTCGTTCGAGACGGCCGATAACACGCCCATTTATCTGAGCGTCACAGCCGAACCTGCCGACACGAACACGATTGCGAAGGTCAAGCTAGAGGTTACCTTGGCGGATGTCGGCACGCTTATGACTTCAAGTGAACTCGCGGGCAAGCTGACGGCATTCGCAGTTTGCACGAACTCCTTCAACGCCTGGAACGGCTCGGGGTGGGTCGCGCTTGACGAGGTGCCGGCGGGGATCGATGATTCGCAGACCACGAATCTCACTGTCGAGATTTCCTATCAGGGAACGAGCGAGAGTGCGAAGCGCATACGCGCAGCTCGTTTCACCGTTGGAGACACGACGCTTGTTACGCGCGATGGCAGTTCGGAGTGGATTGACCTTTTGGGCACGGACGTCGGTTCGAAGGCAAACCTCGGGGGCTTTGGCATCAACGGCGAGGGAATCATCGCCAAGGCCGACGCCTCGGTGATGCTCGGCGTGGCTGAGTATGCTGGCGTCAAGTACGGCACGATTTCAAATGCGGTCGAGGTTGCCAAATCGGTGACTGGGCCAGAGAATCCAACTGTTGACGTGATTCGTGAAACGGATGAGAATATCGTATCTTATTTGACAGGGGATGACAACGCTGTCCACATCAATGCAGCTGCCGATGTTCCAGTCACGGTTAGTACTGAGACGACTCCGCAGCCGACTGATGGAGTAGTGGCAGGTAATAGCGGCGCGTACACGGCATCGGTTGATACGAACGTTTTTGCCAAAGTAAATGCTGAAAATATACAGATTACGCTTCCGTATGATGGCAAGAAGGAGGTTAAGCCGGGTTCGGTGAGGATCTCTGGTACGACGGCGACGTTTGAGGTCCGCACCGCGTCGTCGATTGTCAGGGAGGTGTCACCTGCGGGGAAGGCTCTCTCGGCTGACGTTGAAAAGCTCCAAGAATTTCTTGCTAAGACCGCATCAGCCAAATCAGATGTCAAGGCTGCGTATGAGAAAGCGGATCCGACTGCTGGAGAGTTGGCCACGGAGCTTGCGAAGAACGGCGACAACGATATCCCCATGTACCAGAGCTACGCGCTTGGCATTGACCAGGATACTCCTGTGAAGCCCGTCACCGTCGCGAACGATACGAGCGAATCCGCCATCACGGTTGAGATTCCCTCGCTTGCGAATGTCAATGCCAATAAGTCTGGTGACTATAATACCATTAAGTATGTCGTAAAGAAGGGCGATCAAGTGATAAGTGATAACACGCCTGCTGGGGGTCCGATTTCTCTGCCGCTTAATCAGGGCACAGGCAGTTACACCGTTATCATCGACATGCAGTAATTTTGCGGGAGGTATAGAAAATGAAGAAGGTTCTAGTTTCGGCTTTTGCGGCGGCCATGTCCGCTGCGGCGTTCGCGGGCATGAACAACGTGACTATCATGTTCTCGACGCCTGGTCCCGACACGTATTCCGACGGTACGCCGGTTCTCGATGGTGAGAGGTACGCGCTCGTGTGGACGCCCGGCGGCGAGGCGTTCGCCGGCATCAACACCGATGCGACGGCGGCTGGCGCCTCGAAGGTCGCCGTCTCTGCGCCTGTCGCTACTGGCGGGCATTGCCCGAATGTTCTTTTCCAGGTTGACGAAGGTTATGCCGCGGCGAACTACAAGGGTGGTTCGTGGAGCGTCGTACTGCTCGACACGCGCAAGTTCAAGCTCAACAAGGATGGCACGCCTGTGCTCGATGAGTTTGGCAACCGCGTTGCTGTTTCATGGGGCGTGAATGAGCCTCACTTTGCCAATGGCTACGGAGTGATTGGCAATGCCGTGGCGAATGCGTCTGGCTTTCAGTCTGCTGGTGGTATCGCCGCCGCGTCCGAAACGCCTTCTGCCGACATTCCCAATCCTGTCGTGAAGGGTATCAGTTTCGATGACGAAAATGTTTTCGTCACGGTCGAGTCGACGAGCCCCGCGCTCAAGTATGCGCTGGTGTCTGGCGATACGCCCGACAAGGTCGATACGGAGGTTGCGGGGAAGGATGCCTCCAGCTATGGCAGCGAGTCGAGCGAAATCGTTCTCATCAAGGCGAAGAAGTCGGGCGGCGAGTTCTTCAAGGTCAACGCCAAGTAATTTCGAAAGGTGGGCAGTATTATGAAGAAAGTTTTTTGCGGTATTCTCTGCGCTTCGGCAGGCGTTGCGCTTGCAGTGGAGTCCACTGTCACGACGATAGACGTCATTGAGGTGAAGTCTGGTCTTACCAACGTGGTCATAGCAATTCCGGGTCTTGACCTTGCGGGCGGAAATCTTGCCATTTCCAACCTCGTCAAGACGTCGAACTTGGATGTCGGAGACATGCTCATTGCGTTTAATGACGGTAATTATGAATGTTGGACTCTCAGCGGCACACCGAAGAAATGGGTGAGTACTCCTGGCCCATTGCAGGATGGTTCTGGTCATCAAGTTGATTTGACGTCGTCTCCGGCTTCCGATACACGTATGTTGAAGGGGCAGGGCATTTGGCTTTCGCGTTCGAATCCTTCGGCAGAACGTCCTGTCTATATCTACGGAGCGCATTCTGACAGCAAGGTTACAAATGTTGTTGGAACTAAACCTGTGCTAGTTGGCAATCCGACGTTGGCTTCGGAAATTCCCACTATCAGTGGCAGCGCCGTAAATGATGAAGTTGCAATTCCGCAGCCAGGGAAGAAGATGCTGAAGCGCTATAAGTGGACTGGCTCTGCCTGGTTCTCTGCGGGCGCCACTACATTGTTGCCAGAAGTCGCCGCAGGAACTGGGTTTTGGTATATACCGGCATCTAGCGCTAACGTGACAATAACTTGGCCGTAAAAAGTTCAAATTACCCCCTTGCGCGCCGGGCAATAAAAATGATATAATACGCACATCCGATGAAAAAGGTACTTCTAGTTCTGTCGATGCTCTGGGTGGCTGTGGCCACTGCAGAGGATTCGTATCTTTACTGGATGGTCGGCAATACTGACGGCTTCTCTTACGACTCAGTTCAGGTTCGAGGCTACAACGAAGGCACTAGTAGTTATATTGGTCCTTTGGAGTTGTATTGGGATGAAGACACTCAGTTGGATGGCGGCACCGTCGCGACTAAGTCGCAGGTCAATCCTAGCGGGACGTTCACACCTGGCCTTTATGCCAAGCTTCTTGACAACACGACATATTCGTCCTTTGTCATTGAACTGATAAGCGAGGGTAAGGGCGTTGCGGAATCTTGGATTCCCTATAGTGCGGCACTAGCATCGATTGAGTCTGGTAACACTTGGTACAGCATAAAAGCGTGGGCGCCAGTTGGATACGTTGTTCCCGAGCCGAATTCGGCGATGCTGCTTCTGCTTGGCTGCGCGGCGCTCGGCTTGAGGCGTCGCCGCCAGTTCAAGGTCTAATGGCCTTCTGATTTTTTCTATGCGTGACATGCCTAGAGACGACGGGCGGCTCGGGCGTCGTAATGTACTTTTGGCAATTGCCGCAGGCGTTCTTTCCGTCGCGGCGATTATGGTTTTTGGCGTACCCGGGCTCGATCCGAGCCTTTGGGACGAGACTGCGGTAGTGTCGGGGCTTCGCCCACCGCGCACGATCTTCCCCGGATTCTGGCGTTTCCTGACGGCATGGCTCTTCCCGATTATCGGCTTCGAGGCGTCGATAGAGGTGCTGAGGTGGCTTGGCGCGCTCGTCGGCGGGTGTTGCGTCGCGGTGTTCTGCCTCAATGTGAGGCAGATACTTGCGCTTCTCATCCACACGTCGCGCCCGTATGCAGTCTGGTTCAGGCTGATTGCGCCGTTCTTCTCGTTTGTCGCCGCTCTTCTGTTCGGCGTTAGCGATCCTCTCTGGCGCATCAGCCGCGTGTTCTCGCCAGACCTCTTCCGCCTTGCGATATGCCTGTTGGTGATACACTGGATTCTTAGGTGGTTCACGGTAGGCGGGCAGTGGCGTCTCTTCCCCGCGTTTGCGCTCATGGGCGCGATGGCGGCGGAGACCCCGTTCGCGTTCATCATGCCGGTCCTGTTCGTCGCGGCGTACGCGGCCGTGTGGCATTGCGTGGTGGACGGGCTCATCCAGAAGCCGGAGAGGCTGCCGGAGCCGTCGCAGATGCCTAAGTGGCGCATGTTCTTCCTGTTTCTCGGGGCGCTCGCGTTCTCGATCTGGCTCAACACGGCGGGGTTCGTCTTCTTCGGCGGGCTCGAGGCGAACGGGTGGAGCGTCAACGACATCTATTTCCGGTACATGGGCGGCTACTGGCACGTGTTCGCCGACGCGGCTTCGCTTATCGGGTGGTCGCTCGGGCTTGGCGTGTGTCTTATTCCGCTCATAGTGGCGCTCTGCATGTTCTCCAAGTCCGTGCGCGACGACCAGCCGATGCCGTTCAACTACGGCGTGATGCTGTTCTTCGTCGGGGCGCTTGCGGCGATGCAGACGGGTGCCTTCCCCGCCGCCAGGTTCTGGACGTATGCGACAGACGAGGTGCTGGTCGGAAGCGGCTTCCTGCTTGCGTTCTTCGCCGCCTGCGCGATGACGTCGTTCGGACTTGTGGGCGCGGGGTTTGCCTTCGAGTGCCAGCGCAAGTACCTGACGGGGGAGGTCGACGACGAGGCTGTGGCGTGGGAAAAGCCCGGGCGTCTCTTAAGGGGCGTCGTACCGGTGCTGGCCTGCTGCGTCGCCGTGCTTGCGCTCACCCACCTGCGCAAGCCGGTCGAGACCGAAATGCAAAGCATCGTCGACGACGCGGTCGCCGAGACGGTAGAGGAGTGCGAGGGCGTCAGGTGGCTTTTCACTGACGGACGGCTCGACGCCGGCGTGGAGCTTGCCGCCGCCGCGAAGGGCCTTGAGCTCACGACGCTCGACATGATGTCCGGCGCGACGACGTGGGAGGAGTCGATCCGCACGCGCGGGTTCGCGCCCGGGTCCGACGACTACGAGGCGGCGGCGAAGGGGATCCCGGGGCTCTTGCGCATCTGGGCGGGCGAGAAGACGAATGGCATGGACCGCGCGGCGATACAGCTCGGCTTCGAGTTCTGGAAGCGCGAGAGGCGTCCGCTGCCGAAGGCGTCGGGGCTGGTCGCTCGCGAGACGGGGTTCACCGACGGCGACGTGGAGCGCGGCGTCGAGCGCGCGAAGGAGCTGTCGCGGCGCATCCTCGAGATCGCGCCCAAGACCGAGTCGGCGGATCCTTCGCCGGCGCTCGCGAGCGCGTTCTCGGCGGTGACGTGGCGGCTCTCGCGGTTTGCGCGCCTGCGCGAGGACCGCGAACTCGCCGACGAGCTCGACCTCTCGAACAGCGCCCTCAAGAAGATGCTTTCCGTAATCGAGTACGAGCGAATGCGCACGTTCATGCAGCTCACTCCGCGCGAAGGGCTGCAGCTTGCATTGCGCCGCGCGGATTTCGCCGAGGCGCGGCGCTATTCGACGGTGGTCCTCCACAACGACGAGGACGACCCCGAGGCGAACTTCGCCGTTGGAATGCACGCGCTTGTCGTAAAGAACTTCCAGGAAGCCGAGACTTACCTGAGGCGCTGCCTAAAGCGCCGTCCGAACGAGCCGGCCGTATTGAACAACCTTTCCATCATATGCCGCAAGCAGCGGCGCTGGAAGGAGGCGGAGGACTTCGCCCGCAAGGCGATGGAGATACTCCCCGGCTCCCCCGAGGTTCGGCAGACGCTTTCCGACGCGCTGAAGAAAGCTCCATAAAGCGCATTGACTTTCGGCGCATGTTTGGTGTATAATACGCAACACATGGAGATGAAGTATCTATTGCCAGCCTGCATACGGGCGTTCGCTGCGTGCGTCTGTTTGGCGTTTTGCGGTTGCATGACCGTTTCTGACGCCATCCACGACGCGTTCCGCGATCGCGAGCAGCAGGTCGACTCATCCGTCGTCGCGACGTGGTGGGACGGGCCCCGCATACGCCCTGGCATAGCGCTTGTCGTGCAGGTTAGCTCGGTCGCGGCCCCTCCGACTACCATGAACGTCCTCGTCGACCAGAACGGCGACATCACGTTGCCTCTTCTCCTGCAGGAGCCGGTCGCGTGCGACGGCCTCACTCTGGAGGCGCTGAAGCAGAAGCTTGTCAAGGCATACGCGAAATACTATCGCCAGCCGATGGTGACGGTGACGTTTGCGCCGTACGACGGAAAGGGCGTCTCGCCGTGGGGAACGGTTACCGTTCTCGGAGAGGTCGGCAACCCCGGCCCCGTGAACATGCCCGCGACGATGGACCTCACCGTCACCAAGGTGCTTCAGGCCGCTGGTGGGTGCAAGCCATTTGCAGACAAGACGTCGATCCGCGTCACGCGCTGCGACAAGGACGGCAACCAGACAAGGACTTACGTGAACATCAACGAAATAGGGAAGGACGGTCGCGTCGACAAGGACATGCCCCTGAGGGCTGGCGACGTTGTCTGGGTTCCAGAGACTTGGTATTGACCAGTTAAAAGAAGGGAGAATGCAGAAATGAAGAGAATCATGGTAATGCTGACGGCCGCGCTGCTGGTATGCGTGTCCTTTGGCCAGTCTAGGATCTTTGCGACGCTTGCGTCCGCAAGAGCCAAGATATCTCGTGTAATTGAGAACCCCAAGGAAATGACGGCCGTCATGCAGACGCTGTCGCCGGCTGACCAGAAGACGTTCCTTGCGGAGGTTGTCGCCGCCATTTCCTCGATGCCGTCCGACGAGACGGACCGCACCGAGAAGTTCGTCGAGGTCGTCAACGCGGCCCTTTCAGGCTCCCAGAAGGGCAACTCGCTTACGCTCGTTGCGGAGGTGTTCGCCACGGTTCCGCCAAACGCCCTTGCCGCCGTCAACGAGAGCCTGGCATCTGGCCTCATGAACCGTGCGACCGACGGGAACGTCACGTACACCGACGAGCAGTACATCGAAATCTCCAAGAAGGTAATGGCGGCCGTTAACGAGCGCGTCGCCAACGAGGACAACGCGGGCGTCAGGAGCGGCTTTGCCGCGCTGATGATGATTCGTGGCTCGAACAGCGAATCGCCCGAAATCGTGTCCTCCGTCGTCGAGTCCCTGCCCGAGGCGGTGCAGAACGACGCCAAGAACGAGTGGATTCCCGCCGCGCTCGGCCAGGGTGGGCAGGAGAAGACGTACGACCCGATGCTGGCCATCGTCGACAACGACTTGGGCAAGCCCGTCAACGACGACAGCACCGGTACTACCGCCGCTACACGGCAGCCGGCCGCCGACGGCACGACTGCCGAGGGCGCGACTGCCGAGGGCGCGACTGCCGAGGGTGCCGCTTCCGACGGTACCTCTTCCGACTCCGGGCAGATGCTCGCACTGCGTATCGCGAGCGCCCAGAACCTCGATACGCTCCTGGCCGACATAGGCGGTGCCAATACAGACCCGTCGTTCTCTGCTGATGCCGCGAACCCGATTGTCGACGCAGTGCAGAACCCCTCAAACTTTGAATTGCCCAATCTCGGCACTGGCGAAGGCGGCCAAGACGTTACATCAGTTGTCGAAGAAGTCATAGGATACCCGAACCAGACGACCGGATCGAGTAACGATTGAAGTCACAAACAACCAAAACAGTAGAGGATTGCCAAACCATGAGAAGACTTGTAGTTCTGACGGTTGCCGTTGCGCTGGCTGCAGTTGCGTCGGCTGATGTCGTGGACCGTCCGACTGGCATCAAAATCGGGCAGCGCATGACGTTGCGCCCCTATGTTTCGCTGTCGGTCTCGTATGATTCCAACGTAAACGGCAGCCAAAACAGCACAGGCAGCAAGGGCGACGTGCTCTGGAACATCAACCCTGGTCTGGGGATTAACTACAAGGCGGAGAACTGGGCGCTTCTGCTCAATCTCTACTACCAGTACCATGCCTACATGAAGAAGGAAAACGTCGGCCGCTACAATCAGCACAGCTACGGCGAGACTCTTCGCTGGAACTGGTCCGACTCCAGAGGCGTCGAGAAGGGCTGGTCTCTCATGGTGAGCGAGACGTTCCAGCAGATCACGATGATGGACGACATGTCGATGGGCAATGCCTCCTCCTATTCGGCCGACAGGCGCAACCTTACGTTCAACGCCGCGGCGCAGCGTCGCTTCAACGAGCATTGGCACGGCGACCTGAACGGCAGCTACTACATGATGGACTACGACAACGATACCGGCAGGACGGGAGTGCCCGCCATGTATGGCTGGCAGCGCTGGACTGCCGGCGCCGAAGCCGGCTTTGCGCCGTCTCGCTGGACGGACATCATCGGGGCTGTGAGCTACCAGGGCTACCTCCAGGACAACGTTAAGAGCTCGAGGTACAGCCGCGACTCCCAGGGATACACTGCGCAGATCGGTATCGGATCCTATGCGACGGAGCGCATATCTTACCGCGCCCTTGCCGGCTGGAGCCGCTTCGAGTACGCCGACAACGCGGCGACAGCCGACGGGTTCGTCTACACGCTCTCCGGGAACTGGAAGATCGACGACACGCTGCAGACGATGCTCATGGCCACGAGCTACTACCAGCCGTCTGAGCGCGAATACCTTTCCAAGTCGCGCGTCGACGCGATCAGCTGGGGCATTGGCAAGTCCCTGATCCGCGGGAAGCTGCGCACGACGCTCGACATGACGTATCGTCACGATACGCACGAGAGCCTGGCCGACGGCGCCATCGACTACAAGTTGGATGTCGTTACCGCGCGTCTCGGCTTCAACTACACTCTCAACAGGTTCTTGGTGTGGTTTGTGTACGGCGAATACCAGCGTTCCATGAACAGCGAGCATGAAAGGAAATCCTCCTATGCCGACTACGAGCGCTGGCGTGCGACCACGGGGCTTAGGTTGACGTACTGAAGTGCAGAAATTCATAGCCAAGTACGGACTGGCGGCGCATCTTGCCATTCTGGCAGTCGCGCCGCTGTTCCTATTTCCGTTCTTTGACGACGGCACTGTCGCCGTCACTCTGCTCTGGCTGTCTCTTCCCGTAGCGACATGGACTTTCATGCAGCCCTCGGTACGCAGGGGCGAGATGCTGCACGACGCCCGTGGGCGCGTTGCGTCTGAGACGTTCCGCGATCCTCTTTTCTGGGTCATGCTGACGGCAGTCGCGTTCAGCGGGCTCCGTGCGCTCAATTCCGGCGTGGCGATGGCCTATGACGCCGAGGTTGCCAAGTGGTATATTGCAAGCCCAGAGCTCCCGCTAATGCCTGCCTCGGCGGGCGATTCCGGCTTCCTGCCGTTTGCGGCCTGTCTTGCAACGCTGGCCTTGGTGACGGCGTGTCGGCATGCGCTTGGCCGTTCCGCGCGCCAGGCCTGTTTTCTCATGTCGTCTGTTTTGGCGGGCGCGGCTGCGGCAATTGCGTTGTTCATGGCGAACATGGGCAATGCCGCGGCGGTCGAGGCGATGAAGTGTTCGAGCAAGGAACTGTCGTTTGTCGGCGTGGCGTTCGCGATACATGCGGTCGGCGGACTCGTCGCGGTCGTGGCCGCCGTCGAGAACAAGTGGAACCGCGCCATGCCGATGCTCGTCCTGTCGGTAGGCGGAACGGCCGCCGGCACCTTCGCCTTCTCCCCGGCGTATACATCCGGCATTTTCCTTGTTGCGTGGCTGTCGGTGTTCGCATACGCCTTCTTCTATGCGTTCCGGATACTCCGCGGCGCGGCGGAGTTCAAGATGCTGATAATTCTCGGTGTGTCGTTTGCCTGTGGGTGGGTGTTGCTCGCAATGGCTGCGCCAGGCTCCCTGGTGTCGTCGCGCGCCGCCGCCTTCGCCGACAGGGTTTTTCTTCCGGAATGGTACGATGCGGCCCGCTCCGCCATCACGGCGCTCGCCCTCAAGGCCTGGATGGCCAGTCCGTGGACGGGTACGGGCATCGGCAGCTTCGCTCTGGACATACGCTTCAACGCTACGCCCTCCGACTGGCTTGCCATACCGCGCGGGCTCGTCGCCCCTCCGCTTGGATGGCTCAAGCTCCTGACCGAGCGCGGCATAGCAGGCTTGGCGATGATGGCGCTCCCGCTCATGCTGATGCTGACGACATACGGCATCAGGTTCGTCGGATGGCTGCTTTCGCGGAAGGTGCCGCAGCCCGGCTGCTGGGCGGCGATCGCCGTGCTGCCTGCGGTGATTGCAACGGGTTTCTTCGACTGTTCGTATCTGCGCGTCGACGTGCTGATGTCCGTCGCTGCGGTTCTCGCGCTTTCGGCTAGTACCTTCCCGAAGGCCAGAAAGGGGGAAAAGAATGGCTGACAAGCCTATTTACTATGGCGGCAAGGGGTCTGGCCCCATGTACTACGGAGGGCGTTCGGGTGGCCAGATGGCCTATGGCGGCAAGAAGCCCATGTACTACGGCGGCGGATCGTCGCGCAACTATGGCGCATATGGCTCGTATGGCTCGTATGGATCCTACGGCGGGGACGTCGGCGGGCACGGCGACGATGGGTCGATTGTCGGAACGATTACAATTGGCCGCATGATGCGCGTCATTTCGCAGAGGTGGCTGTCGGTCTTCGTGTTCCTTCTCGTCGGCCTCATCGTCGCGTTTGCCGTGTACCGCATCTCGCCCACCATATACGAGGCGACGAGCGAGTTCACGATGGACATGCGCCGCTCGTCTGGCGGCAGCGGGCGCGGGGCCCTTGCGGAGGCGACCCCGGATTACGGCAATAGCTACGCGGAGATATTCAACACGCGCATTTCAGACTGGCGCAGCGACAAGGTCATTACCAAGGTTGTGCAGCAGTACCGCGCTAGCCATGTGGCTTCTACCGTCTCGGACGAGGAGATAATCGGCACCTTGGGCGGCGCAGAACTCGAGCTTGTGCGCAACTCCCGCATCATCACGATTTCGCTGAGGTCCAAGACGCCGGCCCTCTGTGCGGCGCTTGCCAATGCATACGCCGAGGCGATCGAGGCGTTTACGGACGAGGAGAACAAGCTGCGCTGCGACAAGGCCGTTGCGCAGATACACTCCAACGTCGAGCGCAAGCGCCGCGAGGTCGACAAGATAGCGAAGCAGCTTCTCGACTTCCGCACGGCGAACAAGGTCGACAACCTCAGGTCCTCCCGCGAGACCATACAGCAGGGCCTTTCCAAGACGACCGGCGACATCCTCGCCCTCGAGACCGAGGAGACGCAGCTCATCGAGTGGGAGAAGATGCTCTCGGCCGTCCAGAAGGACCCGTCGAGCTACGGCAACCTCTCCACGGGCGTTCCGCGCGCGCAGGAGATCGCCACGGAGTTCAGGTACTACCAGGACGCGGAGGAGAAGTACCAGAAGCTCATGTTCTCCTTTACCGACAGCCACCCGGAGGTCATCTCCGCGAAGAAGGAGCTGGACCTCGCGAAGCAGAGGTTCCTCGACGCCGCGGCGCGTGCGCTGCTGACCGGCCGCTCGACGCTCAAGGTCGCGCGCAACCGCCTCTCCAACCTGCGCCAGAAGCAGGAGGACCTCAGGAACGAGCTTGCGTCCGTAGAGCAGCGCATCGTTCTGGCCGAGTCCGGGCTCGGCCAGCTGGAGGCCGAGTTCGGCGTCGCAAACCGCGTTCTCGAGGGCCTTATCATGGACGAGAACAAGGCCCGCATCGAGGCGGAGTCGAACAACGAGATCGTCCGCGTCGGCCGTCCCGCCGGCGTCCCGTCGAAGCCCGTCCTGCCTAACCCGACGATCATCTTCGGCGCGGGCGTCGCGCTGTCAATCGCCGTCGGCATCCTGTTCGTGCTCATTATCGACAACCTCGAGGACACGGTCGTCAACCTCGCCGACATCGAGGGCCGACTCTCCCTCAAGGTGCTCGCCGTGCTGCCGCACGTCCGCAGGAAGAAGCGCGAGGAGGTCGCCAAGAACTTGATAGACGACAAGTACTCGCAGTTCTCGGAATCGGTCGCGGGATTGAGGAACCTTCTCGACTCGCCGCGCTACGAGGCGCTCAGCCACTGCCTGCTCGTCATATCGACCCAGCCGGGCGAGGGCAAGACCATCACGTCGACTTCGCTTGCGATTTCCTACGCCCAGGCCGGGCGCAAGACCCTGCATGTCGACTTCGACCTGCGCCGTCCGCGGCTTGCTCGCGTCTGGGGCGTAGACATCGACAAGAGCCGCAGCTTCTCGCACGTCCTGCAGGAGGCCGGAAAGGACAAGCCCGACTTCGCAGCGCTCGTCAACAAGGTCTCGGTGCCCAACCTCGACGTCATCTGCTCTCTGGCCCCTGAGGGCGTCTCGCCCGCGACGATCTTCGGCTCGGCTGCGGTTCCAGACTTCTTCGAGTGGGCGCGCGCGAACTACGACCACATCATAGTCGACTCGCCGCCGTACGGCGTCGTCGGCGACGTCGTGTCGCTGTCGGTCATGGTCGACTCCGTCATCATCATGTGCTGCCCCGACCGCACGCACTTCAAGCCGATCCAGTACTGCTCGCGCAGCCTCACCGAGGCAGGCGCGAACATCCTCGGCGCCGTCGTGAACGACATCGAGATATCGAACGCCAGCGCGTTCACGCCGCATTCGCGTTTGCACCACGGCAAGTACGGATATGGCTATGGCTATGGCTACGGATATGGCTACGGCTACAGGCCGAAAGACGGCAAGAAGAGCGGCGACAAGTCCGGCGGCGTTGCAAGCGACAGCCCCGCGCAGAAGGGGTATGCCGATGACGAATAAGCGATGCATTGTCACCGGCGGAGCCGGATTCATCGGCTCGGCGCTGGTGCGCCTTCTCATGAAGGAAACCGAGTCGACGGTACTGGTCGTCGACAAGCTGACGTATGCCGGCGTGCCGGAGTCCCTCAAGGAGGTCGGGCTCGATCCAGAGACGCTCGGGTCGTCGAATCCACGGCTGTCGTTCCTGCGTGCGGACATCTGCGACCAGGCGGCGATGGATGCGGCGTTCGCCTCGTTCCGCCCGGACACGATATACCACCTTGCGGCGGAGTCTCATGTCGACAGGTCGATAGACGGCCCGGGCGAGTTCGTAAGGACGAACGTGACCGGCACGGCGACTCTGCTGCAGGCCGCGCTCAATTACTGGAAGGCGCTTGACGCGTCCGCACGGGCGGCGTTCCGTTTCCAGCACATCTCGACCGACGAGGTCTACGGAACGCTTGGCGAGACGGGCTTCTTCACCGAGAAGACGCCGTATTCGCCGCATTCGCCGTATTCCGCGTCCA
>Ga0265301_10004624_pt1 | contig 13835 bp, 11 predicted proteins | sample AusTroGonzalo_MG_2_FD_193488 | JGI IMG/M metagenome (GOLD analysis project Ga0265301, IMG submission 193488) | Bovine rumen microbial communities from tropical cattle in Woodstock, Queensland, Australia - Gonzalo_04 | ecosystem: Host-associated > Mammals > Digestive system > Stomach > Rumen ...
TTCCAACGAACCGGCAGCCAGTAGCCAACAGCCAATAGCTAATGTGCTTCTTTTCTTCATCTTTTCCGCTGCGCCAGCTCCTGGGCGCGCGTAATTTAAAATGTAGCAGGCTTGACCTTCGGTCGGGGCTCTTGCCTTTGGCAGGCTTGACGCTTCGCGTCGAGCCCTCCCTGCACTCGGCAATGCTGAAGCGAGCTTCGCATTGCTCTCGTTTGGTAGGTCTTCTGACTTTCCCCAGTCTGCTTTACCTTCCCGACGACTTCAATTCTTCAATTTTTCAATTCTTTAATTTTTCTTCGTCAGTGGCGTTATACAAGCAGACCCTTCAAAGGGGGATTACAGCTGCAGGAACAGTTCCGGACTCTCACCGGATTCCCTTTCATCACAGTGCCACGCGGACACCGGATTGCCGAATACATAAATTGCGCTGCAAAGATAGTGCAAATCGCGCAAAACACAAAATAAATCGCGATTTTTTTATTTCCGGGACGCAACGGTCATCACCGGAAGGTAGTGCAGGCGGCCCTTGCCATGATAGTCCACGGACTTCTGTTTCTGCAGATACGTCATAATCATGTCGGAGGTGGTCTTCTCGAGCACCTCGAGCTCTGCGGGAACGTATTTCTTGGCCGTGGCAATGACATAGGTGTTCGTCACAATGCGGTAGGTCTTGTTCTTGTCGAAACGCTTGCCGTCAGCACTCTGGAGGGTCACTCCGAGAATCTGCGACGGGTCGTCCTGGTCCACCCGTATGTTGGCACTCATACCGCCAAGATGGGGGAAGTGGTAGACGTTCATGTTGCCATACTCGATGATGAACTTCTCCAGCATGTCGCCCTTCATGGTCATCATAACGGCATTGTTGCCGAAGGGGTCAATCTCCAGGGCGTCGTGAACGGTGATGTCGCCGGCAGGCAGTTTTCTGACACGGACACCGCGATAGTTCATGATGGCCACGTCGGCACCCGTCTCGCTCATCATGGCGTCGCACACCATTGTGCCCACCTCGTTGCGCATCTCGAACGGTGTCTCGGCACGGGCCAGCACACGCTTGAAGTAAGGATTCTCATTGAAGGTCTTCACCATGGCCTCGACCAGCTTGTTCTTCTGCTTGAGTGAGCTGACCATGACGTAGTCGGCAGACTTGCTGACCACACGTCCGCTGTCGACGACAAGCGTGATGTGGGTGGCCTGGCTCAGCGTGTTGCGGTTATGGGTGATGAGCACGCCGTTGTGCAGCGGCTCCTCCTCTGACAGCTGACGGTGTGAGTGGCCGCCGACAATCAGGTCAATCCAAGGACACTGCTCCGCCAGCTTGATGTCGTCAGTATAACCGACGTGAGACAGCAGGATGGTGGCGTCGCACTCGTTGCTGAGCCACTTGTAACGGGGAATGACGTCGAAAGGCGACTCGAACTGGATGCCGCGCAGGAAGTCGGGATGTGCGTCCGGCGTTCCCTTGGAAGGGGTAATCTGTACGGCACCGATGATGCCCACCTTCACGCCATCGACATCGAACAGCTTGTAGGGCTGCGTGCGGATGTTGGTCGACTTGGCAGCCGTCATGTTGGCGCAGAGGTAGGGGAAGGTTGACAGCGGGCAGAGTGGTGCCAGCGAATTGGCGTCGAACTCATGATTGCCCACGGCAGAGGCGTTGAAGCCTATCTGGTTCATCAGGGCCACCATGGGGTAACCCGGTATCTCGTAAGAGTCGTTGATGGGATTGCCCGTACGGTTGTCGCCTGCCGACAAAACCAGCAGGTCGGGGTAGAGCGTGCGCAGTGAGTCGGCAATATAGGCGAGCTTGGGCATCGCTTCCATGGCCGAGTGTATATCGTTGACTGCCAGTATATGAACTTCACGTCGCTGCGCCGGCAACACTGTCGTCAGCAGCAGTGTCAGAAGTGTAAGAATGAGTCTTTTCAACATGTCTCTTTTAGTTTCGGGCTGCAAAGGTACGAAAAAAATCGGAAAAAAACACTCATCTTGCCTAAAAAAGTTGTATTGGCGCATTTTTGGCAACAGAGTTGTAGGGGGATATTCCTGTTTTTTTTATTTCTGCTTGCAAGGTTACGGAAAAAGTAGTAACTTTGCCATCGTTTATAAACAATTGTCCGATGATTGAGACTCTCTGCATATTCTTGGGACTGGCCATAGGAGCTGCCGTCACCTATTTTGTTATGAATGCTCGCCTGACCGACCTGCGTGTCAAGGACGAGACAAAGGGGCGTGAGTTGGAACTCTTGCGCCAGCAGCATGCTGCCGAGACCGACTTGCGCCAGCAGCAGTTCAACGAACAGCTTTCGCTGCGGCAGCAGCAGTTTGACGAGCAACAGTCTCTTCGTCAGCAGCAGTTTGACGAACAGCTGAATGTTGTGCGTGAGCAGTTTCAGAACTTGGCGACGACGGTGCTCTCGAAGACCAGTGACCAGCTGCGTCAGCAGAACCGTGAGGCGATGGAACATGTCACGAAGCCCATTAGCGACAACTTTGCTGAGCTTCAGAAAGCCATTCAGGAGAGCGACCGCGAGTCGGCCAAGACGGCAGCTTCGCTGACAGAGCGTCTGCGCCAGTTGGGTGAGCAGACGGAGAAAATGGGCCAGACGGCTACGCGTCTGACGAACGCCCTGCGTGGTGACTCCAAACAGGCTGGTGACTGGGGCGAGCTGGTGCTCCAGGATCTGCTTGACTCCCAAGGCTTCAAGCGCGGTTTCGACTACGATGTGCAGGACACACTGACCGACCAAGACGGATTCATCGTACGCAATGAGGATACAGGACGGGCCATGCGTCCGGATGTGGTGCTACACTATCCCGGCAATCAGGATGTGGTCATCGATGCCAAGGTGAGCATTAAGGCTTACTACGACTATGTCAACGAACCCAACGAGGCCGTGAAACTGCAGATGCTCGACCGCCATGTGCAGAGCGTCCGCTCCCACGTGAAGGAACTGGCCACCAAGGACTATAGCCGATATATCCAACAGCCTCGGACGGCCATTGACTTCGTCATTATGTACGTGCCCAACGAGGCTGCCCTGCAGGTGGCACTGGCCCGCGACCCAAAGCTGTGGACAGATGCTTTCGACAAGAAGGTGTTTATCTCAAGCACGCAGAATCTTTTCGCCATCCTTCGCATGATTCAGATAGCATGGCGCCAGCACAACCAGACGGAGAACCAGAAGAAGATTGTGGGGCTAGCCGAGCAGCTCGTTTCGCGCATTGGCCTCTTTGCCGAGCGTACACAGAAAATCGGCCGGGACATTGAGGCTCTGAGTGCCGACTTCACCGATATGCAGAAGTCTGTCGACGGTACGCGTGGCATCCTCCAGAAAGCCAACGAGATGAAGAAGCTGGGAATCAAGGAGGATGTGAAGCACCCGCTGCCACCCGTGGAAGAGTAACATTTTCGCCGTTTTCCTGCAAAATCTGTGCTAATTCGTTGGCTATTTGCCGGAAAAAGTGTAATTTTGCCGCTTCAAAGCAAAATAGAGATACGATATGAAACATCAATTGAGAAGCGCCGTATGTACGGAAGGACGCCGAATGGCAGGTGCCCGTGCCCTGTGGGTGGCAAACGGTATGAAACGCGAACAGTTTGGTAAGCCCATCATAGCTATCGTCAATTCGTTCACACAGTTTGTGCCGGGACACACCCATCTGCACGAGATTGGCCAGATAGTGAAGGCTGAGATAGAGAAACTGGGATGCTATGCGGCTGAATTCAATACGATAGCTGTTGATGACGGTATCGCTATGGGGCACGACGGTATGCTTTACTCGCTGCCTTCGCGCGACATCATTGCCGACTCTGTGGAGTACATGATTAATGCCCACAAGGCCGATGCTATGGTGTGCATCTCGAACTGTGATAAGGTGACGCCTGGCATGCTGATGGCTGCCATGCGACTGAATATCCCCGCCGTCTTTGTCAGTGGCGGTCCCATGGAGGCTGGTAAAGTGAACGGCGAGAATGCCGACCTGATTACGGCTATGATTAAAGGTGGCGACCCCACGGTGAGCGACGAGGAACTGGAGGTGGTGGAGCATAGCGCATGTCCCGGTTGCGGTGCTTGCTCTGGTATGTTCACTGCCAACTCCATGAACTCGCTGACGGAAGCTCTTGGCTTCTCGCTGCCGGGCAACGGCAGTATTCTGGCTACGCACGTCAATCGTGTACAGTTGTTCCGTGATGCTGCCAAACTGATTGTGAAGAATGCCTTTGCCTACTATGAGGATGGCGACGAATCGGTTCTTCCCCGTAGCATCGCCACCCGCGCTGCCTTCCTGAATGCCATGACGCTCGATATTGCCATGGGTGCCTCGACTAACACGGTGCTGCATCTGCTGGCCGTAGCCCAGGAGGGTGGGGTAGACTTCAAGATGAGCGACATTGACGCCCTTTCGCGAAAAGTTCCTTTCCTCTGCAAGTTGGCTCCCAACTGGCAGAAGTACAGTATTCAGGAGGAGAACCGTGCAGGCGGCATCCTGGGTATCTTGGGAGAGCTTGCCAAGGGCGACTTGCTTGACCTCAGCTGTAAGCGCGTGAACGGTGCGACCTTGGGCGAGGACATTGTCAAGTACAGCATTGTCGGTTTAGAGTCAGTAGACGGCAAAATCGTAAATAGTAAATCGTCAAAATCTATTGATCCTGAGGCCGACCGTATCTATCACAGTGCCCCGGCCGGCAAGTTCTCGACCAAGATGGGTTCACAGGACACGAAGTGGCCCTCACTGGATACTGACCGCGTGAACGGCTGTATCCGCGACATTGAACACGCCTATACCAAGGACGGCGGTATGGCCGTACTTTTTGGTAATATTGCACAGGATGGCTGTGTCGTCAAGACCGCCGGTGTGGCACCCGAGCTCTGGCACTTTGATGGTCCGGCTGTGGTGTTCGACTCCCAGGAAGACGCCTGTGAGGGCATCTTGGGTGGCAAGGTGAAGAAGGGCGACTGCGTGGTGATTACACACGAAGGTCCGAAGGGCGGTCCTGGTATGCAGGAGATGCTCTATCCCACGAGCTACATCAAGTCGATGCACATGGGCAAGGAGTGTGCCCTGATTACCGATGGCCGCTTCTCGGGCGGTACCTCCGGCCTCTCTATTGGCCATATCTCGCCTGAGGCTGCCAGCGGCGGCAATATCGGTAAGATTAAGGATGGTGACATCATTGTCATCGATATACCGTCACGCAGTATCAACGTGAAACTGAGCGACGAAGAATTAGCCGCCCGTCCGCAACAGCCATTGAAGCGTCATCGTGTAGTGAGCAAGGCACTGAGAGCCTATGCTCAGAGTGTGGCCAGTGCCGACAAAGGCGGCGTGAGAATCATTGACTAGAGATACTAGACATACTAGAAAGACTAGAAAAACTAGAAATAAATGAGAGATAGAATAACCGGTTCGAAAGCGCTGATGAGGGCGTTGCAGGCTGAGGGCGTGAAGACCATCTTCGGCTATCCTGGCGGCAGTATCATGCCCGTCTATGATGCGCTTTTCGACTACACACGAGGAGAAAAGAAATGTTTTGACCATATACTGGTGCGCCACGAGCAGGGTGCCACCCATGCAGCCGAGGGCTATGCCCGCGTTTCGGGCGAGGTTGGCGTGGCACTCGTGACCAGTGGTCCTGGCGTGACGAACACGCTGACGGGTATTGCTGATGCGATGCTCGACTCGACGCCTATTGTCGTCATTGCCGGTCAGGTGCCTATTTCTGCACTGGGTACTGACGCTTTCCAAGAGGTTGACCTCGTGGGCGTGTCGCAGCCTATCTCGAAGTGGTCGTACCAGATACGCCGCGCAGAGGATGTGGCGTGGGCTGTCAGTCGCGCTTTTTATATCGCCCGTACAGGCCGTCCCGGTCCAGTGGTGCTCGACTTTGCAAAGAATGCTCAGGTCGAGGAGATTGACTGGGAACCCAAGAAAGTGGATTTTGTACGCTCATACGTACCTTATCCTAAACTCGACCAGGAAGCTGTACACCAGGCTGCAGAGCTCATCAACAATGCCAAGCGTCCCTTGGCACTTGTAGGCCAAGGCGTGGAGCTGGGTAATGCGCAAGAAGAACTGAAAGCGTTCCTTGAGAAAGCCGACATCCCTGCCGGCCGCACTATGCTGGGACTTTCGGCGCTGCCGTCGAATCATCCGCTGAACGTCGGTATGCTGGGTATGCATGGCAACTACGCCGTGAACCTGAAGGAACAGGAGTGCGATGTGCTGATTGCCATTGGCATGCGTTTCAGCGACCGTGTGACGGGTAACCTGAAAACCTATGCCAAGCAGGCAAAGATTATACACCTCGACATTGACCGTTCGGAGATTGACAAGAATGTGAAGACCGATGTGGCTGTGGTGGCCGACTGTAAGGAGTCGCTGCCCGCCCTGACGGCTCTCGTCAATAAGAACAGCCACACGGAGTGGCGCGAATCGTTCAAGGAGCTTGACGAGAAGGAACGCAAGAAGGTTATCGAACCTGCCATCCATCCAAAGGATGGACCATTGCTCATGGGCGAGGTGGTCAATGCTGTGGCCGAGCAGGCTGCCGACGATGCTGTCCTCGTGACGGACGTTGGTCAGAACCAGCTGTTCGCAACCCGTTATTTCAAATACCATCACAAGCGTAGCATCTGTACCAGTGGTGGCTTGGGCACAATGGGCTATGGTATGCCTGCTGCCATCGGTGCCACTTTTGCCGCCCCACAGCGTCAGGTTTGCTGCTTTATGGGCGACGGCGGTTTCCAGATGTGCATCGAGGAGTTGGGCACTATTATGGAGCAGAAGGCGCCTGTCAAGATGATACTCATGAACAATCACTATCTGGGCAACGTGCGCCAGTGGCAGGACATGTTCTGGCTGAAGCGTAAGTCGTTTACCAAGATGATGAACCCTTGCTATGAACTCATTGCACAGGGCTACGGCATTCCTTATCAAGCTGTTACTGACCGTAAGGACTTGGAGGCTGCCGTCAAGCGCATGCTGACGACCGACGGCCCGTTTATCCTTGAGTGTGCTATCATGGAGGAAGATAATGTGCTGCCCATGACGCCGCCGGGCATGGATGTCGATAAAATGATGTTAGAGATTTAAGGTTATGGAAAAAGAAGAAAGAAAGCTCTACACCTTATTAGTATATTCAGAGAACGTGGCTGGTATTCTGAATCAGATTACCGCCGTCTTTACCCGTCGTCAGGTCAACATTGAGAGTCTGAATGTGTCAGCCTCAAGTATCGAGGGCGTCCACAAGTACACTATTACCGCTTGGAGCGACGAGGACCAGATTGTGAAAATTGTTCGTCAGATAGAGAAGAAAATAGATGTGGTAAAGGCTAACTATTTTACTGATGACCAATTGTTCATCCGTGAGACGGGACTCTATAAATTGTCTACGGATTTGGTTATGCAAAATCCGGAGATTTCCCGTACCATCCGCAGGTTCGAAGCCAGTATTACGGAGGTCAATCCTACCTATGTCATTGTGATGAAATATGGTGTGACAGAGGATATTATCAACCTGTACCGTGCTTTGGATGAGTTTGGTTGTGTGCTGCAGTACACCCGTTCAGGTCGTATTGCCGTGACACGCGGCATGCAGGAGCAGGTTAGTGCGTTCTTAGAGGAGAGAGAAAATGGATAAAGTAGGACGATACGAGTTCATGGCCGAGCCGTTCCATTGTGACTTTTCCGGTCGTCTGTTCATGGGGCACATGGGTAACCATATGCTTAACGCTGCCGACTTCCACTCGTCGGCCCGTGGCTTCGGCATGAAATACCTCATGACCATCAACCGCTCGTGGGTGCTCTCGCGCTTGGCTATCGAGATGAACGAAATGCCTCAACAGTACACGAAATTCAATGTTGAGACGTGGGTGGAGTCCGCCATGCGCTACTTTACATCGCGTAATTTCGCTGTCGTCGGTGACGACGGTTACGCTTATGGCTATGGCCGTTCCATTTGGGCGATGATAGACACAGAGACGCGGCAGCCAACTGATATCTTGTCAATTGACAACGGCGCCATCAATGACTGGATTGTTACCGACAAGGATTGTCCCATAGACAAGGGTGGCCGTGTGAAAATGACGGACCAGGCAGAATTCGTACGTACTATCGACACCTATTATAATGATGTCGACATCAATGGCCACATTAACTCCGTGAAGTATATTGAACACGTTCTTGACCTTTGGAATCTCGACTGGTATAAGGAACATCAAATCAAACGTTTTGAAATCGCCTACGTGGCTGAGGCCCATCAGGGCGATCAGCTTTCATTCTATCGTGAACAGACGGACGAAAACGAGTATTGTGTCCGTATTGTACGCTCTGACGGTACGGAATGTTGCCGAAGCAAGGTGAAATTTGTATAATTTTGAAAGAAAATTTGGCTGATTGCTATCATTTTGTTACCTTTGCACCCGATATTATAGTTAACCCCTCGTCGGCACTTCGTGTAAGTACTGAGTAGACTGATAAAACGACGGCTCTCGGGTTAGGGCTGGCATAGTACACAAGGGATATGTATAACATTTAATTTATTAGCTATTATGGCAGAAATGAATTTTGGTGGCGTAATGGAAACTGTAGTCACCAGCAAGGAGTTCTCACTCGAGAAAGCACGTGAAGTATTAAAGGATGAAGTAATTGCCGTTATCGGTTATGGTGTTCAGGGCCCCGGACAGGCCTGCAACCTGCGTGACAACGGTTTCAATGTCATCGTCGGACAGCGTCAGGGCAAGACCTACGACAAGGCTGTGGCTGATGGCTGGGTACCCGGCAAGACCCTCTTCTCTATCGAGGAGGCTGCTGAGAAGGGCACCATCCTCTGCATGCTGCTCTCTGATGCTGGTCAGATTCAGCAGTGGCCCACTATCAAGCAATATCTGAAGCCCGGTAAGACGCTGTACTACAGCCACGGCTTCGCTATCAACTGGAGCGATCGCACGGGTGTTGTTCCTCCTGCCGATGTTGACGTTATCATGGTGGCTCCTAAGGGCTCAGGTACCTCACTTCGCACGATGTTCTGCGAGGGTCGTGGTCTGAACTGCTCGTATGCCGTCTATCAGGACGCTACTGGCAAGGCTAAGGAGAAGACGCTCGCCTTCGGTATCGGTATCGGTGCCGGTTATATGTTCGAGACCACTTTCCAGCGCGAGGCTACCTCTGACCTCACCGGTGAGCGTGGCTCACTGATGGGTGCCATCCAGGGCCTGCTGCTCGCTCAGTACGAGGTGCTGCGTGAGAACGGCCACTCTCCCTCGGAGGCCTTCAACGAGACCGTTGAGGAGCTCACACAGAGCCTTGGCCCGCTCTTCGGTGCCAAGGGTATGGACTGGATGTATGCTAACTGTTCTACGACTGCACAGCGTGGTGCTCTCGACTGGGCTCCCCGTTTCCACGATGCTATCAAGCCTGTTATGGAGTGGCTTTACTACTCTGTGAAGACCGGTAATGAGGCACAGATTACCATTGACGCCAACTCGAAGCCCGACTACCGTGCCGGACTGGAGAAGGAGCTCGAGGCCATGCGCAATCAGGAGATGTGGCGTGCTGGTGAGACCGTCCGCAAGCTGCGTCCAGAAAATCAGGAAATCTAATTTCTGAGCAATATATAATTCTATAAGTAAAAAGAGGATGCAATCGGCATCCTCTTTTTACTTATAATACCATCAATCACTTCATTCCCACAATCTTGGTCTTCGGCTGTTCGCGGTTACGTCGGTTGACGACGGTGACGACTGCTTGTGCCAGGTTGAGGAAGGCAAGGCCTGTGGCGGTGTCACTGCTTAAGGCGGCAGGCTCGCCGCTGTCGCCGCCGTCGCAGATGCTCTGTACAAGTGGTATTTGTGCCAGCAGTGGCACCTGCATCTCTTCGGCCAGCTGCTTGCAGCCTTCGCGGCCGAAGATGTAGTAGCGGTTCTCGGGGAGCTCGGCAGGCGTGAACCACGCCATGTTCTCGATAAGTCCGAGGATGGGCACGTTGACTTTGTCGTTGCGGTACATGTCTATACCCTTGCGGGCATCGGCTAGCGCTACCTGCTGAGGGGTGGAGACGATGACGGAACCTGTGATGGACAGCGTCTGCAGCAGAGTCAAGTGAATGTCACTGGTGCCTGGCGGCGTGTCGAGGATGAAGTAGTCGAGTTCACCCCAATCGGCATCAGCAATGAGCTGCTTAAGAGCACTCGTGGCCATGCCGCCACGCCACAGCGTTGCTGTGGTGGGCGAGACGAAGAAACCGATGGAGAGTAGCTTGACACCGTACTTCTCGATGGGACAGATAAGGTCTCGTCCGTCCTTCTTGACGGCATAGGGACGCTCGTCCTCGACGTGGAACATCTTGGGAACCGAAGGACCGAAAATGTCGCAGTCGAGCAACCCCACTTTGTAGCCGAGACGGGCCAGAGCGATGGCGAGGTTGGCTGATACGGTCGACTTACCGACGCCGCCCTTGCCGGAACTGACGGCGATGATGTTCTTGACGTCGGGCAACAGCTGCTCGACGGCGGGGCGGGGTGCCGACTTGAACTCCGTGATAATCTCGACCGAGATGTCATCGGAGAACTCAGAATTCTCGGAGCTTTCGGAGAGTTTCTTGCAGTGGTACTTGATGGCGGCTTCGGCGGCCTTGACGGTCGACTTCAGAAAAGGGTCTGTGTCGCGTGGGAACTCAAGCACCACCTTTACGTTCCATCCGGACTTCTCGCCCTCTGAGGGGTTGCGAGGAGTCACAGTCGGTGTGTCAGCCACCATGCCGCTCTCAACGAGGTTCTTCTTTGTGCCGGCATACACGACGGTTGCCAGCGCATCCATAATCAGTTTCGGATATAATGTCATTATTTCTCTTTAACGTTATTTATCTTCTGCCAGTCCTTGTTTGCTGCGTAAATCGACTTGCAGCCCTTTGGGATGAGGAAGGTGCAGCTGACGACGTCCTTGAAAGTGCTCTTTGCAATGGCTGGCGGGTTGGGGCTGTTGAGGATGACCTCGCGTAGTGACGGACATTTGCCGAAAGCAGCGCCGCCAATCTTCTTTAGTGATACCGACAGGTCGGCGCGGGCCAACATAGTGCACTCATAGAAGGCATCGCTGCCGATGCTTGTTACACCAACGGGGATGATTATCTCCTGCAGTGAACTGCACTTCTCGAAGGCGTCATCGCCAATGCTTGTTACGGCAACGGGCAGCTTAATCTCTGCCAAAGTAGTGCACTCTTGGAAGGCTTTGGTACCAATCTTCTTGATAGTCGTGGGCAGGGTGATACTGCGTAGCGTGGTGCAACGGTAGAAGGTTTTGCTGTCAATTTCCTGAACAGTGCCGCCGATGATTACGCTATCGAGACTCGCACAACCCTCAAAGGAAGAGCTACCGATGCTCTTCATCATATTTGGTAGGATGGCTTCGCGCAGGGCGGAACATCCCTCGAAAGCCGAACTGCCCAGTTTTTGCAGCGATGAGGGAAAGTCGAAAGCTGGAAGGTTCTTGCAATCCTTGAATGCATTGCTGTCAATGGTCTTCACCGAGGAGGGCATGATGACTGAGGTTAGCGATGTGCAACCAGAGAATGTGTTGGAGTTGATGACGTCGAGAGTGCCCTGTATGGTAGCTGTCGTCATCGAAGCGCAGTTCTTGAAAGCACCGCTACCGAGTTTCGAGAGTTTGTCGAGAGTGACGGCAACGAGACTCTTGCAGTCTTCGAAGGCATTGCTGCCAATCTTGGCGACATTGCCTATCTCTATGGCGGTAAGACTGATGCAGCCTTCAAAGGCGGAGTTGCCAATCTCGTTGCAGCCTTCCGGCAGGTCGAAGGTGGGGATACTCTTGCAGTCGCGGAAGGCATCGTTGCCAATAGCCGACAAATCCTTGGGCAGGGTGACTGAGGTCAGACTCTGACAACCCATGAAAGTGGAGTTGCTGATTCTCTTGACGTCGGCGGGAATTTCTATGCTAGTCAGCGACTTGCAGTTCTCGAAGGCATCGCTACCAATGGCTGTGATACTCTGTGGGAGATTGATGGCAGACAGGCTTTCGCAGTCCTCAAAGGCCTTGTTGCCAATGGTCGTTACACCATCTGGCAGCTGCAGTTCGCGCAGGCTGGTACAGTTCTCGAAGCACTCGTTGGGAATGCTGGTGATATCGCGCGGCAACACAACCTTTGTCAGTTGCTTGGCACCATCGAACATACCGTTGGGCAGTTCGTTGGCCTTGGTCTTCATGCCGTCCTTGCCCTCTGTGATGGTGGCATCAGACAGGTCTATGCTAGTGACGAGGCACTCGCCCTCTATCTTCTTGCTGACTTTCGTACGGTTGACAATCTGCTGCAGCAGTTTTAAGTCGACGCCGTTGAGTGGGCCGCTGACTTTCAGTTCGGCAATCTTGAAACGGATACTGTCGGGCAGCTGGGTGGCTAGCGTACCTGCGGAGCCTACATTCACGTTTTTCGACTGGGCCAGCGCCATCAGCGGCAGCAGGGCAGCCATCATGGTAAGGATTCTTCTTCTCATAGTAATTGGTGTTATTGGTTTATTTAGCTTTGTCCAGTGAACTGCGCTTCGTACGGTGGTACGAGCGGTAGTCGTCCAATTCTATCTCCACATCGGGTTCTGACAACTGGGCGATGCGCGGCAAATGCCAGCGCATGTACTTAATGTTCAGGCCGCGTGCTATCCACATCGATTCATAATACGTCTGTACCGACAGCGTGGCCGGCTCGACGTTCTGTGCCGACTGCTCATCGTGATAGAGGTCTTCGGTGCGGAAGTCAACAGGCAGATTGTTATGTTCCACCACGTAGGTGGTATAGGTGAAAAGGAAGTTGGAGTCAGTTTTCAAGTGGATGGTGCCGCCATCGGCGAGGAAGCGGCGGTAGCGTTCCATGAAATAGGTCGATGTGAGGCGCTTGCGCGGATTCTTCATCTGCGGGTCGCTGAATGTCAGCCAGATTTCCTGCACCTCATCCTCAGCGAAGAAACGGTCAATAATTTCAATATTTGTGCGCAGGAACGCCACATTCGTCAGACCCTCGTTGAGTGCCAGCGTGGCTCCTGTCCACATACGCGCCCCCTTGATGTCGACGCCGATGAAGTTCTTGTCGGGGTAGTTGCGTGCCAGTTCAACAGCATACTCTCCCTTGCCGCAGCCTAGCTCCAATACGATAGGGTTGTCGTTCTTGAAAAACTGTTCACGCCAATGCCCCTGCATCGTGAAGGGATGTTCCTCGTAGGTGGAAAACGGATACTGGAAGACGTTGCTGTACGTCTCCATATCTGCAAACTTAGCTAACTTTCCTTTGCCCATAGTGAGTGCAAAGTTACGAAAATATTCGCAATTAGCCAACTTTTAAGTCTCTTTTCTCTTGTAAAGAGCAGAATGCACAAAGAAAATCCCTATTACGTGTTGCGTAATAGGGATTTTTGCTGTTTATTATTCAATAACGATAGTTGTCCAACCGTGCTTGTCCTCAATCTCGCCGTACTGGATACCGCGGAGCGTGTCGAAAAGCTTCTTTGACTGGGGACCGGGCTTGTCGCCAAACGAGTAGCGCTTGCCGGTGTCGAGGTCGTCGATATATGAAATAGGTGAAATCACGGCAGCCGTTCCGCAGGCACCAGCCTCCTCGAAGGTCTCCAGCTCCTCCTCAGGAATAGGACGGCGCTCCACCTTCATGCCCAGGTCTTCAGCCACCTGCATCAACGACTTGTTGGTGATAGAGGGCAGGATAGAGGTCGACTCGGGTGTAATATAGGTATTGTTCTTAATGCCGAAGAAGTTGGCAGCACCGCACTCGTCGATGTACTTCTTCTCCTTGGCGTCCAGGTAGAACTCGCAGG
>Ga0265301_10004626_pt1 | contig 13831 bp, 18 predicted proteins | sample AusTroGonzalo_MG_2_FD_193488 | JGI IMG/M metagenome (GOLD analysis project Ga0265301, IMG submission 193488) | Bovine rumen microbial communities from tropical cattle in Woodstock, Queensland, Australia - Gonzalo_04 | ecosystem: Host-associated > Mammals > Digestive system > Stomach > Rumen ...
CAAAATAGATATTGTAGAATAGAAAAAATGCAATTACCTGGAATGCCATTTCCAATTAATAAGATAACTGGTTATAGAATGAATCTGATTGATGATGAGATTAAACCTTTAATAAAGTTATGTTGTAGATATTATGCTCCAAAGTATGGAGATTATGAACCTCAATTATTAAAAATTAATATTCCAAAAGCAAAGAATTATGCAAAAATGTTGGAAGATAGAACTTATCAAGATATAACATTTGATAATGTAAGTGCTTTTAGAATAGGTAAGAAAACATTAATAAGTGGATGTGTTACTGGTACTGATGAGTATGGTAATAAATATAAATATGGAGATAATACAAATAAAGCTGATTGGCTAGAGGAGTTCCTATCAAATACTGATGATGTTGTAAGTGTGTTATACAATTACAATGTTGAAAAAGATATTATCATTAGTGTATGTGAAAAACTTAAAAAGAAATACATAGTAATTAATGGTGATATTAAAGATAAACCTGCTGAACTTAAAAAAGAATTTGATGTATTGATAGGACAATATGAAGCATTTGGTGAAAGTTTGGATGGACTTCAATATAAATGTCATCTGATGGTATTTTATTCAATGCCAGATAGTTCAAGAGCTTATAGACAATCTCTTGGAAGAATTGATAGAATTGGTCAAACTGAAATGCCTATTTACTATCATCTAGTTATGCAAGGAACTATTGATGCAAAGATATATGAAATGGTTCAAAACAAAGTAGAATTTAGTGAAAAAGATTTAAATGAATTAACAATTTAAGGAGATGAAATTATGGATTCAGAAGAAATATTTGAAATGATATTATATGGACTTGCTATTATTATATGTATATTTATACTTATTACTATCTATATTGGAATCAATTTTTATAATGATTATCAATGTAGTACTACAACTGATCCTAATTATTGGGTAGAACATAATTGTATAAAATATTGTAAGGAGTGTAAAAATGAAAAAGATAATAGATGAGTTTAAATGGAGAAAGAAATATAATAGGTTATGTATTAAATATGAAACATTAGCTAGTGAAAAAATTGATAAACTAGAAAAAGATGTTAATTATTTACAAAGAATAATTGATTATAAGGATGAAATAGATAGATTAAAAGAAGAAAATATGCAATATAGAAGGAAATATGGAAGGCTTAAAGGTGGTGATAAGAATGATAAAAATAAAAATAAAAGAAAAGCCTAATTGTATAAATAATAATTTAAAATGTAGGAACTATAGTGCTTTAGAAGGAATTGTTCTTCTAGATACAGCAATAAATATGCTAAGAGAAGATTTTGAATTATCTGATGATGAGATTTGGGAACTTCTAAAGGCTTATAGAAAAAATTGGAAAGAGGTGGAATAATGATTGATACAACTGATTTAAGTAGTTATTATCCTGGATATGATGACTATTGTGAACCTAAAGAATATAAAGATCCAGATGATGATCCAACTGTTGATGAAAGAGTTGATGAAAGAGTTGATGAGATGATATTAGAAAGATTAGAGAAAGAGGAGAGTGAGAAAAATGGCTTACATTAAGAGAGAAAAATATACTGTTGTTAGTGATAATGATTTAAAGAAAGAATTACTAGAAGTATTACTAGCAAAAGGTATTCCATCAGTTAAAGCTAGACAATTAGTGTACTATCCAGTACCTATGAGTTTAATTAGATGGTCAAAATGGTTAGATCCAAGTGAATGTGAAATGTATCTAGAACCATACAATGAAGATTCAGAAGATATGGGATTTTAAAATTAGAAAAGGAGAAATGAAATTATGGCAAATGCAAAGAAAAGTTGGAAAGAAGTTTTCACAGAAAACTATCTAGGTAAATCAGACCTAGCAAAAGAAGTTGAACCTTTTTTAAAGGACAACTATAAAGGAAATGCTTATATTCCATGGGCAACAATGGAAAGATTAACTTATATGTGTGATGAGGATGCTGTTTTTGAGAATATCAAAAATGTAAATGGTGGATTAGTTCATACTGATGTTATGGAAATGCACCAACAAAACATTCAAAAAGGTGAAGTTGTTAGTGAAACAGTTTCACAAATGTTTTCACATATGGTTAAAGTTAAATTAGTTTTTATGGGTAAGGAATTTATTGAAGAATATCCTATTCAAGACCAAGATTATTCTGCAGCTAGAGTATTCAATCAAAACTTAGTAAATAGAGCTTTACAAAGAGCAAAAGCTAAAGTTGCTTCTAGAGCTACTGGAATTGGTTTCAAACTATATGAAGGTAAAGATTTACAATTTGATGAAATACCACAAGAGACTAAACCTCAATTACCTACTGAAAATGCTCAAAATGAGCAATTAGATGTGAAAAAATCACAAAAAACTGCAAAAAATGACAATAAAATAGAAAAAACTGTAGAAAAGGTAGAAGAAAAACCAGTAGAAACACAACCTATTGTGGATAAACCTGTTGATAAACCTGTGGATAAAGTTGAAGAACCTAAACCTCAACCAGTTGAATCAAAAAATGATCCAATTTCAGAAGCTGTGAACTTGATTAAAACAACAGAAGTTGATAAAATGAATTTAGCATTACAAAGAGTAAATGTTAGTTTAATGAAGAAACATAAGATTGCTTTATCAACAGAAGCTAGTGAGGAAGAATTAAGAAATATCTTATCTAATAAGACAATATTCACAAATCCAGAACAATTCTTGAAAACATTAAAGACTTTACTTGGTATGTAATAAGGAAAGGATGAGATGATGGAACATTATAAGAAATTTTACGAGGTTGGTAGTAATAGATATTACACTATTACTGCTGATAATGAAGAATATATAGCAAGTGAAAGTTTCTTAAATGTAGGTAAAAAGAGATTATTTAGAAAACAAAAATACTTGGTTACTGGTTTCAAACTTTTAAAGTTTTCTGCACCAATAGCTCAATTATTTAATACTCTAAATAATCTAGAACCTAGTAAGAAACAAAGATATGATGCTGATGAACTTGTTATATACAATCATATTGATAATAAAGAATTAAAAGAAAATATTAAACAAGCATATCTACAAGTTATAAATGATGCAACAAATGAATTATTGCAAAAACAAGATGAACTCTTATACCAAGGTAGAAATGAACTTGCAGAATCTTATAACAAATATTTAGAAGATTTAAAACATATTGATCCAATGGATGGAATAGATTTGGAAACACCAGAACATACTGGTTGTATGTTAATTAAGACCATGTTAAGAGAAGGTCTAGAACATTTATATACTGAAAGAGTAAATGCTTTCACAAAGAATGTTTATTTATATGAACAAGATGAATTTGGCAATTTAACAATTTATAAAGTTATAACTATTAAAAATGTAGTTAAAACTATTGATACATTTATTTATGATAAAAAATTAGTTGAATGTTTATTAAAAACTATATATGAGGAAGGAAGATAATTATGGTAGATACAAGTTTAAATAAAAAATACACAGCTCAAGAAGGTGGAGCTATGGACTTTAGTCCTATTCCAGATGGAGTTTATAGAGCTAGAGTTAAAGAAGTTACTCCTTGGACTGCAAAAACTCAAACAATTAAAGTATATCAGAAAGGTGAAGATGGTAAGGTTCTAACTGATGAAAAAGGCAATAAAGTTACTGAAACAGTACCTAATTGTACATTCTATAATTGTACTGTTAAAATGGAGATCATTGGTGGAGCTTATGATGGTAGAATTGTTTTCCATAACTTGACTACTCATCCTAATATGGACTTTAATATTCCTAATTTCCTATATGGAATTGGATTACAAGAGATTGCAGCAAGTGAGATTCAAGAAAAATGTAAAGGACTTGTTTGTGATATTGATGTATTCACTGATAAGTATGAAAAGACAGTACAAGACAAAGACACTGGTTTAGATAAAGTTGAAGAAAAATTTGTTAATAAAGTTAAATCATTTAAACAAGTTACTGCTGAAAATCCTAATAATGAAGAAGTACCAGAAGATATGGGATTTTAGTAAGGTCAATTAAATATGGAATACTTTAAAAAGTATTTTAGTGATATTGATGAAAAAAATTGGTTAGATGAAGAAGTTAAGGTTTGCTGTCCTTTTCATGATGATAGTAGACCTTCTGCATCTATCAATACTTCAAAAAATCTATTTCATTGTTGGGTATGTAATATTGGCTATAATGAAGAACAATTTATAGCTAAAATAAATAATATACCAACTACAGAGGCAATCAAATTGCTTGATAAATATAATATTAATAATGATTGGGATGTTAGTAAAGGTTTACTTTGGTCAGATGAAATGTTTCTAAATAGAGTTAGAGGTTTAGGTTTATCTGATAGTACAATTAATGATCTTAATCTAGGTTTAGTAAGATTTAGTGGTTCTAATAAGAGATTACTGGGAATACCAGTATTCTACAATAATATCCTTGTAGATGTTAGAAAGTATAATTTATTAAAGTATGAAGGACTACCGAAATGTAGTTCAAATGATGATGCCGAAAGTGGTTGGCTTATTCCATATGATACCTTTTTAGAGAGTGATGAAGTTTGTTATCTTTTTGAGGGGGAGAAAGATATGCTCATAGCTAGAGAGCAAGGTATAAATGCTTATACACTTACTTGTGGAGCTGGAGCAATTCCTAACTCTAAAATTATAGGTTCATTTAAAAACAAAGATATTGTATTATGCTATGATAATGATGAAGCAGGTCAGAAGGGTATGATAAATGTCTTTAAATGTATAAAAGATATAGCAAAGGATGTTAAATATATAAAGATAGGTGATGTTGTTAAAGAAGAAAAAGAAGATTTCTATGATTATATTACAAAGTATAATGGAGATATATTTGAATTTTATTCACTAGAACAACATCATTTTAATTTAGATGAAATTGAAAGAAATGTAAGAATCACAATAAAAGAAGCATTAAATGAGAATAGATTAAGAAAAAAGTTAAAAAGTATTATAACAGTTACTAGTGAGTTCCAAGATCCTTATTCAGTTCCTACTGTGGTAGAGTTTGAAAAAGTAGATGAAAAAGGCTCTAAAAATGAAACTATGATAACTGGAGAAAAAAGAAGTTGGTTTCTAGAAGAAAAGAATATAATTCAAATGTTAGAACTTATAGAAGCTAATGCTAAAGATAATGAGATTAAAGCTAAACTTAGAAGTTATGTAGGAATACCTAGTACAGAACCTTTTATCGAGATAAAAATGAAAGAACCTAAAACAATATACAAAACAACTGTTGTTGATAAAGATATTGATGGTTCAGTACAAAGTTTAGATTTATATAGTTTTGAGAGATTAGATGTTGGTGGTCAATATGTAATAGACTACACAATCTATCCTCATCCAACTAAGAATCAAAAACTTGTAGCAATTTGTACTAATTGCATTCCAGTTCATGATAATAGGAATTATGCAACAAATAAAGATGTACTTAAGATGTTTCAGCACGAAGGAACTATAGAAGAAAGACTAGATTATTTATATCAAAGTGCTAAACATCATATTGCTAAACACTTAAACTATAATATATGGTTAATGAGTGATTTAGTTTTTAATTCCATTCTAGATTTTGATTATGGTGGAGTTATGAGGGGTTGTTTAGATGTGTTCTTCTTAGGAGATACACAAGTAGGTAAATCTGAAACAACTGGAGAAATGTGTAAGTTATATAACTTTGGTCATTTCTTATCACTAAAGACATCAACAACTGTAGGTTTGATTGGTGGTTCTAGTAAAGTAGATGGATCATTCTGTAACACAATAGGTTCTATACCTAGACAACATAAAAGATTAGTTGTTCTAGAAGAATTTAGTGGAGCTAGACCTGATTTTATTAAAACTATGACTGATATAAGAAGTAGTAATGAGTTAAGATTATCTAGAGTTAGTGGGGAATTAATAGTACCTTGTAAGTTAAGAATGATCACTATATCAAATCCAGTAAATGATGAAAACGGAAATCCTAGATTTTTAAATACATTTCCTAATGGAGTTATGCCTTTAATGGAGCTTATTAAAAGTGCCGAGGATGTATCAAGATATGATGGTTTTTTACTTATTCCTAAAGTAGAGAAAAGATTGAATCCATTTGCTTATACATTACAAGGAACTCCTATACCAAAAGAAGCATATCAGAACAAAATAAACTGGGTAGCAACTAGAGAACCTGATAATGTTAAATTTGATGATGGGGTAGAAAGTTATATTTGGGAAAAAGCAGAAGAACTTAATAAGTTATTTGAATGTAATTTCCCTTTATTTGGAACTACAACATCTAAAAAATTAGCAAGATTCTGTGTAGCTCTAGCAAGTCTACTTGTAAATGTAGATGAATCTTATGAGAATGTAGTAGTTACTAAAGAGATAGTTGATTATATGGTTAAATATCTAGTAAGTATCTATGATAATCCAGTATTCAAATTAAAAGACTATGCAGAAGAATATAGAGAGTACAGTAGCTGCACCGAAAGTGATGTTAAAGATTTACAAGATTTATATGCTAGAAATGCAACATTATTCAATTTCTTAAATGGTCAAAGTAGAACTTCAAGATCTAACTTAATGAGTGTGTCTGGAATGGATAGCAATAAGTTCTTTGCAATATTTAATAAATTGGTTGCTAGAAAATTTATCAGATTGAATCTAGATAATGTATATCCTACAGATAAGTTTAGAAAAGCATTCAATAGAATAGATAAAAGTTTTACTACTGATACTGGTAGTATGATTAATGTTGATAAGGCTGAAACTAATGATAGTGGAGTAGTCTTTATAAATGATTTGGAAGGAGTAAATAAATGATATTAGATGAAAGAGAGCTTGAACAATATAAAACTCATCCTAGAGTATTAGAAATAAGATTTATTCTACTGTTTAACATGTTTGAGAAGGAACTTGGTTACTTACAAGCAACTAAGTCCTTCCAAGCTATGTGTAGTGCATTTAATTGTAATATGAATTTACTACAAGCTATTATAAATAGAAGATTTGATATTCAAAGAAAATCTAAAACTAACTTTAGGAGATGGAGACAAGAAGTTATATTTACAGCATATGTTTATGGTGAGAGTGTATATAAAGTTGCTAAAACATATTTCAATATTAAACCTGAAACAATATATTCTCAGAAAGAGATTTATGATATTGAGTTGTTTTTAAATAATGAATGGCTAGATAAATTTGATAATGATGTTTGTCTATGTGGGGAATATGCTTATAGAAATGAAGTTGTTAGATTTATGGAAATAGTTGATAACTTTTCAATGATCTTGAAGAAATGGAATGGTGATGTATAATGTTTTTATATCAGAAATATCGATATAACTATCAACATTTAGATGTAGAATGTTATGAAGAAACAATATCTAGATTACAAAATTTTATATCAACAGCAGAATATGTAAAACCTAAATATTTATATTATGATACAGAAACTGATGGACTACATATTATAACTTCTAGACCATTCTTAGTTTCTTTAGGATTTAAAATTGGTGAATCTGGTTTTGTTTATACAATGGATTATAATAAAAATGTTATGAATAAGTTTTGGGAAATGGTAGAGAACTCAAAGCTAAAAGAAAATACTGATTTCATAGGTGTAGGAGCTCATAATGCTAAGTATGATTATCATATGATGGAGAATGGTGGAAGTCATATTCCAGAAGATATTGATTTATTTGATAGTATTACTGTTGCTAGACTTACTGAATATGTTGATGAACATGCTAGTATGAGTTTGGAGACTTTAGGTGGTAAATATGTTAGTGATGATGCTAAATTTGCTGGTAAAGTAATTAAAGATATTATTAAAAAAATGAATGCTGAAAGAAGAGAAGATATTATGGATGCTTTTCCAGAAGATGGATTCTTCACAATAACTAAAAGTGGTAAAAGAAAAGCAACTGGTAAACTATCACAACTTATTGAGGACTATGATAAGACAAGAGTACAATTTCTAAATGATGATGATACTTATTTTAAATTTATTGATGAACATTTTAGAGAAGCTAATTATAAGGATGTTTATGAAAAAGAACCAGAATTAATGAGAAGTTATGCAGCTGATGATATTGTAATAGGTCTAGAATACCTAGAAAAAGCTATGCCTACATTATTAAAAGTAGACAATAATCTAACAGTAACCAAAAGGGAAGGTAAGTTAATTCGAGCTGTTGCTTGGATGGAAGATACAGGTCTTAAAGTAGATGTAGACTATGTATTGAATTGTAGAAAAAATATGATTGCTTATAGAGATTTACTATACTTTGAACTACAAATGTATACAGGTATGGATTTCTCAGTAGGACAACATGAAACTATTAAGAAGCTATTATTGATTAAATATAGTATAAAAACTGATAAAGCTGATGAAAAAGCACTAAAATACATAAAAGATAATACAACTAATGAAGAAGTCAAAGATATATGTACAAATATAATGGAGTTAAGAACTCTAGATAAATGGATTTCAACTTATGTAGATGGTAAATTAAATGCTGTTGTAAATGGTAGAATATATACAGATATAAACAATAGTGGAGCTGTTAGTGGTAGAGTTAGTTGTGATATGCAGCAGCAACCAAAAGAAGCTCTATTTGATAGAGATGGTAATGAGTTATTCCATCCTAGAAGAATGTTTATTTGTGATGATGGATTCTGTTTAGCATTCTGTGATGAGAGTCAAATGGAATTAAGAGTACAAGCATACTACACTATAATTCATGCAAGTGAACCAGATTTATTGATGTGTAGAGCTTATATGCCTTATAATTGTTATAATGAAGTATCAACTGTATTTGATTACAATAATCCTATACATATAAAAAATTATGCTAAACATACTTGGTATGAAAAAGGAACTGGTAAAGAATGGATTCCAACTGATTTGCATAGTGCAACTACTAAGAATGCATTTCCTGATCTAGAAGAAGGAACTGATGAATTTAAACATCATAGAAAGCTAGGAAAACGAGCTAATTTCTTGAAAGTTTATCAAGGTGGTGTAGATGCCTTAATGAATGCTTTAGATGTTCCTAGAGAGACAGCAGAAGCTCTAGACAAGGCTTTCTATAAATCATTTCCTAGAATTAAAGAATATCAAGACTGGGTAACACGACATCTTAGTCAATATGGATATGTAGAGAATCTGTATGGAAGAAGATATTATATGGATGATAGTAGGTTTTACTACAGAGCTTGTAATTACTTAATACAAGGAACTTGTGCAGATATGGTTAAAACATTTGAGATAAGAGTTTGGGAATATTTAACTAAAAATAAGTTAAAATCTAGATTAGTATTACCTATTCATGATGAATTAATGGTATCTGTTGCTAAAGATGAAATGTTTGTTATAGAAGAAGTTAAAAAGATAATGGAAGATGTAACTGATGTAATTAAATCAATACCTATGATTAGTGAACCTGAAATGAGTGAAACTAACTGGGCAGAAAAGAAGGAGTATGTTATTAATGAAACTAATGAATAAGAAAAGAAAGTTAATATTTGAATTTGAGACTGATGAAAAGGGGATTATGGTTACAACTAAAGTTAAAGGTAAACTAACACTTAACGATATATTGTGTGCTAAGCAAGTCATTGATGGGAAATTAAATGATGGCAAAGACAAAAGAAAGTAAACTTGAAGAAGAAGTAGAGAGATTGATGCTAGGAAAAGGTATCTGGCAATTAGCTAGATACCAAGCTCAATCTAATCAAAATGGTTTACCTGATAGATTATATTTATATAAAGGTTATCTTCTAGGTCTAGAACTCAAAACTGATGAAGGAAAACCTACTGATTTACAATTAAGAAAAATCAAAGAAATAAATAAAAATGGTGGTATAGGATTAATAATTAGAAACACTAAGACTGTAGAGCAATTAATAAATTTGATTGATTTTTATGATAAATCTTATAAGAAATGTAGTCGAGATATACAAAATGATATGAAAGATTGGATGGAATATAATGAGTACTAAAGATTATATGTATAAATTATTAAATGATTTAGACCAAGAAGGTTTTATACTACAATATTACATGGCATATTCTACTTCTAGTTGTTATATAAAACTTGATAATGGAGTTAGTAGCTCAATAAGAGTATCTGATCATAAAGGTAAAGATAAATATCCATATAGATTTAACCTAATGATTGGATTAGATGAATCCTATATTGATGATGGGAGATATTATTATAGTATTAATGATTATGAAAAGATGATTAAAGATATTATAAAATATAGAGATGATCAACTTAATAAGTTTGGTTTCTCTTATTATGAATATATGTTAAAAAATAAAAAAGATGCTAAGAATAAAAAAGGTTTTTGGGAAAAAGCTAAAAACTATAATGATAAATTTTAAACTTTTTAATAAAAGTAGTGTTATAATTTGTTTGTAAGGAGAAAATATGTGGGAAAGAATCCTAGATAAAAACTATGAGTGCTCTATATGTCACAAACCTATAGAAAAGAATAAAAGACTCGTGTATCAAGAATTTGATAAAGAATTGAAATATAATTTCTTTCGTACTAAATATGTTTATTATTTCTGTGATGAGTGTTTTAGAGTATTTGTTAGTTGGATAATGAGACACAAAAATGAAAATGACTTAAAAATAGGAGTAGAAGCTGAATTTAGAAGGGAGAAATAATATGAAAGAAAGATTTGATGTAATTGCAAGTAGTTTATCTAGTTATTTTGGAGTTGGATTTAATACAGTTCAAGAACAATTAGATTATGATTTAGGAAAAGAAGAAAGAGTAGTTGATGAAGAAGCTCAAGATAGAATGAATCTTGGTATTGCTCTAGAAGATGGATGTTTAAATTATTTTGAACAAAAAATGGGAATTAAGATTGATGAAAGAAACTCAGAATATAAATATGCATTCAACGATCAACTTAAATGTAAAAGAGATGGTAGAACATTTATAGATGGTATAGAAACTGGAGTTGAAAATAAATATTCTAATTCTACAAGTGAATGTTTTACTGATAGTTTTGGTTACGAAATACAATGTCAAGCATATATGGCTGCTTGGGGATTAGACCAATGGTTATTATGTGGTATGTGGCAAGGTAAACCAGTATGTAAATTGATTAAAAGAAATGAAGAATTAATCAAAGATATTGAAACAATAGTAAATTCTGTTGTAGAAATAATGATGGGATTAAGAGAAATTGATGATTATCCTTGGGATATAGTAGAAAAGTATTCTAAACAAAAACAATTAAAAGTACTAACTGACGAAGATCTAGAAGATTATGACAAACAATTATTAAATAGTGTAGGAAAATTAAAAGAACAAAAGAAAGCTATCGAGGATAAGTTAAAAGAACTAGAAGATTATGCTAAATTACATTATGAAGATAGTAAATGGGAAGATGCTGATTTCAAATATACAATTTCTACATCAGAAGGTAGAGCAACATTTGATAAAGCAACATTCAGTATAGAGAATCCTACAATAGATATTATGAAATACTATAAAGAAGGAACTCCTTTTAGAACTATCAGATGTACAGCTAAAAAGAAATAATATGTATGTGTATATTTTAATAAGACCAAAAGATTGGAATAGTAGAACAAAACCATATACAACAACATATATAAGAGTTAAAAAGAATAGTTTTAGATACTTTCGAGATATTATAATAGAAAAGTTAAAAGGAAATGATGTATGCATCTTGGAGAGGTAACAATATGGAAGATAAAAAAGACTTAACAAAAGAACCACTTATTAATTTAGTTAAAGACTTATCTAGACTTGATATAAGAGTAACAGAATTATCTATAAAAGAACATGATAGTGATGAAATAGAACAAGTTAAAACTGAATATAATTCTATAATAGGTGAAATAGTTAGAAGATTTCCACCATTAAAAGATGATGTTAATCTTCAACCAAAGGTGTTGAGAATAAAAAGATGATATCATTTATATTTTGTTGCTTGAGGTTATCAAGTGAATGTAGTAGAATAGAGGAGAATGATTATGGAAGAAGTATTAATTAATTTAAGAAAAGAAAAAATGGAATTGTTTGGAAAGATTAGAAAACTAGAAAAGTTTAGAGGTTCTGCTGAATGGGAAAAGTTATCAGTAGCTCATAAACAATTACTAGATATACAATTACAATCAATGAGAACTTATTTAGAATGTTTAATTGGTAGATGTTTAGATATAGAAACTACTCCAAAAGAGGAAGAAAATGAAGAACCTACTATTAAGATTATTAAAATAGTTTTAGACAATGAAAAAGACTAGAATTTCTAGTCTTTTTTATTTTATATAGTTTTTATATTGCTGCATATAAGGATTTGATTTCATACCATTTAACTTATTTAATTTAGCCATAATACCTTCAACTGAGGCATTCTTATTTGCTTGTTTTAACTCGTTCATAGTACTGAATTGGTATCCTCTTTGTTTATATTGTTTCATCATGTTCTCTAGTCTTTCTAGTTGATCATACATTTTATTTAATTCATCTGTATTAATATTACCTTCCATTGTTGCAGCATTTTCTATAAACTTAAATGGATCAGCTTCACCTTGCATTGTTTCTTGTATACCTTGATATGCTCTAGCAAGATTCTTAGCTGGAACATCTAAACCTGTTAAATTTCCTAATAGGTATTCTTGCTTTTTAGTCATTCCTGGTAGGTTTTTACTTAGTTCTCCTGGGAATTTTTCTATTTCATTACCAGTAAATGAATTTGTATTTGTAGCAAGTTCTATTGGCATTCTAAGTAATGGAGATGATAGATTAGTAAAGTTTGATAATGGATTCTCTAAAGTATCAATTAAGTTACCAAATGGTAGAGATCCTCTTATAACTCTATATGAACCATCTTCACCAATACTAGGAATAGGAATGTATAAATTATCTTTTAACCAACTACTTACATTTTCACTATTATTATCTGTAGCAGCATCCAATAGTCTATCATAACCTCTTATAAGTTTACTATATTGTGATCCATTTTTAGATAAGTTCTGGAATTGGAATGCTAAGTTTTTCTTAGTAAATGTATAGAAAGGCATAACTCTTTTCATTACATTCTTTTCAAAATCAGTTAAGTCTGTAGGATCAAACAATACTTTTCTTACAGCTTCACCAGCACTTTCAACTCCTAATTTATCTAAGAATTTTGGATTTGTAGCACCTTCAATATAAGTTGCAAGTCTAGCCATAGTATCCATTGTGTTATTCATTTTATTATTTAAATAAGGTAAACCATCAACTAAGAAGTCTTTAACACTAGATAATTCCTTTTCACCTCTAAAATACTTTTGTAAACTTTCTGGCATATCAGCTAATTGCATAGCAGTTAATGACTTAGCATCACCAAATCCTGCATCTATGAATCCATTCCATATATCCAACATTTTTTGTTCTTTAGAAGTAAGTTCTACACCTTCTGCTGCTTTTCTCATTAAATCATCACTCTTATTCATAATATTAAGAGCTTCTGGGAAAAGTTGAGCTTGTTTAGTAGGACTTATACCTGCTAAGAACATATTAGAAGTGTTACCTAAAAGGTTATTAATCTGGAATGATGGTGATAATACTTTATTCCTTTTAAAGAAGTTTAAGTATTGATCATATAATCTTACCAAACCTCTAGCTTGTTTTTGGTCTGTTCCAATATCTACAAGTCTTAATATATCTTTATTGATAGCCATTTTTCCACCATTTTTATTGATGTACTTAGCAATATCTTCCATATCTTTAAGACCTAATTCACTACTCATCTTATTTAATTTATTGGATAACATTTTAACTTCATCA
>Ga0265301_10004629_pt1 | contig 13828 bp, 25 predicted proteins | sample AusTroGonzalo_MG_2_FD_193488 | JGI IMG/M metagenome (GOLD analysis project Ga0265301, IMG submission 193488) | Bovine rumen microbial communities from tropical cattle in Woodstock, Queensland, Australia - Gonzalo_04 | ecosystem: Host-associated > Mammals > Digestive system > Stomach > Rumen ...
AAATGGACTGAACTGATGTTTAAAAAAATGCAAGATTGTTGTGAGGAGGTTTGGGAAGAAATTACTAATATTAATGAGTAGATAACTAATATTAATGAACAATTAAATCTTTTTGATAATAGAATTACAGTATTAGAGCAATGCTGTGAAGATATGCATGATGTTTCTACTCCAAGAACTGTTACTTTCTATTGGTCAGAATGTGATATGAATAATAATGGTTCTAAGATTAGAACTGAACAAGTTTCAAGAGGAGCTACTCCTACTGGGCCTTCTTCTAATCCTTAGACATATTCTGATGTAGGAGGAACTCTTTTATATCCAGGAACTTGTTTACAAAATCCTATTCATAAAATATTTAATGGATGGAACGCTGATTGGCAAAATGCTTCTATTCAATCTGATACAAATTATTTTGCTACATGGATAGATGCAGAGCCTTCTGTTACCTTAGAGGCTGATACTTATAATGTTCCTTCTACTGGAGGAACTGTTGTTCTTACTTATTATGCTTCATATGGATGGGAAGCAATAAATACTAGTATTCCTTTAAGTGGACAATATAGTGATATTGATTTTACTCATTCAGAAGCGGTTTATAACAATGGCAAATTCACAAGAACATTAACTGTTTAGCCTAATACATCTAGTATAATAGGAAAAATTACTATAACAGCTACCTATGGTACTGCTACAGCTTCTATTATTATAAGCCAAGTTCCTAATGGAGTTATTTCTTTACCAGAATTTGATTTAATGAAATTTTCAATGGTTTGGGAACAAACCGATACTGCTGCTTAGACTAATATTGCTAGTGATAGTGAAGTAGTTAGTGAAAGAGATTCCGATTTAGATCAATTAGTTTATATTAGAGGAAGTAATATTCCTGAAGCAGAAGAAAAAGCTTGTGGATACGGAGCTGGGTTAAGAAATGTTACTTCTAGATATGATGAAATTATTGTATATAAAGATTATACTGAAGTAAAAGAATCTGGAAGGGATCAGTTTGAAATAAATTAGTATGCTTCATATATGACTTGGTCTGGTGATAATTTAGGCCCTGGAGGAGAATACACTGTTATAAATTTTGGAAAATTAATAAATGATGTAATAAATCTAAGAAATTCAGGAACAATGACTGATGAACAGAAAAGAAACCAAAAAGCTGTATTTGTATATTATAAGGTTTTATGGTATGCTTTTAATGGAACTGGTTATTTTGGAATTTCTTATAATTTATATAATGCTAATAATGGTGGATTATAGTGTGTAGATAGAGGAGGTTTTTCAGATCATAAGTTTGATTTTGAACTTTTTGGAAATGCTGTAGAAGTACCAACATCTAATAATATACTTCCAAACCTTTACACTAATAGAGTAAATGATTTATATTCTTGGAATTGGCCTGCTAACTAGGTAACAGATATTGGAACACATAGAGCTGGAGATGTATTCAAAGATCGTTATTCTGGAAATACCTTAGTACTAAATGGACAAAGTGCTTATGAAAGAGATTCAGTTGGAGGCTCAGTAGCTGATACACAATATGGTCAACCTATAGCAACTCTTGTTTATGATATTGCAACAGGAAATATTACTTTCTATGCAGGATATATTACCCAAGAAGATTTATATGGAGAAACTACTTCTGGAACTAATTTCACTTGGAATTGATATGTGTTTACACAAGATATAATTTTAACTTTTAAATTTTTTTAATGTATTATGACAATTGATGATTTAGATGACGATTACGAAGGATATGTTGTCGAAGAACCAACTCAAGAAGAACCAACTCAAGAGGAACCTTCTTAGGAAGAACATGACTATCTTTCAGATTTTTTAAGAACTAAAGGAATTGATGATATTAATAATATCAATTTCGAAGGGGAAGACGGACAAATTATCCAAAGAGGTTGGAATGATTTATCTGATGAAGAGAAATTCAATATTCTCAATACTCCTTTAGAAGTTCAACAAGAACCATTAGATGATACGGATGGATTAAGTGATGATGAAATTAATCTTATTAATCAAATCCGTCAAAGTAATATGTCTCCTCAATAGTATTTACAAGCTATTCAAGGAGAAACAGTAGTTTAGGAACCTCAATATAAGATTGATGATTTATCGGATGATGAATTATTTTTATTAGATTTAGAAAATAGAGTAGGTGAATTATCTGATGAAGATGCAGCTATGGCTTTGACAAATGCCAAGCAAAATGAGGATTTCTATAAGAAACAAGTAGAAGGAATTCGTAAAGAATATAAAGAGAGAGAAGATTTTCAAAGTTAGCAAGAACAAGCTCAGTATGAATAGCAATAGCAATAGGCATTTGAAGAATACCAAGCTAAAATTGTTGATGCTATTGATGGGTTTACTTCTATTGGAAACTTAGATTTAAATTTTAATGATTCAGACAAGGAAGAGCTAGCTGAATTTATGTTATCAAAAGATGAAACTGGAGTAAACTATTTATATCAAGCCTTACAGGATCCAAATACTTTAGCAAGAGCTGCTTGGTTTATTCTTAATGGAGAAGAGGCTTTTAATGGTATTACTGAGTATTATAATAATTAGATAAAGACTGTAGCACAAGCGCAATATAATAAAGGATTGGAAGACGGTCGCAATGGTAAACCCACAGTAGTTATTAAAAAACAAGCTCCAAATCAACAACAACAAGAATATAAAATTTACAACTCAATAGATGATTTGGATTAAAAATAATTAATGGATATATGAAAGTAGCTAGTTTTGTTTCTAATATCCCTACAATGGGTGACTGGTATTGCCCATTTAAAATTCAGTAAATTGCTGGAAGTCCTTCATAGTAGATATTTCGGGACAATCAGCAGCCAAACTAATTAAAAAGTCTTGATATTTAATTAGAAGGTTCAACGACTAGAATCTATAAATAGACTTAATAAAAGATTCCACGAAAACTGAACATTTATCTAGCTTAAGTGATGATATAGTCTCATCTAATGCAATGACAAAGCATTAGTTCACGGATAAAGAGCCGTGTGGTAAGAATTGGATACTAGAACTTATGAGGACTTTTATAAGTACCTCGGAGTTAAGCCAGAAAATTTAGGTATTGTAACAAGAATGTACCCTGACTTAACCTCATCTTTCCTTACTGATTCTCTTAAAAATGTGATTTATACTAATACTAAAGGTGCTAGTAATAAATATCAAAGTTTAAATGCATTCGTTTATGAGTGGCAAATTGATACTAATTATATTAAGCGTATCGAATTTGCTGATGTACCTGATGGTGACGGTGCAGGTGGAACTGAAATTACTATGGCTTTTAGAGAAAGATATTACGAAAAGTATGATATCTTTAAGATTGAAGAGTCTGGACAGCAGTGTATGGTTATTGCACGTCCTATAAGGATTGCTGATAATTATTGGAAAGTTGTAGTTCGTTTGGTTGATAATAATTATGACAGTTTACTTGATATTAGTGCTTGTCAACCTGGAATGAAGACTCGCTGGATCACTGCTAATATGCCTGAGATGCATGAGGAAGGTCGGATTGACGCCATTTGTATGGCCCTCCTCCGCTTAATTGCTTAAGTGTAAAATTAAATAAATATTCTTAATTGCTGGAAGGCTAAGTCTTTTAAGATATGCTAATCAGCAGCGAAGCCTAAGATAACATTAACTCACAGAGAGATGCTTAGGAACGTTCATCGACTAGTCTGAATAGACGTAGGAGAAGAATACTCCGAAATGGAATAAATCTAAAATTTAAATATGGAAAAATATATTGTATATCAAACAACTAATAAAATTAACAATAAAATTTATATTGGAGTTCATTGTACTAATAATCCTGATGGATTCGATGGATATATAGGATGCGGAGTAAGAATAACTCAACCCTGTACTTATATGAATCCAAAAACTCCATTTCAATGTGCTGTTAAAAAATACGGAACAGGAGCTTTTATTAGAACAACATTAGCTAAATTTGATACAGAAGAAGAAGCTTTTGAATTAGAAAAGAAAATTGTTAATGAAGAATTTTTAAGGCGAGAAGATGTATATAATTTAGTTGAAGGTGGGAAATTTCATATAACACATCAAACTCCTATATATATGTACGATTTAGAAGGAAATTTTGAAATGGAATTTAAAGGTGTTAATGAAGCTGTTAGATATGTTAATCCAGAACATAATCAAAGAGGTGGAAGTCATATTATAAGAGCTATTAATCAAGGACATCAATATCATGGACATCAATTTTCTTATGAAAAAGTTGAAAAGTTAAAAAATTTAAAACCTCATAGAAAAATGTCTACTGTTGAAAGACCTTATGCTGGAGGAAAAGTTGGAAGATATGACGATGATGGAAATCTCTTAGAGACATTCGAAACAATGACCGATTGTGTTAAAGCTGGATATAAAAATGCTAAATTAGTAGCTTTAGGACAAAGAGAACATTGTAAAGGATTTGTATTTAAATATTTAGATTAAGATATAGTCAGGCGACATGGAAACATGATCGATTATGTATACTAAATGGCAGTCTAATATAGAAAAACACAGAGGATATATACAGACTCACCGCTTTGATGCAAGTTATTCTGAAAGATATGCTGCAATGGAGAATGTCTTCATCAAGATTGCAGAAGACGATAAGAATATTCAAGGTAAGAAAGAAACCATTTACAAAATGGACACAGTTCAAAAGAACTTGTTAGAAACCTTCCTTACTGGACGTAATAACGCATTAATGTTTAGCAAAGGTAACGTTGATGAAAATGGTAAAGCAACTATTGTTGATCCAGATAGCAGCCGTCCTATCTACATTTCTGATGGTCTTATTCCTTAGGTAGAAGCATTTGCTAGCAAATATGCTTATAATAAATTTACTATTGCAGTGCTTAGAACTGCTATTATGGCCCTTAATGAAAAGGCTAGAAAACCAACTGGAAATAAATACTTGTTTATTTGCAATGAGCCTCTTTGGTATCAAGTAGGTCAAGTACTTGAAACCTACTTAGCACAATATCATACTGATGGAACATTCATGTGGTCTATGAAGGCTAATGACTATGTTTCTGTTGGTGCTAAAGGATTTGATACCTATAACTGGCAAGGCAATCAAGTTTCATTTATTGTTGATAGAGCTTTAACTTATGAATATCCTGGTAAGGGATATGGTATTGCTCTTGATTTAACTGGTGACAAAACAAGTGCTCAACCTCCTATCGCTTGCTTCACTTTGAAGGGTGGCGACATGATGACATCCTATTTGAAAGGAGTAGGCGGATTGTCTGGATTAGAGTCTGGAGAGGTTTCTACACCTGTTGCCGGTGCTAAGAGAGTAATGTGGGGATATAGCTCAATAGCAGTATTTAATCCTTATAGATCATACGTTCTTAGAGAAATCTAATTAACCTAAGAAACAATTTTTTAAGAATGAATCAGTATTGTAAAGATACTATTTAGATAATGTTGAGATAGCTACTCTTAGAAAATAATTCTAAGAGCCTATCTCAACACATTTTATGTAATATGAACTAATATGGCAAAAGAGACAAAAGAAGAATTAAATCTATCTAACAAGATAGTGCTTAAAAGCGTTAGAGGCAAGGTTGGCATTGTAATTAAAATGGAACCTGCTATAGATCCTAAAACAGGAAATTATCCTGAATGTGTAAAAAGAGTTGATTCAAATGGTAATATGATTCTTTCTGAAAAAGAATTAAATGATCCAAATAGACCATTCTTTATTAAAGAAGATGCAGTTATTGATGTAACTGATGGCATGGTTTTTGATTTAGATAATGTTGGGGATAGATTTAAATGGGAGGCTATTAAAAATAATCCATTTATTGCTCCAGATTATTATGCTAAAGATGAACGTGGTTATTCTTTAATTAATGGTGATTCCAAAAGATATGGTGTTGCAGAACTTTATGTTGTTAAACCAGGAGTAGATTCTGCTCGTAGAATATCACGTAAGAAGTTAAAGCATGATGCTGAATCTTACATTTATACTGATGAACGAGGTGCTGAAGGCAGAGTTCTTAAAGCAAGGCTTCTTGGACATAAAATGGATCATATGCCAGATGCAGATGTTACTGATTATTTGTTACAAATAGCTGAAAAAGATCCAGAAAAGATTATTGCTCTTTATACTGGAGGAGATACAGCTATTAGACTTCTCTTTGTAGAAGCTCGTGATAAACATATAATTAATTATAAAAACAAGTTATACATATATGCAGATAATGTGGTTTTAGGAGCTACTGATGAAGCTGCCATATTGTATTTAAAAGATCCAAAGAATGCTAATGTACTTAAACTCATTAAGCAAGATACTTATCCTGAATTAATGGGAAAATCTGAAAAGAAAGATTAAAATTCACTAATTTAGGGTTAAATTAGCTAATAAATTTGATAAGCTAATGACCGCAAGACAATGTTATGAAGCAATTCTTATTGAATTAAATAAAGAGAATGCTCCTAATATATTACTTGAAGACTTTAACTATTTGTTTAATAAGTCTATCAACTAGTATATTAATAAAAGATATAATATATACGACATTAATCAGCAAACAACAGATGATTTAAGAGTGTTGAAAGCGACAGCACTTTTAACTCCAGAAAAATGTGATGAATACGGTCCACAATCAGAAATTGGTAGAATGATGGGTGCTACTTATGAAGTAAATATGCCTACAGACTATCTTCATATTCTTAACTGCATTTGTGTTTATGATGTTATTAAAACATTTAAATGCTATAATGCAGGAGACGTTTGGAGAAGACCCGCTACAAGACTTACTGCTGATGTATATTCTCAAGTTCTTGATAATTTCTGGTTAAGACCTACTTATAGACGTCCTTACTACTATATTCATAATGTTAATGAATATGTTGATGGTTAGAAACAGTCTATGCCTCATGTTCCTACTAATAAAATTAGACGTAAGAAGTTAGAAGATTCTATTGATTATGTTGAAGTAAATGAAACCAGATAGATTGCTAGAGAAACTGATTATGAATATCCTACAACTTTTGATAAGGATGGAAAGTTTACTAGACATATTAAAGAGTATATTTATGAAGTTAAAGTTCCAGAAGGATCAACTCAAACTAATTCTGACTCAACTACTATAGGACAAAGATATCCAAATTATACAGTAACTGGACCAACTACCGAAACTATAAATGGAAAAGTATATTTAAAATTTACAGTTGATCATGGAGTTGAAAATCTTTATAAATCTTTTGATGGAACTGATGCCATATTTGAATATAATGATTTTGTAAATACAACTGATGGAACAGCTTCATTAGGATAGGACCATTTTGGAAATGCTATCGCTACTGGAAGAAGTGTTCCAACATCTGTTGAAATAAATGATGGCATTGGAGATACCATTTCTAATGTTGAAAGAGGTGCTGAGATAAGATATGGTAACGTATCTAACGTCCGCATGGAGATAAGATATGGTACCGACGATACGCTCTTTAGATTAAAGAAAGTATATATTGACTATATTAAAGCTCCTTAGAATATTCGCTTAACTCAGGAGCAACTTGACTTAACAGAGGATACTTCTCAAATGTTAGAGTTCCCTGATTATGTATGTCAAGAGATTATAAATGAGTTGGTACACATTGTAATGGAGAATATTACAGATCAACGTCTCCAAACTCACCCAGTAGTTACTTAGTCTATTGCTAATCCAGCTCAAGCGTAGACAGAACCTGTAGCCCAATCATAGGCTCAATAAAAAATTGATTAATTATGTTTAATTTCACAACTTAGACTATTTTTAATAAGGTTGTTTTGGCAACTGAAAGTGATATTCGTGATAAGAAAGCCGCAAAAGGCTATAATGTTATCACAAAAGATACTGCAAAAGGTCCAGAATTAAGAATTGGCAATACCAGATTTAATACGGCTAATGTTCTTGATATACAAATGAAGAATCATACTGTTGAAAATCTTGCTAAAGCAGAAATTGATATTGCTAAACTTATTCAACTTGTAACAGCTGACAGTAAAGATGTTCAAGAAGGAAGCTATAGAATTGTTATTTATGTAGGTCTTTCTATGAATTCACAGGATTCTTTCTATGCAAATGCCTTCCCTTACAGAGGAAAGCCTTTATTCATTGAATTCCCCATCAATGCTTCTGATGAAGCTGCTGATGTAGCAAAGAGAATTGTTAAAATTGCTAACAAATATCTTTTATTCACCGCACAAGAAAAGATTCTTGACGTAACTGCTGAAGAAGATAGCGTTATCTTTGAGGGTGTTAATGGATATCAAATCTTTAAAGATATTAAAGTTCAAAAGTATGATCCTAATGCAAATCAAATTGATTGCTGCAATAACAATGGTGCTTTCATTGACATTATGAAAGGTGCTCCTGTTACTTATATTACCGATCCTACTACTGGTGAAGTAACCGTTGGAGATCAAGTTCTTGATTTCGATGGATTACGTGATCTTGAAGATAATGAGTTTGCTATTGAGCCAGGTCTTGAAGCCTTCTGTGATTATAACTGGATTATCCATAATCTCAGACTCCCAACTCTTGCAAATACTTATTTCTGGTCAGCTAATAAGTCTGAAATGCCCGTTGTTGGTGGTGAATATACTCAATTTATCATCAGAATGTGTGTTGATAGAGATGGTATTGCAGGTGGTGTTGTTGGACAAAGAGCTACTACAGTAACTACTCATGTGCTCTATGTTCTCGATCAAGGAACTAATGTTGCTACAGTCAAAGCTGAATTACAAAAGCTTGCTACCATTAAGACTGATGCAGATGATGCTCTTGCAGATCCTTTTGCTGGTGCTCAGTAATATTTTTAATTAATTTTTAAGCTAGGCTGGCCAATCGGCCTGTCTAGCTTTTTTAATTTTATATATATGGCTTGGACTTCAATAAGAAAATTAGCAGATGCCATAGCTAACGATGTAAGAAGTGGTCTTAGAGGAACACATCAAAATATGTCGATGTCAATAGAGCAATTAGAAGAAGAAATTGTTTAGTACAGGTTATTAATAATCAAGGAATATATGATGAAGGGTATTCTTCCAATTTAGGATTTATTAATGTCTTTAAATTGTATTCCTATAGATTGTGATAGCTTGGATAAATGTGGGTGTAATGCTTCTAATTGTGGTAGTGATCCAGTAGCTCATTTTTAGATTCCATAGTTATTATTTGATTTTGGACTTAAAAAAGCAATATATTATATTGGAACTACTGATAAATAGCATCCTTTTGTAGTATATACTAAACCATTTGATGTAATGTCTACTATTTAGAAATATCGTAAAAGAGGAAAAGATAAGCCTTGGGTTTATATAGATGTAACTCCAAATCAATATGGATTACTTGATTGTTATATATTTAATGCCCCTCTTATAAAACAAATATCTGTAGTAGCTATTTTTAAAGATCCTCGTTAGCTTGAAGATTATCAATGTAATTGTGAAGATGAAGCATTTGCTGAAAAGGAGACCCAGATGGATAATAATTTTAATTTTATAGATATTGCAATAAAGGAACGTTTAACTAAGCTTAAACTTTATTATTATCGTCAAATGGCTGCTCCTTTATTACCTAATGATTAGAGATATGCAGCAGGATGAATAATTTTCACTATGTAGGAGTACTTCTTGATATGTTATATGGCATAGAAATGGAAGACGAGGAGTTAGAAGAATTAGGATTATTAGCTTGGGGATTAATCGGTAATAAAAACACTAGATTATATCGTACTAGAATGTGTATTGATCCTAAAGATAATTCAATAACACTACCTTGTAACGCTTTTGGTGATGGAGGTTGTGTTGAATTAGTTACAGCTGCTTGGGAAGATTGGGAACGTGATACTAATAAAGATTGGTATGGAGATTATAATTCAGCTATAATAGAAAATCAAATAGAAGCTGAAAAATATTATTAGAGTTCTTATTATCTTCCAGGAAAAGTGTTAAAATATGAACAAGTAGGAGATAAGTTATATTTTACTCATAATTATGGGGTAGTAAATATTCTTTATAAAGGAATACTAGCTGATGATGAAGGACTTCCTGAAATATCAGATAAGGAAGCTACTGCTATTGCTGCATATATAGCTTATATAACTAAGTTTAAGGAAGGATTGATTACAAATAATAGAGATATTGTAGCTGCTTCTGATTTACTTAAAAGACAATGGTTATAGCAATGTGATTAGGCTAGAGCTACTTATTTAAATCAAAATGATATGAGTAATGTAATAGAAATAGCAAATTCTTGGGATCGTCCCCGCTATGCAAAGGGAGGAAGTAAGTTATTAAGATGAGAACTTGGTGGCCGTTAGGTTGGGCCTGTAATTTAAATGATATATTTATAAGGTTTCCATATGAAAAATGTAAATCTCTAATGACTAAAATAAAAACAAAACAACTTCGAAGATAGAAGATTAAGTAGGTTTTTAGAGAAGGTGTCTCACAAGTTTTAAATGATATTGCAGAAAACAATGTTACATTTAAAATTCAAGGAGTAGGATATTAGGGAGCAGAACTTCATATGGAAGCCGTTACAGGTCAAGACTTTATAAATGTACGAAGTAAAGGTAAATTTCCTGATGTTGATTTTCTTGAATCAAATTTTACAGGATTTTAGATGTATTTATATATTCATGGAAAAAGAGATAATTTTTTAGCAAGAAGAAAGTTTCCAGTATATGTAAATAAACTTTATAGAGATAAAATTACTGAGAATACTAACAAAGGAAAAGGATATTGTTAAGATGAAAATAACAAATGTTAATGATTATGTTGATGCTGTATGGGAAAAGTTTCCAGAACTTTCCAGAGAGGAAGTAAAAAGAATTTTAGTTTATGGTTGGAAAATGATAATTTAGTATGTGAGTGCTGGAAATGACGTTTCTATTGCAACTCACGATTTATTCTTTTTTGTAGGTAAAATTCCAGTAAGTTGGTTAGCAACTTTTAATACTTATTGTTATAAACTCGCAAAAAAGATACAATATATGTTTAATAGAACCAACTCAGAATGGGATGGTTATTATTATTTTACAAGAAGTGAAAATTAGTACCAAGACTACTTAGCTTAGTCTAGGAAAAAATATAAAGTATTTAAAGATGTTTATCTCTTTAAATTATTAGAAGAATTGAAAATAAAGAATCATGCATCTCCTTATATCTTTAGATTAAGTGAAGATAGAACTAGATGGATGTCAAGATATTATCCAGAAATTAAAACAAAAAATGCAGAATTAATCATTGTTAGAGATGCTCTTAATATGCAAGATATTTTAAAAACAAAAAATAAATTTAAATATATACAGTAATGGAGTAGGCAATAAATACATTTCAAAAAGGACTTCAAATGGATACACACCCTATGGTTCAAGGTACTGACACATTATCAGATGCTTTGAACGCTACTTTTGTGACTATGAATGGTAATGAAGTCATACTTCAAAACGACATGGGTAATAGAAGGGTGGATAATGCCTTTCTTCCATCTGGATATACTCCTGTAGGAATAAAAGAATACGGGGGAATTATATATATAGCAGCTTATAATCCTATAACTGATATGAGCTAGATAGGTAGTTTTCCATCTCCTGAGAGAAGAATTGGAGAAGGGGACACTAATCTCGGATGTTACCTTAACCTAACACCTGGGGAATCAGGAAGTTTTAAAGTAGAATTAAAAAATGGAAAGAAATATTTAGTAGAAGATACTATACTACTTTCTTTATCTAATTCTATGATTATTCATGCTGGAGATAAATTTTATATTTATGAAAGTAATTTCTTAAATGGAAGTAAAATAACTGATTATGGAACTTATAAATAGGGACAAGATTATATAGGAAAAAATAAATCTTATACTTTATCTATAGGAATATTAAATTCTCAAAATGAATTTGTTAATATAACTAAAACTTTAAAAGGCTGGGATATTGGTGGTGGTACTTACTTTATAGCTAAAAGTGCTCCTTCTAATTGGTCTTCTAGTGAAACTATAGCAGATGGTACATTAATTCAAGAAAGAGAAAATAATAAAACTTTAAATACAATGTAGGCTAATACTTATTCATATAAATTGGTTGGGCCAATGTATTTGCAAGCTAAACTAAATCATTTTGATGAATTTAATTATAACATTTATGGAGAAAAAATCAGTGATAGTGTATATAATATCTATATAGAAGGATACTTTACATATAATTGTCCGGATGATATTACTAATGTAAGTTCTCCTAAATGGTTTAAATTGGATAATCAAGATGGAGATTATATTTCTATAGAATCTTCTTATAATGAAAATAATACATATTATTCTAAAGTAGTAAAAAAATTTAGTATAAGTGGATCTGGATATTATGATTTAGATGTATTTGTTAATAATGATAATGATTTAAATATTTTTATAAAATCTTTATCTACTACTATTTATATTGATGTAGATAAATTTGGAACAAATACTGTTGATATAGAAGGTTATAGGTTTACTAATTAGGATGGAAATACTACTTTAACTTATTCATTTAATTATTATCCACTTTATAGTGAGCTGGGTAGCCAGTAGACTATAAAACTTAAATTTTATGATGTAGAAGGAAATGAATCAAGTATAATATATGGACCTGTAATGTTAGAAGAAGATTCAGCAATAATGAGCAATAGAAGTAGAGCAACTATAACAGAAATTCCAATATCAATAATGTAGATTCCTTTATATAATGGCAGAAATACAATACAAATTGATTGGAGTACATATGGGTTAAAAGAAAGAAAACTTTATAGAGTTGATATTTGCAAAAGGATTCAACATGGAGAATCTATTTATATTGATGATAAAGTGTTAGCTGTTAGATGGTTACTTACTACAAAATTAATGAATACTTGCTATTATCCTACATCTTCTTATTATATAGGAGATTATGGAAATCCAAAATCTGATGCTGAAACAAATATTTTAAATGAAAAATTAACAATATGCCCTGATTTAGAATATACTTATAATGATAGAAGTTATCTTACTGAAGCTTCTATTAATCTAAGTTCTCTTATTTCACAATCTAATGATACTTCTAAAACAGAAGTTTTTGATAATGTTTATACTTTAAATGTGGCCATTAGTTCTACAATTAAATATGATAAAGAACTATATCCAAAATATATAGAAGATAATATAGGAGTTTCTGGAAATGATTTTTCTTTTTCTGAATTAGATTTTGATAATGAAAATGAAGAAATATTAGAAAATTGTATTGAAAGAGTTACTGATAGTTCAATAAAATTTAGTCATGATGAAAAATTTATTAGTACAAACAATATATCAATTACTGATAATATTTTAACAGGGACAATAACATTTAAAGATAAGTTTAAATATAAGTTAATTTAGGACAGTAACAATAATATACAAGTAAATAATGTTTTTGGTTCAATTAAAACTGGATTAATGGCTTCTTTACTTGATAGTAGCGATAGTCTTCCAGGATTTGGTGGAATTACTCTTAAATATTGGAGTAGAAATGGAAAAGATAGGCATTATTTATGTGGAATCAAAAGAAGAGATTCTTATAAATTCAGTAGAAAAGGAGAAGAAGATGGGCCTCCAGATTCAGAAAATTTTCAAGAATTTGCACATGAAACTCAAGATAAAGTAAAAATATTTCGTTATGAAGATTCTAGAGGTTATATACAAGATTTCTTAAATTCTGAATATGGTAAAAATGATATATTTTTAATTTGCTTTCATGATACTAGCATAGATAATGGAGGAAATGTAACTTGTTATAA
>Ga0265301_10004635_pt1 | contig 13819 bp, 7 predicted proteins | sample AusTroGonzalo_MG_2_FD_193488 | JGI IMG/M metagenome (GOLD analysis project Ga0265301, IMG submission 193488) | Bovine rumen microbial communities from tropical cattle in Woodstock, Queensland, Australia - Gonzalo_04 | ecosystem: Host-associated > Mammals > Digestive system > Stomach > Rumen ...
GGTCGTAGGTATTCACGCTCACATAGCCCGAGTAGTACACACGTCGCATGGTAGGTTGTCCGTAGAGCTTTGAAGACATATGGAGAATATCACGATCCGTCTCCTTCGTGGCACCCACAATCATCTGTGTGGACTGTCCTGCCGGCACAAATCTTGGCGCATGACGATATTTCTTGCGATCTTCCTTGTTCTCCAACACACCCTGCTGTATCATCCTCATGGGTTGGAACACACTCTTATGGTCTTTCTCCGGGGCAAGGAGTTTCAACGATTCCTCTTTGGGAATCTCAATATTCACACTCATGCGATCAGCATAAAGACCAGCTTCGTGAAGTAACTCCTGCGAGCAACCGGGAATGCTCTTCAGATGGATGTAGCCATTGAATCGATGAACAGTCCTTAAATCGCGGGCTATAGCCGTGAGTCGTTCCATCGTGTAGTCGGGATTGCGCACTACCCCACTCGACAGGAAAAGTCCCTCGATGTAATTACGACGATAGAACTCCATGGTGATTTCCTCGAGCTCAGAGACAGAGAGCGTTGCCCGCTTGATATCGTTTGACCGGCGATTGATGCAATAGGCACAGTCATACATACAATAGTTGGTGAGCATCACCTTCAAAAGCGAGATGCAACGTCCATCATCAGCAAACGAGTGGCAGATACCAACGCCACCAACGGTGGAGCCAACCATCCCCTGCTTCCCCTTGCGCACAGTGCCGCTCGACGAGCACGACACATCGTACTTCGCCGACTCTGCAAGTATCCGCAGCTTCTCCATTGTCTTCTCCGTCAACATTTTCTTGTTCGTTTGTTGCAGATTGCAAAGATACTAAATAAATTTATATCCTTACATACATACACACATAAAAAAATGGGAAGAAAATTTGTAATGTAACAAAAAAGAATTATATTTGCAATCGTAAACCATAGCAAAAACTAACGGTTTAACAGAAAAGAGGAGATAAGACTACATCTATTAACCAATAACACATTACGCCTATGACTGCCCTTGTTTCTGCTATCCCTATCCTATTGCTCATCGTACTGATGATGGGATTCAAAGTGTCTGGCTATAGAAGTGCCATCGTTACTCTTGCAGTAACAGTTCTGTTGGCTCTTTTTGCCGTTCCGGCAATGAACATCATGCCGGAGAAGTATGCAGAAGCTTCCATCTATGGCATCACCATTTGGTCCATCGTTGAAGGCTTACTCAAAGCATGCTTCCCTATCATTTTGATTATCGTCTTTGCCATCTTCAGCTACAATATTCTTTGCGAAACAAAGGAGATTGAGACCATCAAGACGCAGTTCATCCAGATGTCCTCCGACAAGGGTCTGCTGGTACTCCTGCTAACATGGGGTCTCGGCGGCGTACTCGAAGGCATGGCAGGCTTCGGAACAGCAGTAGCCATTCCGGCTGCCATTCTCATCAGCTTGGGGTTCAAGCCCATGTTCTCCGCCGTTATCTGTCTGGTAGCCAACACGGTAGCCGTCGGCTTCGGTGCCGTCGGACTTCCCGCCACAACACTTGCCAATCAGGTGGCAGTCAGCGGAGTAGCAACGTCCGAGGAACTTTGCGAGGTAGCCACCTTCATCATCCTGCAACTATCGTTAATGTTCTATATCACGCCATTCGTCATCCTGATGATGACCGACCGCAAGAAGATTCTCAAGAACATCTCTATTGCACTGTTTGTAGGAACCTGTTCCATCGTGGTACAATTCCTCTGTGCCCATTTCATTGGACCAGAGACACCCGCCATCCTTGGCTCTGTGGCTGCCATCTGTGCCATGCTGATTTACAACAAGCTATTTATTAAAACCGATAAAGCCACCCTGTCATCGCCCAATGGAGACACTTTAACCTCCCAAACGAAAACCATTGGGATGGCCTCCACCCTTCGTGCCTGGAGTGTCTATGGCCTCATCATCTTCTTTATTCTGATTTCGAGCAGGATAGTACCACCCGTAAACGAATTGCTAAATACCACGCTGGTAAGCAAGTTCGAATTACCCGTCACAGGCAACGCCTTTAAGTTTGGTTGGTTGTCGAATGCCGGTCTGATGATTTTCCTTGGCGCCATGATTGGTGGAATGATTCAGGGACTGAGTTTGGGGCAACTCATGAAGATGTTGGCAAAGACTATACTGAACCTGCAAAAGACCGTTGTCACTATTTGTTGTTTGGTGGCTATGGCTATGCTCATGAACAACACAGGCATGACCAACGACATTGCCAAAGGACTTGTACTGCTGACAGGAGCAGCCTTCCCGTTCTTTGCGCCCCTCATTGGTAGCATCGGTACGTTTGTTACAGGTTCAGCCACCAATGCCAATATTCTCTTCGGCAAGCTACAAGCAACTGCTGCCAGCGACCTCGGTCTGGTGCATCAAGGCACGTTCTTTGGTGTGACAGGCAACGAGACCAACTGGCTCGCTGCAGCCAACTGTGCAGGAAGTGAGGGCGGCAAGCTGCTCTCCCCACAGTCCATCGCCATTGCCACAGCAGCCTGCGACATGGAGGGGCAGGATGGCGATATCATGCGCCGAACAATGCCCTTTGCCATCTTCTGGATTCTAATGAACGGACTGATGGTGTTCTTAGGACTACACGTGATTTAAGTTGAAAAGTGAAAGGTGAACTATGAAGATAAATGATTTCTTAAACGATCTCAGACAGGTGATGCCGTCTGATCGTATATATACCGATGAACTCCGCACCTTAGGTTGGGGAACAGACGCCAGTTTCTATCGTCAGATTCCGAAAGTCGTTATCCGTAGCGATGGCGAGAAGGAGATATCCAAGATTGTTCAGCTGTGCCAGAAGTACCAGTTGCCATTCACTTTCCGTGCGGCAGGCACCTCACTCAGCGGACAGAGCTGTACAGACTCTGTGCTCATTGTAGCAGGTAAGCATTGGGAACAATGGAGTCTTCCCCCCACCACCACTCCAAATGGCGAGGCGAGCATGATTAAGCTGCAACCTGGTATCGTGGGCGCCAGGGTTAATCAAATACTGAAACCCTACGGACGTGTATTCCCACCCGATCCTGCATCTATCGGTTCGGCAATGGTAGGCGGTATCGTAGTAAACAATGCCTCAGGCATGAACTGCGGTGTGCATGCCAATAGCGACCGCATGCTGATATCCGCACGTCTTATCTTGGCCGATGGTACCGTACTGGATACCGGCTCAGAAAAGAGTCGCGAGGCTTTCAGAAAATCGCATCCTGAATTCCTGCAGAAGATTGAAGCCCTGCGCGACAAGGTGCGTGCCGACCAAGAGCTGGCAGAACGTATCACGAAGAAATACAGCATCAAGAATGTGACAGGACTAAACCTCCGTCCGCTGGTGGCGTATGATGATCCGTTCGACATCATAGCCCACTCCATCGTAGGCAGCGAGGGAACACTCGCCTTCCTGTCGGAGGTAACCATGAAAACCCTGAAGGACTATCCATTCAAGGCCTCTGCTATGGTTTACTTCATGACCATGAAGGAGAGTTGCGAGGCTGTTGTGGCAATGAAGAAGCTGCAGGCTGGCGACGAGGATATAGAGATGAGTGCCGAGAATCTGATGGTGAAGAGTGCCGAGATGCTCGACTATAAATCACTGAGTTCGGTGGACGATCCCGTATTCCTGCAATACAAACAGGACGTGGATGCTGGCAGAATAGCCGGTGTGCTGCCTGGCGACTATCACAACCTGACAGCCATTCTGACAGAGACCAAAGCGATTACCCACGAACAACTGGAAGAAAAAATAGCGGCCATCAATGCATGCCTGTCAAAGTTCCGACTCTACATTCCTACTGAGTTTACCGAAGACCCTGCTGTTTATGGCAAGTACTGGGCCATCCGCTCAGGTATCTTCCCCAGCGTAGGCGGTACGCGTCCTGCAGGTACTTCATGTCTGATAGAAGATGTGGCATTCCCCATCGAGTCGCTCCCAGAAGCAACCGTGAAGTTACAGAAACTCATTGCCGACCACGGCTACGACGATGCCTGCATCTATGGTCACGCCTTCGAGGGCAACTACCACTTCATCCTGAACCAGAGCTTTGCCGATGAGCATGAGGTTGCCCGCTATGCTGCCATGATGCGCGATGTTGCCCGACTGGTGGTTGAAGGCTACGACGGTTCGCTGAAGGCCGAACACGGCACGGGCCGCAATATGGCACCATTCGTGAAATATGAGTGGGGCGAAAAGGCCTATGAAGTGATGAAGGAGTTGAAGGCCATCTTCGATCCCAACGGACTACTGAACCAAGGCGTCATCTTCAACGATGATTCCTACTGCTTCATCAAGTATCTGAAACCACTGCCCGTACTCGACTTTAACTTCGACAAAGTACCCGACGGCGGTCACTACCTGATGGATCCGTCGCTCTCTACAGCCATGGAGACCATCGAACAAGTGAAGCGTGCCAACAAATGTATTGAATGCGGTTTCTGCGAGGTGAACTGCATGTCGTGCGGACTCACATTGTCATCGAGAATGCGCATTGCCGTTCAGCGCGAGATACGCTATCTCACCAAGACTGGCTCCGACCCAGAACGACTGGACACACTCAAGAAACAATATAAGTACTATGGCGATCAAACCTGCGCCACTGACGGACTCTGTTCTACCTCGTGTCCAATGAAGATCAACACGGGTGAGTTGACCCACCTGATTCGTCAGATGGATATGAACGATAGTCCCATGGGCTATAAGTGGGGCGAGTTTGCCGCCAACCATATGGCAGGCATTAAGTCAGGGCTCCGTGTGGTACTCGACGTGGCACATGCTGCTCACGTCACCCTTGGTCCTACGCTGATGACCACCGTCTGTCGCACCATGAACAAGATGGGTATGCCGCTATGGACAACAGCCATGCCTAAGAAACATCGCCAGCCCAAGAAATCAGACCTGACACAGTTTATCATCGAGAAGTCTATTCCGCAGAAGGAAGAAACACATTCCGAACTGAAGGTCGTTTACTTCCCCAGCTGTATTAACCAGACCATGGGACAATCCAAGCATGGTGGAAAGGTTCACGACCTAGTGGACGAGGTTATCAAGCTGATGGCCAAAGCCGGCTATGAGGTCATCTTCCCTGAAGGAATGGAAAAGATGTGTTGCGGACAGATATGGGAGTCGAAAGGCATGCTCGACATAGCCGACCGCAAGAGCGCGGAACTTGAAGAGGCTCTGTGGAAAGCATCTGAGCAAGGAAAATATCCTGTGCTATGTGCGCAGAGTCCCTGTCTGCATCGCATGAAAAAGGTGATGAAGAAAATGAAGCTCTACGAGCCTGCCGAATTCATCATGAAGTATCTGGTACCACGACTGGACTTCCATCCCATCGATCGTCCTATTGCGCTGCATATCACCTGTTCTACCCGTCAGATGGGTGTGGCCGACGATTTGATTAATCTGGCAAAGATGTGTTCTACCAACGTGTTCCTGCCAGAAGGTGTGGGATGTTGCGGTTTTGCCGGCGACCGAGGGTTTACCTTCCCCGAGTTAAACAAGTACGGCTTGCGCAAGCTCCGTCCGCAGATTGAAGCCAACCACATAGAGGTGGGCTATTCGAACAGTCGTACCTGCGAGATTGGCCTTGAGACGAACACGGGCATACCTTATATGAGTATTGTCTATCTGGTCAATGAATGCACAACAGCCAAGATGAAAGATGAAAAATAAAGAACGAGATATGAAGATAGGACTATTTATCCCCTGCTATGTGGATGCCGTCTATCCTGAGGTCGGACTGGCAACATGGAAGTTGCTGAAGCACTTGGGACTGGACGTGACATATCCCGAGAAGCAGACATGTTGCGGACAGCCGATGGCGAATGCTGGATTCGAGAAACAAGCCATACCCCTGGCCGAGAAATTCGAGGAGAAGTTCAAGGACTTCGACTATGTGGTGGCTCCCAGTGTCTCGTGTACAGCCTTCATTCGTCTGAACTATCCAAGACTATTGAATCATGAATGCGAGACAGCTAAACGCTGCATGGACGTGGTGGAGTTTCTGCACGATGTGGTGAAGGTGGACCGCAGGCTGGGCACGTTCCCGCACAAGGTATCGCTGCACAACTCCTGTCACGGTGTTCGTGAACTAGGTCTTTCCTCCCCCAGCGAGCAACACGTAGAGAAGTTCAACAAGATTAAAGACCTCTTGCAACTCGTTGACGGTATTGATGTGGTGGAACCGGAGCGTGCAGATGAGTGTTGCGGTTTCGGCGGCATGTTCTCCGTAGAGGAAACGGCAGTATCGGCACAAATGGGACTGGACAAAGTGGAGCGCCACGTCCAGACCGGAGCTGAATTCATCACTGGCCCCGACTGCTCATGTCTGATGCACATGGCTGGTGTAGCCAAGAAGCAAGGCCTAAAAATTGAGTTTAAGCATGTAGTTGAGATTTTAGCAAGCGGATTATGAGTACACAACATAGCAAAGCAGCAAAGGCATTTCTGAAGAATCAGACCTATGCCCATTGGCACGATGCCACGTTCTGGGCTGTACGCACCAAGCGTGACAACATGGCATACGGACTGGACGAGTGGGAACAACTGCGCGAAAAGGCATCGCAGATAAAGCGTCATACCATCACCCATTTGGATAAATATCTGGATCAGTTTGCGACAGCCGCCGAACGCAACGGCTGTGAGGTGCATTGGGCAAAGGATGCAAAAGAGTTCAACGAGATTGTCTATGGCATCTTGAAGAACCACAACGTCAAGAAGATGGTGAAGTCTAAATCGATGCTCACCGAGGAGTGTGGCATGAATCCATACCTCGAGGCCAAGGGCATAGAAGTGGTAGAGACCGACCTTGGCGAGCGCATCATCCAACTGAAAGGTCAGGCCCCCAGCCATATTGTGATGCCAGCCATCCACCTGAGCCATGACGATGTGGGCGAGTTGTTCGAGGAGAAAGGCATCTCCAACGAGAAAGGCAATCACGACCCCACATATCTCACCTACAGGGCAAGACTCTCGCTGCGCAACGAGTTCCTTACTGCCGATGCGGGCATGACGGGTGGAAACTTCGGTATCGCAGAAACTGGTGACATCGTGGTATGCACCAACGAGGGAAATGCCGACATGAGCACCAGTTGTCCGAAACTACATATCGCAGCCATCGGTTTGGAGAAGATTATACCCAACTACGACTGTCTCGCCGTGTTCCAGCGCATGCTTTGCCGGGCAGGAACAGGACAACCCACGACGACTTACACCAGTCATTTCCGTAAGGCGCGCCCAACGGCAGACCACATGCATATCATCCTTGTGGACAACGGTCGCTCGGAATGGATAGGCAATCCGCAACACTGGGAGGTACTGAAATGTATCCGCTGTGGCTCGTGCATGAACACTTGTCCAGTGTATCGTCGTTCAGGCGGTTACTCATACAGCTACTTCATTCCAGGTCCTATCGGCATCAACCTGGGTATGCTACGCAATCCACAGCAGCACTCAGGCAACGTCAGTGCCTGCACGCTCTGTCTGTCGTGCCAGACCGTCTGTCCTGTGAAGTTGAACCTGGGCGACCAGATCTACCAATGGCGACAACAACTCGATGATTTCGGAACCGCTAATCCACAAAAGAAACTGATGTGCAAGGCTATGTCGATGGTCTACGGTTCACCCGGTATCTATAACCTGGGCACAAGTCTTGCCCATTGGGCCAACTACATACCCTCACCGCTCATGAACTGCAGTTTGAATCCATGGGCAGAGGGACACAACATGATGGAGTTCCCTAAGAAGCCATTCCACAAAATGATTAAAGACTATGAGTAGTAAAGAAGATATTCTGAAGAGATACAGGGCCAACGTCAAAGAGCAATTCGACATGCCCGACCTGAGTGATATTGCGGGTGTCACCTACCCCGACCCGCTGTTGCAGTTCATTAACATGACAAAGAGCGTAGGCGGCAATGCCATCGAGGTGGCCAAGGGACGCGACATCAACGAAATCATCCGCGAACTTTACCCCGAGGCCAAAGAGATAGCATCGAACCTGTCCGAAGTGACCATCGCCACACGCAACCCCGACAACGTTAGTCAGGCCAGCGACCTGAACGGAACAGATGTCGGCATCATCCGCGGAACATTCGGTGTGGCCGAGAACGCCTGCATCTGGATACCACAAACAATGAAAGAGAAGGCTGTGATGTTCATCTCAGAGAACCTTGTCATCCTGTTGTCCAAGAGCCAGATTGTGAACAACATGCACGAAGCCTACAAACGCATCGAATTCAACGACTACGGCTACGGCACATTCATCAGCGGTCCGTCGAAGACTGCCGATATCGCACAGGTATTGGTCATGGGTGCACAGGCAGCCCGTTCGGCAACGGTCCTGCTATTAGACGAATCCGATTAGTCCATAACTTTTGTCGTTGATGGTCCCATGTAAGAACGCCGCATGCCCCCAAAGTCAATGACTATTTTCTGAAGCATAGTACCAGGATCTTGACAAGTGATGCGCACAGTGTGCTTGCCAGGTTTCTGAATATAGAGAGTACTTTTGTTGATGCGTGTATTGCGCTGCACACTCTCATACCACTGCTGTGCATACTCCCATGAGTTGGTGGCAGGATGAACCAACAACCCATCGTCTATGCGCACGCCATACTGGTTTTCTATGTTTGTACGCTCATGGCCAGCGAAACCACGATCCACGCTAGTAGTAAACGTAGGCATCACATAGGTATAGACATCTACCATTCCCTGTTCCCACGTGTAGAAGTCATACTCCAGATAAGGTGCATTATTAGCACGACTATTCTGACGAGCCGCTGCGGGATCTCCCATCATAATGACAGTATCTTCACATCCCAAATTAGGAATCTCTATCATCTTTACGACTTGATTCTCATTCTTGCGTGCATAACCCGATGCAGGAATTGCCACAACACCATTATCCTCAACATAAAGGCCTTTCAATTCGTCTATTGAGGGATGGATAGGATTAAAGGCACTGGCCATAATGGTTACCTCCTGACCATCACTGGTATTAAAGGTGATGAAGCCAGACTCCTGTTCGCCCTGGGGCACTTTGTCCCAATCCACGGAAACGAAGATGCGCTGCTGCAGTTCCGTACATCCTTCCGTTTGGCTTAACTTTATCCATGCTTTAGTGGCCCTAACCGACCAGGAAAGCGCACCTTTTCCTTGATTGAACACATCTATATAATATGTACGATCAGACTGATATTTTGAGAATACCGGTAAAGACTGCATGGAACGAGGTCCACGTGTACCATATTCACCCTCGGCAAGAACACCCAAGGTAGGACTTTCGTTCAAATCGGCATCGCGCAGTTCAGGCTTCTCAAAGTAGGAAGCCGTAACGCCCTGAACCATACTCATGATGTGTTCCCACTTACCATTCTCCAAACTATTATACCCCTTGGTAATGATTTGCAGAGAATCGTAGCAAGCCTGCACATCAGCCTTCACACTAGCCGTAGCTGCACGATTCTGCAAAGCATACCATCGATTCTTCTGTGCACCTATAGTCATGCGATTCATCAACTCACAACCCTTTACTGGATAATAGACAGCCTCATAGAAACAGCTACGTTTCTCGACAGGCATCTTTGCCAGCATTTGCTCCACCATAGCACCTATCCGACGATAGTCTGCCAAGCGTTGTTCAGCCTCGTTATAGTTAGAGAGTGAGAACTCCGTATCCGTTTTCTGTTCGCGTGCGTGGTCATCGCTGGCCCATTCTTGTCCCCACCCCATGCATTCCGGACGACGCAAAAAGGCCAATCGATAGAAGGAGCGAAAGATATCCTGATATTCTGCCTTATATTCATTGCCAAGGAGTTGACAAGTCCACTCAGTGCGATAGTCGGCACAACGCTGATAGTCGAAAGAATCTATATCATATGCCATTGCAAGGAAGAGGTCCACCGCAAACTCACATGACTTGATGTCACCTGCGTTCAGCAACCAGATACGGTCAGCTGTGAGGTCATAGGCTTTTTTCAATTCCTCATACATATGACAAGGCGACTGCGTATTCATCCACAAATGGTCGTGAGGGCGTCCCAGGTACGAGGCATGATAATACACGCCACTGCGACCGGAACGTTTCTGTTCATCGGGACTTGAGAGTCGTTTCATGTAACCATAGTTATCATCAGGCCATATAATGGTCACATCATCCGGGAGTTGCAAGCCTTTATCGTAAACATCGAGCACCTCTTTATAAGGTGTAAAAGCCTGTGGTATAGTCTCCGGCCTCTTTCCCGTAGCACGAGCCACCATCTGTCGCTGGGCAGCCAAAGCCGTCTGCATGGTGTTCTTGCGTTCAATCATATCATCGCTACCTGCCATTGCCACATCGTGAAGTCCGCGTAGTGCCAATGTATATACATTTTCGTAAGGAGCCAATTCCTGCGCTCGAGCATTCAGCACGCTATCCACCCCCTTGCGATTGTGAGTATAGTCCCATGCCCCATATCTCTGTTTGTCCCACTCGCTGGCGGTGTTCAGCAACAAAGGTTCGCAGTGGCTTGATCCCATCACGATTGCAAAAGTATCGGCCACCATGCGATTCTCTGCAACCTGATGAAAAGCGAGTGATGCCTCATGCATGGCAGGGCATAAATAATTAGCATTTAGACGGAGCAACAATTCACAAACAGCGGCATAAGTACGAGGACCTATATTGCCGCGATCTTTCTCATAGTTATGCTTTGCCCATCGCAACAAACCCCAGTCCTCGTCATTGATAAACACACCACGATAACGAACACTAGGTGTGCGGGAGGTAAAGGATTTTACCTGAAGCATACAAGATGTACGTTTCTTCGTAGGCGCATCCAGCCACCAGCACCAAGGATTCACGCCAATAGCCCTACTTATGGAGAGTATTCCATAGGCTGTACCTCGTCGATCGCTTCCTGCTATCACGATAGCACTCTTCACACCTTTTACAGGTGCCTTTAGCAAGGCTACGTGATAACGTTCCCAAGTACCTGTCAATCCAGTAGTGTCTATCTTACCAGCTTTCACCAATTGGTCTATGGTATGACTCTGACCTATCGTGCCAGCTATGATTGCATAGTTTGCACCTTCAACGCAAGGCTGGACCTTGAGCGGTGTGCCAGTTACACGAGCCACATCATTGGCCAGCATCTTAGCACTACGTTCTACAACTAAGGCGTCCTCTTTGTCATAACAAATCGCCGCCTTTTCTTTTCCATTCACTAAAGGGAAAACGTTACTTTTTCTCTCCGTCAGCTCCACCTGAGCTGAAGTTTGTAGCACAAAGCCGAACAAGGCTGCTAACAATAAGCTTTTATTAGTCACAGATATCTATAGTTTGGTTTAACGTCGCAAAGGTACAAATAATATTTGAAAACAGCATTAACTAAATTTGGATTTTTGCTTTGTACTTAGCTTACTTATTCGTAACTTTGCAAACGGAACAGTTAACACTTACAATAAAGAATTATGGAGATTTACATGATAGTGGCTATTGTGCTCTGCGGCATAATGGGTGTCGTGGGCTATATGATTGGTAATCGTGGCAAAGACGGATACATGCAGACCATCACCACGCTGACTGCAGAACGCGATGTGCAAAAGGCTAATGCGGAAAATGCCACCAAGCAACTGGATACACAAAAGGAAGAGTACGAACGAAACATGCAGAACCTGAAGGCAGAACATGACAAGAACATACAAGCCCTCAGGGAGGAAAACGAGAAAAGTCTGAAAAGGCAACAAGAGGCCTTTGAACAGCAGATTGCTGCTCTGAAGCAAATGAACGAGGAACAGGTGAAAAGCCAACTGAACCTCATCAAGGAACAGATGCAGACCACCTCTGAACGCGTACTGAAATCGCGACAGGAGGAACTGGGCGCACAGAACCAGGAACAGGTATCGAAGATTATCGACCCACTACAGAAGAGTCTTAAAGACATGCAGGAGGCACTGAACCGCAGTAAGGAGCAACAGGCTGAAGCACTGACACGACTGGACGAAAGCATCAAGATAAATCTAGAGAAGAGCATTGCCATCGGCGAAACAGCTGACAGACTGACGCGTGCTCTGACAGGTGAAGTGAAAGTACAAGGCAACTTCGGCGAGCTGAAGCTGAAGCAGTTGTTGGAGGATTTGGAACTGAAAGAGGGGGAACAATTCGACACTCAAGAGACGCTGAAAGACAAAGACGGCCGTAGTGCCAAGGGCGATGATGGTCGCGGACTGATTCCCGACTTCATACTGCATTTCCCCAACAACCGTCATGTAGTGGTTGACTCTAAGATGTCGCTTACTGACTACGAGCGCTATATGAACGCAGAAGACGGTTCGCCAGAGAAGAGCCAATACTTGAAGGCTCACATTGATAGTGTGAGAGCACAGGTAAAACGACTGGCAAAAAAGGAATATTCGAAGTATCTTCCCAGCGGTTACAACCGTCTGAACTTCGCCATCATGTATGTGCCTATCGAAGGAGCGCTGAACCTGGCCCTGCTGAACGACGCCACACTATGGCGAGAGGCCTACGATCAGGGCGTCATGATACTGGGTCCGCAGACTATGTATATGAACCTGCGTGTGCTGGAGATGATGTGGACACAAGTTCGACAGCTAAAGAACCAACAAACCATGATGGATGCTGCCAACACCGTGATAGATCGCGTACAAGACTTCGGCATTCGCTTCATGGACGTAGAGTCGAGCATGAGAGACACCATTAAGAAAATGGACAAGCTGAAGATTACCACCGCAGACAGCGGTCCCAGCATTATCACAGCTGCAAGAAACCTGCTGAAAGCTGGAGCTTTGGAAAATAAAAAGAAAAAGCCGTTGGCAGAAATGGATGACTCTTTGTTTATTGATGCCGACAACAACTTACTGAATGAGTAAAGACCTCTTAGCATATATTCGCGAAGGACGCACGATGACACAGCGCGAGAAGCTGCAACTCATCGTGCAATTGTCTATCCCCTCTATCCTGGCACAGATATCAGCCACCGTGATGTTTATCATTGACGCTGCAATGGTAGGCCATCTGGGTGCTCGTGCTACAGCAGCCATCGGACTGGTAGAGACCACCACATGGCTACTCGGCGGTATATCATCGGCTGTGTCTATGGGATTCTCCGTACAAGTGGCTCACTTCATTGGTGCCAATGACTTTGAAAGTGCGCGTCGTGTGCTGCGTCAATCACTGGTGTGTGCCTTTTCCTGGAGCGTTTTCCTTTCACTGGTATGTATTGCCATCCATAGCTACCTACCCTATTGGTTGGGCGGTAGTGAAGAGATAGCCTACGATGCTTCTATGTACTTCATGTTGATTGGTGTGTTTGGCATCTTCTTTCAAATGGAAGGTCTGGCTGGCTCCATGTTGAAATGTTCTGGTAACATGAAGATACCCTCCATCCTAAACATTGGTATGTGTGTGATGGATATCATCTTCAACTACCTCTTTATATATATACTACACATGGGAGTGATGGGTGCCGCCATGGGAACAGGATTGGCAGAACTGATTACCGCAGGACTGATGCTCTACTTCCTACTCGTAAAGAGCGACATGCTCTGTCTAAAAGGACATCCTGGTTCCTTCAAGCCTCAAGGCGATACCGTTAGTACGGCTTTCAAGATTGGCGCTCCCATGGGATTGCAGCACCTTCTGATGGGCGGAGCACAGATAGTGAGCACCATCATCGTAGCTCCATTGGGAACGATTGCCATTGCAGCCAACTCGCTTGCCATCACCGTAGAGAGTCTTTGCTACATGCCAGGCTACGGCATTGCCGAGGCAGCCACCACACTGGTAGGACAAGGTAT
>Ga0265301_10004638_pt1 | contig 13815 bp, 11 predicted proteins | sample AusTroGonzalo_MG_2_FD_193488 | JGI IMG/M metagenome (GOLD analysis project Ga0265301, IMG submission 193488) | Bovine rumen microbial communities from tropical cattle in Woodstock, Queensland, Australia - Gonzalo_04 | ecosystem: Host-associated > Mammals > Digestive system > Stomach > Rumen ...
CATGCGAAAGGAAGAGATTAAGGACTTTTGCGAATACACCCTTCAGAAGATGCAGGAGTTTGACATTGACTTCTATTTCAAGATGCTTCGTATGAAGGGCTATGAAGTTACGCCTCGTTACGACAAAGGTAAGAAACTGGTGGGCTATACCATAGGCAAGAATGCATCTGTTTTCAAAGCTTCCGAGGTTGGTCGGAGATACATGGCATCACAACTTGAAGCCACATGGAAGAAGCTCCATCCAGAGCCTACTCAGGTCAGAGTGAAACCTGCTTCACCGACTGTTACCCCATGCAGCCGTCCATCTCCTCCAGTTATTCCAAAGCCGACATCTACCCAGGCCAAAGTTCAGCCGAGTGTCCAGCCCAAGCCAACACCAGCCAAGACCGTTTTCAATATCGATACTGGCAGTGAGATCAAGAAGGTCTGGATTCCTAATTCGGTCAAGGACATCTTCTTCAATGAGGCTCAGGTTCCAGAGGTCAATGATACCACCACTATCGAGAACGTTGCCCATACTGCAATGCTTCTCTTTGCTGGATACATCGATGCCGCTACTTCCATGTCCGAATCTTGCGGAGGTGGTGGCGGTTCCACCCCAGAATCTGATTGGGGCAAAAAGGATGATGAGGATGAACGTATGTTTACCCGTCGCTGCCTATTGATGGCACATTCCATGTACAAACCAAAATCAGTTAAACGCGGTTTCCACCGTTAAATCAATTCCATATGTCAAATATCAGAAAAAGTAAGAACCATGAGGATATGCCCGATTTCGATGAAATGTGGGGCGATGTTCAGGAGGAAATTCAGGAGAAGGATGCCGAGGATGCTGTGGTCAATCGTGCGTCAGAACTCAAACAGTTGAGTATCGACATTGATAAGGCAACAACTGCCGTCATCAATGCCAAGCTATCCTTGGAATCTTCTATCCGCCAAACCCAGCGTGAAGAAGGAGTGCTCGGTGCTGCCGTGAATACCATCAGCAACAAGGTCGATTCCATAAATGAGCACATCGACCAAGTTATGGAAGATGCGCCCAAGAAGTTGCAGGTGACCGTAACAGTATGTGATGCTGACTGGCAGAAGATGCAAGAACTCCATAACCAATGGATGGAACAGGAGAAACAGATGCTTGTAGACCAACACAAGCAACAGGAATCACTTTGGCAGAAGCAGAGTAACAGACTTACGGACATCGTGAGGAACAACGAAGGTATCTGGCTGTCGCAACGTCTGTTCTACATCGTCGGTTCCCTTTCCCTCCTGTCAATCATAACGATTGTGTTGGAGATTGCCTTCTATGTCTATTTCCATTGGATTCTATAAGACCCGCCGCCCGTCGCGACCGGGCGAGCGGGAAGGACACATCATAGGAAAAACGTGTTATTTTTTCTTTGCCTCCAGTTTATACCTAAAGGTGAGGGTGGCGTAGTGATGGAGGAAACTCCTGCCACTCTCGGTATGAGTAGTGGCGGTGATGGCGGAGCTGTAGTCGGTTTCCTTGTTCAGGAGGTCGCGGGCAGCAAGGATGAGTTCGGCGCGGTTCTTCAGGAACTTATAGCTGACTTCACCATTCAGGACGAACAGGTTGTTGTTCATCGCATCGGAGAGGTAGCCACGATTCAGGTAGAAGTGCGGGTCAAGCGTAAATGTCCACTGCTTCAGGTGATAGCGGACGTTCAGCTGTGTGGAGTAGCGGAAGATGTTCTCCGTTTCCTGCGCTGCTTCGCTGTAAGCATAGCGTTCCCAGTTGAACTCATGGAAGGACGAGACGGCCAGATGTTCTATCTCATAGATAAGCCCCAGTCTATCCCTCAGATGCGAGGACTGCTGGCGGTTGTAGCTGAGCCCCGTCTGCTCGTCGACCATCGTCAGGATGCCGTATGACGCATTCCAATTCTCAGACAGCGTATTTTGGAATTGCAGGTTCTTGGCCAGCGTGCGGTCGTAGCTCAGTTCCGCGCCCCAACTGTTGCCGCCCCTGACGTTCTGCTTCTGCGCCCGATAGCCACCCGTCTGCGAATTGTAATGTAGTACGATGCCGATGGGGTCGTAGGTCTTGGCGGAGTTCACGGCGATGCCGAAAGCCTGACTGCCACGGGTGAGCATGAAGTTATAGCGGAGGCTGGCATTGAGCGTCCGGGTGGTGGTGAGGCCCGGATTGCCTTCGTAGATAAACAGCGGATTGGTGTTGTCGGTATAGGCGATGCAGTCAATGAGGTCGGCAGGGCGCTCGTCGTATGAGACATTTCCTTTCAGGCTCATCTGCTGACGGATGCGGTAGGTCAGTTCCAGCGAGGGACGCAGGAGCAAGAGGTTACGGCGGGCTACGGTGTCAAGGGCAGCACGGCGGTAATCTGTTTGCTCGTGGCGGTGCGTCAGTGCAAAGGCTGGCTTCAGCGTAATCTTCCGTAGCGTCAGGTTGGCATCGGTTTTCAGTTCGTTCAGCCATTGGTCATCCCCTCTGCGGAAGCTGTTGGCCGCGTCAATCATATCAGCCCGCATGCGTTGCTCATCGCGGAAGTTGTGGTCGTAGGCCGACATCCATTGTGCATGAAACATGGCTTGCTTGGTAAAACCGTGACTGAAGCCGAGCTGTGCGGCGGCGTTCAGGTGGCGATTCGGAGCCTCGTAGCTTTGGCGGTCGGTGGCCTGCGTAGCCGTCTGCTGGTAGCGGTATTCACCTGTGGAGTTGCCGTGCTCCTTTGCGTCAGAGTAGCCTACGCTGGCTCTCGCTGTGATGGAGCCTTTTGGCGTGTAGTAAGTCAGGTTACCGTCGATGGTGCCATTAAACAGTCTCGTTGCCGACAGGGAGCTGAAAGTGGAAGTGTTGACGGGAGTAAGCGAAAGCGTTTCAAACGTCTCTTGTTCCTCGTGCCTGCTGGTCTCGCCTCTTTCATACCCCGCATGAGCCGTCAGATACAGCGTACACTTGGGACTCAGATTAAGGAAAGCCGAGAAGTCGAGCGGTGCCTTGAACTGATGCTCGTAGCTGTCACGCTGGCTATTAGTCTGCGTGGGGGTGGTACCGGGGAGGAAGGTCTGCACGTTCTCCCAACTGCTTTGCGGCCGGTCAGTATGATTGCCCCCAGCGGTCAGGGTCAGATAGCTGTCGCCCTTCACCTCGTAGTTCGGTCGCCAGGCATGCTTGTAGCCAACGGATCCCATCTGCTGCCGCACGGCGGTTCCTCCACTCTCTCCTCCAAAACTGCCCATGGTGTGCGTCAAAATTCTTTTGGGTTCGTCGCCCACATGCCCGAACAGCATCACAGGGTCGGAATCGCTTAGGCGCATGCCGTCGAACTCTGCGCCGTAGTGTTTGCTTGTGTAGCCAGTAGCCTCGACGCTGCCATACCAGTTATCCATGAATCCCGGCTTGATGGTCACGTCGAGCACCTGCTGCTGGTTGCCGTCGGCCACGCCCGTGCGTTCTTCCTGTTCACTCTTGCGCTCGTAGGCTTTCACGTCCGCCACGGCTTCCACTGGCAACCGTTTTAACAGCAGGTCCTCGCTCAGTGCCTCCTTGCCGTTCATCCTGATTTGCAATGGTTCACCATTCCAGAGCAAGCGGCCTTCCTCGATGGTCACGCCCGGCAACTTCTGAATCAAGTCCACAAGTCGGTCGCCGTCCTCCATCTGGAACGCGCCGGGGTTGAATACTACCGTGTCGCCGCGCATATAGAAGCGTCGCTGTGCACCCTTTACCAACACCTCCTTCAACAGCACCTCACTGGGCTGTAGCAGGATGTCGTCAATGTGGATAGTGTCGCCCACGTCCGTTCCCTTCATGCGGACGACATTTGTCTTATATCCGAGGAACTTTGCACGGAAAGTGATGTTTGACCCGCCCCAACAACTGTAATTGAAATATCCCAGCGAGTCTGTGTAAACGATGGTGTTCACAGTCACGAAATCAGGAACAGCCTCTGTCACTTCCAGATGGGCACCGTACAACGGTTCGTGGGTTTCAGCGTCGAGCACGCGGCCTTGAATGATGTCGGCCTGTATGGTCTGCGTACCAAGAAAAAGGCACAGTAAGGGCAGGATGCGGAGCCATCCGCATCGAAAGAGATAATTATCCATAAGAATGATTGTTTAGAAATTCGCTATTATCTGGTCAAAGGACACCGCGGAATCAGTGATGCCAAATCCTTCCTTTTTTAGTTTCTGTTTTCGATGTTGTACGGCAGAGACGGAGATAAGATAGATGGCGGATAGTGCGGTATTGGAGAGTTGTAGTCGGGCCAACATACACAGGCGGATGTCCTCTTCGCTGAACTGTGGGTGCTCCGCTCGCAAACGGCTGACGAAATTGCCGTCAGCAGTATCAAGGGTCATCTCTATTTCGTGCCAGTTACGGGCGTTGATGACAGTGCGCTTGCCAGCTGTAGGCTCCAGCATGTCGAGAATCTCACTTTTGTCCATAATATGCCCGCGAAGCATGGCAATCACTCTATCTTTCTGCCGTAAACGTTCTGCCAACAGTTCTGCCTCATGCAGATGAGCTGTCTTTTCAGTTTCATGCTTACGTCGTACACCACCCAGCCAGTTTCCGAAAACGAGAAGAAGGATGATCACGGCCAACACAATAACAATAATAACCGTTGTCATTAGTCGCCGTTGAAGCATCATAGATTTTTTCACATAACCTGGTGCCAAAAAGGTATCGCGATGGATTGCAAAGTCTTGCTCAGCCTGTTTTGTCTCGCTTACATACAATGGCTGCAGATCCTTTGCATCATCTTCTTTGTGCTCTTGTTGCGCATCTTCATACATGTCAATAGGCACGCTGATTTCCATTATATTAGAAAGATTAAGAGACCCTCTGGTAGCGCACATATATGAAAAGTCGTTGTAGGGTAATGCCCAAAGCGAATCCAATCCCTGATATACGGAATCAAAGACTATTGGGGGCAAACGTTCTTCGCAATGCTTGGCTGCAATGTCCGTAATCCGTACCAAAGAGCCAAAGTGATGTAGGTCAAAGGGCGAACGGTTGAGTACCGCACGTCCGTAGTCGTTAAGTATCGTCAACAGCCAGTGTGGCTGACCAGGCAACTGGCGATAGTGTTCCAGTGCATAGCGCAAGTACAACTGCAATTGGACTGCACTGTTATGAGGCAGGTAATCAGCAAATCTGTCATAGGCACGGTAGGCCAAAGCATGGTCTTCAGAGGTCTCGGCACAATGAATGGCTAAATGAAAGAGCTGGTTTTTCTGCAGAGGAAGAATACTGTCACTTGGTTGACGAGTTAGCACAAAACAAATTCGTCCGAAACGGCGAAGATCATCCTTGTCATCACTCGTGCCACCAAGACTCACATGCTCATAATAATGGAACACACGCATGAGGGTATTTACATCAGGTAATGCTTGGTCATCCGCATTCTGTTTGTCCATTTCGCGTTTGAAGTTCCAAGTCTCTGTATCCGCTGAGAGGCAACATGTAGTGTCGGCATGATTCAGATACCATCGCTCTTCGTGAACCAATGCTTGCATGAGATCATAGAGCATCCGTGAGTTTTCCGACAGCCGTGTTGTATCTACTTGCACCAACAACCTTTCCGTACTGTCTGCGTCTGTGAATATCATGTCTTCTGCGCCATTGAGCAATCGCTTCTGCGGTAAGTCTCGTAAGTTCCATCCGATGCTACCCGCTAAGACCAGCATCAGTACTGCAACAATGATTCCTATTGTCTTCCTTTTCATATTTTTTTTGTTTTGACGCTGCAAAGGTACTGCTATTTTAAGATGTCTACAAGGAAAAAGGGTGGAAAACGTATTCTATGTACTATTATTTGATATTCAGCTATTTAATCTTCAATTTTCCACCTTTTTTCCATCCTGTGGGGTGGAAAAGTACATTGTAAACAATCCTAACAACTTCATTTAGAATTAAAAAAGGATCTGTGATTGCACAGATTTCTCGAAGATGTTACATATCATTGTTTGAAGGAAAACCAGACTTCAGAATGAATCAGATATTGACGGGATGAGTCCCCGCTTTCTTCAGTATTTTTGCTCCGCTCGAACGTTCTCTCTTCCCCATACTTTCGGAGCATCTTTATATTGAGTTCATCCTTGTAGGTGTTAAATTGCTTGTTTGATTGGTGTGTCATTATCGTGATTATTATCATTAATTCAACTATATCCCTGTTCCTCTTTTAACCAACTCAAGTAATCTACATATCGTCCATTAGAAAGATTTGCTCTTACAACCATATCTATCTTAAATGCTATCTCCATCGTAGAATAGCCATGATTGTCATAACACATCGTCGCAAAAGAGTGAGGAACAAACTTACGATAGCATCCAGATTTAGGGTCAATCACCATATCCATAATGGTTTTGATTCTCGAATCATCCAGAAATACCTTTCTTCCAAGCACGACATACTTGATACATCCATCAATACTTAACTTCCCATCATAATCCATAAGAAATAGTCGATGCTCGTCCTCGTTTATCCAATCATTATGTTTAAGAAAGAAGAGCGCCTTCCAATTATTCATGATGAACTCTTCTGGTGTATTGGCTTCATAGTTAATCTCTGTATCTTTCGGCGTATTAAACAAACTATATTCAACATCCTCAAACTTATAAAAATGAGAGTCCAAGATAGCTTTGTTCTTCTTAATAAACGCTTCTTTGTCTATGACTATGCAAACACCTTTTGAGTTCTCTGCGTAATGCGCCCACATAGCCGGATGGTTAGTTCCTTCATGTCCAAATCCGCATATATCGTAGTTTTGGGAGAAGCAAAGCAAATGACATTTCTCTTTGATAAACTTCTCAGCATTATACATAACCATGAAATTCTCATTCATGTTCATGTTGCTAACATTTCCCTCATTCATATCATTCAAATTTCCGAAAGAAGATGGAAGTAATGTCATGTCCTCCATAATCTTCAGGAAAGAACTAAACTTGGTGTAGTGAAACAATGCCCCATCTCCACGATGAGGAAGTTCCGCGTTATGGTACAAATATACTGGTAGTTCTGTCAATAACATAAAAACAATATTATAAATCAATACTTTCCTAGTCCACTTATAATTTCTGCCCTATAATTTGGGCTCCAGAAAGGATGTGCTCCTTCAAGTTCATAGATAAGATCAATCAGACTGAAATCATTCTTATAACTGAACACATGTTGCGTTGCGTACATATACCGTAGACAGTTTTGCCTTCTCACTTCTTTATCATCAGCGTTTACGAATGCTCCATCAATGTCTTCTTTATGCTTAAAATATGAACGGTCATATACCGACAGCGCCAATCCTGGCGACAAAGGCATAGTCAACTCACCACCATATTGTGCAAGCCCCATATACATTGGTCTTACATTTTCCACATGTGGCGAAACTACTATTGGAAAGTCTGAAGTATAAAAATCGTTGCCCATACTTATCCAAAACACAAAGATGTTGTTGGCTATTGCATTCGCAAAAGTCATCAACGTTTCATTATCCAAATAGGACAAATTAGCATGCAGCGCAGGCTTTTCGCATTTTACATCTATCTCCAATTTCCTGAATTCCTCATTACCAGTGTGCACAGCCATCATCTCTTTCACCATATCAATACCAGCACGCTCCATCCTGATATAGTCATCCACCATAACATCCCCTATTTGCGGCATCCGGAAATACTGTGTAAGGATATGTAGAGCAAATTCCCTTTTCTCAAGATAATTAAGTCGGTAGTGGTTATTTCCTGTAACCCACTCTCTTTTAATATCATCTATCTGTTTTAAGAATTGGGCATATAGAGGCTCTACTGTATGAGCAAAATGATCTATCTCGATGGATAGGCTGTTTATCATGTTTTTCCCCTCCTCATTACTCTTTTTCACATACTTATCCGAGATTGTATAAAGGTCATCCTCGCAGCATACTGACATCAGTGATGCATTGTATCTTCTACAATGTTTTTTATCGTAAGTATGAATACTCTTCTCATTATCCGAGAATCGTCTCAAATAGCATCTTGGTATATAGTGCTGCTTCATACTCTACCATTTGAATAATACTTCTTTACTTTCTCTATTATTTTATCCAACCCATTATCAGAAACATAGTAATCATCATACATATACTGTCCTGTTTCTAAATATGCTAACCACAAGTGCATGCATAGCACATAGCTATCATGAAGGTCTGACAAGTTGGAGTTCTTCCCTACATACATATTACCAGCATCCCATGTTTCTTGTGATACAGGGTATAGAAACCCTTGTTTGGGATTCTGGATTATATGTGCATATCCATCTTCATCTATCACCAACTTGTTGAAATTGTTATCATCTGCATTACGCATGAGTTCCTCTATTTCTTTCTCTGTAAACAAATGACTAGGTGTACCTTCTTTTTTCAACCTGGCTTCAAACGAAATTCCTAACGAATACGCTTCGGTATCATACCCATTGGCATCACATATTGCAATTACCTTCTGATGCATCTTATCCAAAAGCGCAATTACTTCATTTCTGTCCCAAATCTTAAGTGGTTCTATGCCTTCTTCTTTAGAGTTCCTGATGTACCCATCCTTGCATAGCACCTCGACGCCTTTCTTTCCAAAGACATTTATAAACGTTCCAATTTGAGTTTCTATCTTGAAACTGATCTTTCCATCATTCTTATGAACTGTATCATTTATTTCATCTATAAAACAAAAGTCCTTATACTTTTCTTTTACGAAATCGTGAGGTAATGGCATATCACTATGCGTAGTAATAATTTCATTCCCTTTTTTCTTGATACTTGATTTAAAATCACTGACAAAATAGATAATATCCATAAACAGTGTACCCAAATCCTTGAAATCAACAGGATTCCCCGAATCATGCGACAGATCGTTAGCTAGCCTCGGAATCTCGTCAATCCGTTTTTGTTCAAAATCTTGTCTATAAATGGTCTTTTTTAACGGACCCGTCAAATCACCTAACGTCAAGTCGTCATAGTTACTTACTTTATATTGATACTCCTCCTGATTGAAGCACATAATCAGTTTGAATAGGCTTTCAGCCACAGTGCGCATATCGTGAGCCGCTGTTTTGATTTCTTTACGTTGTTCCTCCTTTCCTAATTTGTCCACCCCTCTTGTTTTATCAAGAGCAACCTTTAGTTCCTTTTCACATTTCTCTACACCAAACATATAAAGCAACTTTTCCGAATCCTGTGGGTGTACGTTCATACACTTGGGTATAATCCAAAATGAAGAAATTGGTGTATTAATAAAACGCCAATGCTGGAATACGCCACCCTTTTCCCTTACCACACTCGTTGAGAAGAAACTAGATGCATTGTCTATCCCTTGAATAATCCATCCGCCATTCTTAGCAAAGCCTTTTATGTTTTTCTCTCTGATAGTATACCCATTCACAACAATTCCAAAACATCTATTTCGTTTCCCTTCCAAAAACCTAACATTATCAAACTTTAAGCACATTCCATAATACCCTAAAGGAAAAACCATCTTTCTTATCTTTTCTTCTAATGGGTCGCCACTTGGTATTTGCCAATAGAACCATATCAGCCCGTTCTGCTTATCCACCTCAACTTTCCTGATGCAGTCCCAATTGTCTGTATCGAGGAAATCCACAATTACCCATCCTTTGGTCTGCTCCATAAAATCTTTGAAGAATCGCTCTGCTGTTTCTAGGTCGTTAATTGTGTCGTTATAAATGTCGGCGAATTCCTGAAAGAAATCGAGGCCATGTTCTACCACTTTCCAGTCCTTGTGAAAGTTCTTCCGATACCAACGACGTATTAATCCTCTAATATGTCTAAACCAATTTATACTCATAAATTCAATTTGTTTATTATAAATCTTTACCCCTTTCTTACCAACAGCAATTCCCCTTCATCCCTTTTCGGAGTAAAGCCCAACTTTTCATCTAATATAGCATCCATCAGCCCAAACTGTGAAGAAAGATAAACATCGCTACTGCCAGAGTTCATCAGCCGTTCTGGAGTCAATATCGTTTCGTGCAGTAGTGATACAGTTTCAGTCTGATTGAAAAACTTTCTCAAATCGTCATTATAGCCTTCGCTTTTTGATGATGCTGCAGGGAAAACATAGTTTACATACCTCGCTAAGAAATCGTCATTAGCATAATCCTTATCGTAATAATCTGCATCACCATTTAGCAGATGCGACGAATAGAATCGTAAGCAGAATTGAGAGTGGTTATAAAAAGAACGGTTGATTAGAGTGTGCAGTATACTCTGTGATAGAATATATTCTGGCTTAAATAGACTATCCCTATTCGCCGCCAAACTACATGCCAGGATAAGCACAATTCTTCGTATCTGATGGGGATTGTCAATTTCTACGGGCAACAAGAAGTCAAACATATTGATGTCTTCCTTCAGTGAATAACCGCAGTAATTCGTTGAACTCAAATCCTTTCTGCCCAATTCCTCCCAGCAGATATATGACGAACCGCCTAAATATAAACAAGGTAACCCAGAAAGGCTAAAACGTTGATTCCCTACAAGGTTCCGCTTCTCATAAGGAATGTGAAACATCTCATCTTTCGAAAAATGAAACAATTTGCTGTTTTCTCTACATTTATACATCGGTACTCCAGGACTCATTTTGTCAAATTTCATTGATTGCATCATTTTATGAGTCTTTTGGAGAGCATCCTGCTGATTACCTCTTAAAAAAGCTGATAAAATCTGGCGAATAAGCTTATCTGTAGTATCTATCTTATCCATAATTAAAGATAGTGGAAGCCCAGTGTTATTACAGACTTCCTGTTTTTCTTCCAATATATATGAGCGGAATGCTAAAACAACTGCGTTGGTTCGCTCGACAATACTACCCGAGCGGCATGCTTCTGACTGAAGCCAATTGCTTGCCTGTTCTACGAGGTTTCTCATGATTTAACCTTTTATAAGTAATAAAATGACACCCTCAGTCATTAATAAATTCCTCTAATCGTGTATAACTTTGCCTTGTAACATTTCTGCAAAGTTCGTCAATACCGATTAAATATGATGAATAGGAAGGGTCTCTATTCTTTTTCGCTCTATAGAAATCAGCATATGAGCATATTGCACCAATCGCTAAACCGCCTGCTATCTCAGCGATACTAAATGGATTCCCTTTAAGAGCAGCAAAAGTGCCTAATGCTGTAAGAGATATAGGTACTCCCGTTGAAATTGAAAAGGCACTAATATCTTTCCACTTATCCATACTCTGTCTATACTGTGCTTTAGAATCAATCAGATCATTTACGAAATCCAAACTTACTTGACCTGCATGTTGAATATTAGATATCTTGGCTAGATGATTGGTTAGTTCATCAAATTTTTCTCTTAGTAGTTTTCTTTCATCTTTTCTTTTGTTAACAAATGAAATTAAATCACGTGCGCTTATCTCTCCTATATTTTGAGGCACGATGTCTTCCAATGTAACAGAACAGAAGAATCCTTTGGCTGTAGGATCCTGAAGGAACTCGCCGAAGTTTGCATTCTCACAGAAATAAGGATTTATTGACCATGCATCCAAATCATCTGTACCTCTGTTAAGATTGCGTATCCTTGCAACTACTTGTGACAACTTGAACATATATCCTCTTGCAAGTTCTTTTGACAAATGGAGCCATTTGTCTTCGTCAATAAAATAATCTCCTATCAAGTCGAGATAAGGATATAACCTGCTGTCAATTTTTCCAGGGTGAATTCTATCTTCATCCGAGGGAATAAGACCCGCAGGCATATGATTCTCTATTCTATCACAGAGTTTTAGGAATTCGTCACATGTATCTTCTCTATCTTTATCATCCAACTTAATGTCCCTAACCAAGTCTTCATCAACCAATGCTTTGATATCATCACTATCATTGGGAACATAACCTTCTGGGACAATTCGATATACATGGTTCCAAAGTAACAAGCTGGACTTAACCCACGCTTCATTTTGGAATTCAATATGAGGATAATATAATATTGAATCTGGTTTCATATATTTACTATATCTTTATTTTTATGCCGTGTTATTGTCATTCTTGCTTTGCCCCCTCTTCCGTTTCAGTTCGAAGAGGAAGTTCCTTACCAAAAGCTTCCAATTCTTCTGCTACTACTTTCTTTAATTCTTCTTGTGGCACAATCAGTTGATAATCTGCCACTCCAATAGGTTTGCCCATATCCTCCAATGCTAACTCCACCTCCACACGATCTTTCTCAGCACAAAGAATAATGCCGATAGAACGGTTTTCGTCTTCCCTACGTTCCAGACGGTCAAGCAATGACAAATAATAATTCATTTTGCCTGCATATTCTGGTCTGAACTCGCCAATCTTCAGATCAATGGCCACCAGGCAATGCAGACCACGGTGGAAGAAAAGCATGTCAACTTTGCTCCGTTTCCCATTATATTCAAGCACATACTGGTTGCCAATATAAGTGAAGCCTTTTCCAAGTTCCAAGAGGAACTGCTTAACCTTCTCCACAAGTCGTGCTTCAAGCTCTGTTTCCAATATGGGGTCTTTTACACCAAGGAATCCCAAATTATAACCGCTTCTAAACACCTCATTGGCAAACATCGCCTGTGTGGCAGGTAGTGTCTGCTCGAAGTTGTTATCCGATGGTTCATTCTTCCTTTTGTGCATTTGCATAGAAATGGCACTATATAGAAGTTCACGGTTCCAACCTTTAGATGTAATTTCTTGCGCATAATATAATATGGTATTATCATCCTTGCCGAACTTGCGCATCAAAGTCAAAGAATGTCCCCATGGTAAAACTGCGACAGCCTGTCGCAGTTTTGGCTCACTATTACAGAATCGTTCATAAAATTTCTTCATGTCCCACAGGTTTCTTGGAGAAACTCCCATCTGTGGATAACGTTGCTTCAAGTCAAAAGACAAGCGATTTACTACGCCGCTTCCATGCTTACTTTCAATCTTCTTGTCGTGAAGCAATTTTCCGATCTCCCAATGAGCGGTACCGATGGCAGAACATACCGTTGTTGCCACCATAGCTCTTGTCCTGTCGATAACTGCGACAGCCTGTCGCAGTATTGCATCATACTCTGATTCATGAATTTGTATAATATCTGTCATACCTTTAATCTTTACCCGTTATGAGTTCTCGCTTGTCAATGTCAAGCAATATTGCTATCTTCTCTAATGTGTATAAGTCGGGCTGGGAAACGTTAGTACACCACTTACTAACAGTAGCAGGGTTTTTGCCTAATTCCTCAGCAAGCCACTTCGCTGTTCGCTTCTTTTCAACGAGTACAACTTTGATACGATTCAAATCTTTCATCTGCAAATATCTTTAATTTGAACGCAAAGATATACAAAATAATCGACAATATAAGAACTTTCATTCAAAAAAGATACTTATGAATGATTTTTTGAGAATATTAAGAGTTTTTGTGTCTTGTAGGCTTAAAAACAACGCCCCGCCAAAGTTATTTCTTGCAAGCATAACTTCTGTACAAAATTTGCACACCATCTCCATCTTTGTGGTTTACAAAAGTTAAATACGTTAAATCTTCCCATTTCTGACTCTTCATAGAATCCACGCAATCACTTTTCTACCGTTTAATATGTAAATAATTGATAGTAAAAGACTTGCAAATACTATAATTTACTATGCCTGGAACTGGATGGTGAAGCGGGTAAGGTGGTCTGTGGGGTCTGTGAGGAGGCTGAAAGTGCAATGGTGGGCGGTTAGGATGTCGCGGATGAGCAGCAATCCTATTCCCTGACCTTTTGGCTTTGTAGAGAAGAAGGGAGTGAAAAGGTTCTGGGCTACGTCGGGAGATATGCCACGACCATTGTCCGTGACAAT
>Ga0265301_10004645_pt1 | contig 13810 bp, 13 predicted proteins | sample AusTroGonzalo_MG_2_FD_193488 | JGI IMG/M metagenome (GOLD analysis project Ga0265301, IMG submission 193488) | Bovine rumen microbial communities from tropical cattle in Woodstock, Queensland, Australia - Gonzalo_04 | ecosystem: Host-associated > Mammals > Digestive system > Stomach > Rumen ...
CTTCAGCGGCACTGCGGACAGCACCCGGGCCACGGACTCTCCCCGGTAATCCCGGGTCAGTTCCTCATATTCCCGCGCCATGCCGTCCAGGGCGCTTACATGCCCCCGGGACACCATCATGCGCAGGACGCCCATCAGCACCTTCGGCACTTTGCCCTCAAAGGCATCGTCCAGTGCTTTCAGCCGGTCCGCCTTTCCGATGGCGGCGCTGGCCAGCAGGGCGCGGTACTCCGGATTCTGCTTCAGCGCGCTGAGCACTGTCACCAGTCCGTCTGACGTTTCCGCCAGCGCATTCTCCCCGGCGGCCAGTTCGAACAACGCTTCCGCGTATTCCTTACTTGTCGTCGTCATCTGTTCCTATCTCCTGCAGGAAGGAATCGATCAGTGCGCGGTGATCTTCTTCGTTGATTTCACGCTGCAGCAGCTTTCCGGTCAGCTGCGCGGAAACGTCCGCGATCTCGCGCTTCATGTCGTCCTCCGCCTTCTTCCGCTCCAGGACCGCATCTGCCTCTGCCTGGCGGCGCAGTTCCGTCGCCTTCTCGCGGGCTTCCGCTACGATCTCGCTGCTCCGGTGTTCTGCCACGCGGGTCGCGTCGGCAATGATCTGGCTGGAGGTCTGCTCCGCGGCTGCCATGGCAGCCTCGTAGTTCAGACGGTTCTCCTCCGCCTCGGCGCGCGCCGCGGCAGCCTGCGCGTAGTCCGCGTCAATCGCGGCACGGCGGGTATCTATGATCTTTTTCACCGGTTTGAAGAGAAACTTCTTCACGATCAACGTCAAAATCAGCAGATTGCACAGCGAGGCAATGATCGCCCAGATATTGACGGAAATCACATCTAAGTTCTGCATGTCGTTCCCCGTTTCATCCCTTGATGTCGTTCAATAATTACTTGATCGCGTCCTTCAGGATTCCGGTGAAGGTTCCGGGTGCCACAAAGATCAGCAGGATGGCAACGATCAGGCCGTACAGACCGGTGGTCTCGGCGATAGCGCAGCCCATGATCATCGTGGAAGTAACGTCGCTCTTGCATTCCGGCTGACGGCCGATCGCTTCGCAGGCCTTGGCCACGGCGTTACCTTCGCCGATGCCCGGGCCGATACCGGCGATCATCGCGCACCCGGCGCCCAGTCCCAGCAGTCCCAGCATGATACCCATTGCAAGTTCCAACATGTTTTTCTCCTCCGTTTCAGCCTTACGCGGCTGTATTTTGAATTTCGGGTTTGTTCCGTTTTTTCCGGCGGGCGTTCCATGCATCCCAGGGAACGGCACCTGCCACATTCAGCATTGTCAGCATGGCGAAGATGAACGCCTGCATAACACCGCTGAATACATCGAAGTAGATACTCAGCACCGCGGGAAGACCGACCCGCAGCAGGGGGATATCCCCCAGTATGCCGGGCAGAGCGCCCAGCAGCGATTTGCTCAGCCCCGTCAGCGCCGATCCGATCAATGCGGAGATGACCGCCCCGCTCAGGATGTTGCCGTAGTGACGGAATGCCATGCTCACCGGGGTGGCGATCTCACCGATCAGGTTCATCGGGGCGAATACGGGAATGGGCTTGAACAGGCCTTTGAAGTAGTTCCAGAATCCGCCGCGGAATTTATAGAACATGATCAGGAAGAACACCAGGATCGCCCAGCCGAAGGTGACGTTCACATCTCCCGTCGGGGAGAACAGTCCCACCAGGCAGATCAGCGAGCTGAAAGCACTCAGTCCCATGATCGCCGCGATGAACGGACCCCATTCGGCGAAAAAGCCGCCCATGTTGTCCTTCACCAGCTTCTCGCTCTTTTCCACAAGCCACTCGGCGATCAGCTGCCGTCTGGTGACCGCCTTCGCGGTCAGCCCGTGGGTCAGGTAGAGGCAAAGCCCGAGAATCGAGATCATAACAGCCCAGCTGTTCACCTGGCTTTCGGAGATGTAAAGATTCATCACCGGAGCCGGGATTTCCACATAGACCAGGGCGCCCGCAATCTGAACGCCTTCCCCTGCCGGGGTGAAGAGAACCTTCAGTACGATGCACGCCAGAATCGGAAGAATCATCATGGCGATCAGCCCGTAGTCTACCATCCGGAAGCGCCTGCTCTTCACATCCGGCGCCGCCTTCTCAGTCAATCAGATCACTTCCTTCCGTATCCGAAGCATCCGGAGTATTCACGCCATGCCTCCGGTCGTACATGGGCCGGAAAAGCAGCCCGATACGCGGAAACAGCAGCGGAATCACCGTTGCATAAACATTTGTATGAAACACGCCGATCAGCAGGGCGCAAAGCCCGCCCATCCCGATCAGCCGCAGCCCGGCGGACGCTTTCACCCGCTTGGCCGCTTCTTCCGGTTTTCCGGAGGATACCGCCTTGCTGACTGTGACCGCCAGCACAAGGAAGCTGCCGATAGCCGCTGCCGCGCCGCCCAGGTTGCCGAACAGCACAGACAGATCCCACTGACGGATGATCAGAAAAACTGCTTCCATCAGAACGCTCAGCAGAATCACCCAAAAAGCGATATAGCCGGTCTCTTTTTTAACTGCGGGGTCCATTTTCGACACCGGCATTTCCCTCCCGAATCACAACTATACATTAATATATCAAATCCGGCATTTTTTTGCAATGTTTGCCAGCCGATTTTTCATGAAAATGCCGTATCCGGTTCCGGCCCGTCTTTTTCTTGCAGACTGCCGGTTTTCGTGGTAGCCTGTTTTCAGCATCTGAAAAGGGAGATACCGGCATGAAGACACTGATTGAGCTGTACGATCCTTCACCGATCCGGAATGTTCTGTCCACAGTGATGTTCCGTCCGGAGGAGATGATCCTCCTGTGTCCGCCCGAAAGCGTGGACCTTCAGGAGCTGAAACGCTCCCTGCACACTTTTTTTGAGCACCTGAAATGCCAGGTGAAACTGACAATCCTTCCCGTAAGCCTGCTGGACGCCGGGAAGATTGAACGGGCGCTGCGTGAGGTCCTGGATTCCCATCCCGACTGTGCCATCGATATCTCCGGCGGTACAGACGCCGCCCTGTTCGCCACCGGCGCCGTTTCCGGCGAGACTTCCGTTTTTACCTACAGTGCGCCGAAAAACACCTTTTACGAAATCAAAAACGCTCCTTTCGCCCGGGGGCTGCCCTGCAGCGTCCGGCTGGATGTGGCCTCCTGTCTGATGATGGTGGGCGGAACCCTGCTCCCCGGCCGTGCGGACAATGCTCCCCTGCTGCATATGTTTGACCGGATTGATCACCTGTTTGACATTTACAGCAAATTCCGCAGGGAATGGAACGCGCAGATCAGCTATATCCAGAAAATCTCCTGCACCGAACCCGGCGCGCTGACGGCGGAAGGGCCACTGGCAGTCCAGGCCGGCAACAATAAAACCGTGGATGCGAATATCCGGATGTTTGAGTCGCTTGCCGGCTCCGGCCTGATCGAGGATCTGGCACTTTCTCAGGACAGGATCCGTTTCCGCTTTGCGGACGAAAAGGTCCGCTTCTGGCTGCGGGACATCGGTTCAATCCTGGAACTGCAGGTGTTCCGCGCCTGCCACGCTGCCGGATGCTTTGACGACGTCGTGCTCAGCGCCGTGGTCAACTGGCAGGACGGAGCCCTCCGGAGGGACAGCGTGTTCAACGAGATCGACGTGATGGCCGTTCAGGGAATCCAGCCTGTTTTCATCAGCTGCAAAACCTGCGAGATCAGCACGGATGCACTGAATGAACTGGCAATCCTGCGGGGACGTTTCGGCGGCAAGTACTCCAGGGCCATCCTTGCCACCTCCGCAGTCACAACAAAATACCGCGCGCCGATGAGAAGCCGCGCGGCCCGGCTCGGCATTGAACTGATTGAGTGGGACGATCTCAGCCTGGACAAACTGGTCAGCCGCCTTCGCCGGGATGTATGAACACCTGTCCCTGCCGTCCGTATACGGCATTCAATCACCCTTTCCTCCCCCCTTGGCCAGCCGAACGAATATTTCCCGGCCGGCAGGAATGCGCCGCTGTCCGGCGGTGACAAGCCGCCCGTCAAAAAGCCCTGCGATCCAACCGAAAAGCCGGGCCCCCGGGCATAAGGCAGCGGATCCGGAAATCATCATGAAAGGACGGAAAAACAATGGATCAGTTAAGCATAAGAAATAAATATCCTGAACGATCTGAACGACAGTGACGAATACATTCAGAAACTGATGCGGAAATACGGTGTTTCCTCCATGGCTGAGCTGCGGGATCTTCTTACCACTGAAGAAATCCTGAACATCGTACGCTCTGCCCTCGAAGGACCGCAGAACGTTCCGGATCCGTAACGGACCGGCGCTGACGGGGCTGCTTCGCCTGTGCGGAGCAGCCCTGTTTTATGTGGAAAAATGATATTGCAGCCCCGAAAAAACAGATTGCGCCGGCACGGTATCTGTAATAAAATATCCTCAGTAACCGAAAGGAGCGGTAAAATGTCAAAACTGGTCATGGGCTTCTGGGACTGCCCGATCTGCGGCAACAAGGAAATCCGCGGTGATATCACCAATTGCCCTTCCTGCGGCCGTGCCCGCGGGGATGTTCAGTTTTACGTCAAGGGCTATCAGGGCGAATCTCTCCGGAAGGAAGAGATGAACCAGTTTGAGCAGCTGAACGATCAGAAAGCGCAGGAGATGGGCAGCAATCCGGACTGGTACTGTTCCTTCTGCAATTCCCTGAACAGTGACAACGCCCAGACCTGCGGTAATTGCGGCGCCACCCGCGCCGATTCCGAAGCCAACTATTTCGACCGGCTGAAGAAACGGCAGGAAGCGGAAGCTGCCGAACTGGCAGCCCAGGGGAGGGCTCCCGCCGCAAAGCCGAAATCCCGTCTCCTGCTGATCATCGCGGTCATCGTGGCGGCCATCGTCGGCATCGTTGTCTGGATGAACAGCAACAAGACCGCCGGCGACCTGAAGGTTACCGCGCTGAACTGGACCCGGGTCATCCAGATTGAGGCCAACAAACAGTACAGCGAATCCGACTGGTCCATGCCGCAGGGCGCGGAACTGGTCGAAACAAAGCAGGAAATTTCCGGTTACCGGGAAGTTTTCGACCACTATGAGAACGTCCAGGTCCAGCGATCCCGCCAGGTATATGACCATGATGAGTATACGCTGAAGGATAACGGAAACGGCACCTTCACCCAGGTGGCACACCCGGTTTACCGCACCGAATACTATACCGAGACGGAGAAACGTGCCGTCACCCGTCCCGAACCGATTTACAACACGAAGTACTATTACACCATCTGGCGCTGGAAACCGGAACGGGAGGTGACCGCCTCCGGCACAGACCACAATACCGCCTGGCCGGAATACACCCTGGCGGACAACGAACGTGAGGGCACCCGAACGGAGGATTACCGCTTCACCGTGGAACACACGCAGAAACAGAGCGTCCCGGAAACCTACCGCCTCGCTGAAAGCGACTGGGAAAAAATCAACGTGGGCGACCAGATTTTCATCACCGCGAAGCGTTCAGGAGCCAATCCGTTTATTTCAGATGAAAAGGGCAACAAGCTGATGGATATCCAGAAAGTCAACTGAATCAGCATAAAAATGCGTGGAGTCAAAACTCCACGCGTTTTTTTATGCTCCGCGTTTACGAATCGAAGAACTGCTGGCCGTCCTCCAGCTGCAGCCTCTCTGCCTTCGGATACTCGAACAGGATGTCCCTGCCGGCGTTTTCCTCAAGGTATTTCGCAAACTTCGCCGCTTCCCACCGGGCCATGGGCAGGTCGTGCATCAGGCATTTTCCGCAGTTTTCCGGCGTCGCCCCGGGCACTTCCCCTTCGTACTGGCTCGTATACCGGAAGGATTCCAGGATGATCGGATACATATCGGACGCGGCGGGATGGCCCTTCACGATGATGTAAAAGCCTGTGAGACATCCCATCGGTCCCCAGTAAATCAGCTTGTCCTTCCACTCGTCATGGTTCCGCAGGTAGGTCGCCACCAGATGCTCCATCGTATGCATGGCTGCCGGATCAATGGACGGCTCCCGGTTCGGTCTCTTCAGCCGGACATCAAAGGTCGTCACGGTCTCCGTACCCAGCGTGTCCACCCGGCTTTCAAAGATGCCCGGAACGATCCGGGTATGATCCACAGAAAAGCTTGGAATCAGTTTCATGGTGGTATCCTCCCTGTTTTTCCCTGTATGGTTACGCCTGCAGGATGTGTTCCTCCAGCCAGGCCGCTACGCCGTCCTCCTCGTTGGACAAGGTGATCTCATCCGCCGTTTCAAGCACTTCGGGCACCGCGTTGGCCACCGCGATCCCCTTTCCGCACATCTCCAGCATTTCCAGGTCATTCCGGTCATCCCCGAAGGCGGCAATGTTTTTCAGCGGAATCCATTCCGCTCCGGCCACGGCCCGGATGGCCACTGTCTTTCCGGTATCCGCCGGCAGGAAAGCGTACCATTTTTCTCCCCGGTAGCACTGCAGGCGGCAGTTCGTTTTTTCGGCAATTTTCCTGGCTGTTTCCTCCTCCTGCAGTTCCGCCACGATCTTGTTCGCGCGGACCTCCAGCGGATCGGAATAATCGCAGTATACCGCCTTGTGCAGTTTTTCCGATTCGGCGATATGCAGGCTGTTCCAGTACACGGTTTTTCCGCAGGCAACCGTGATTTCCGCCCCGGGAACCGCCTGCAGCAGCTCCTGCACAATCCGGTTCGTGTCCGGCACGGAGAAGGAGCTGGAATAAATGCACTTCTCCCCGGAATGTACCAGCGTGCCGTCCGTAGTGATCTCATAATCCGGCTGCAGCTGATGAATATACTTTTCCGCGCCGATCCAGTACCTGGCTGTGGCAATGGCAAACCGGATGCCCTTCGCCCTGCACTCCGCCAGCGTCCGAAGCGTGCGCTCCGAAACTGTCCCGTCCTGCCGCAGCAGGGTATGGTCCAGGTCGGTCAGTATCATCCGGATCATAAAGCCTCCACCTTCCGCATTGAATCCATTGTCCTGTCAGATCCGCATCGTCAGCACGTTCATTCCCAGCAGGTTCTGGTAACTCACATCCTTCGCGATACTGTATACCAGCTTGATGCCGACATTCTTGCCCGCGTCATCGTTTTCCCCTTCTGCGATTTTCGCATACTGGCTGGTGGGGTCAAATCCCTCACAGTTATCCCGGATCCGCAGGATAATTTCGTCTCCCTTCAGGGCTACACGGATATCCGCGGAATGGCTTTTTCTGTCGCTTGTAAATCCGTGTTCCACTACGTTGCCGGCCATTTCCTCCATGCACAGGCCCGCGAAGTAACCCCTGCGGGTATCCACTTTGTGTTCTTTGCAGAAGGAAATGATCTTTTGGGAAACCTCCATGACTTCTTCGAGTTTTGTGACGGAAATGTCAATCCGGTCTTTCTTGCCCACGCCGATATTGTCCGGAATGTCCATAAACTGTTCAAATGTACACGGGCATTTCTTCCGGTGGATCCAGGCTCCGAAGAAGATGACCAGCATACAGATCCCGCCGTTCAGGATATTGGAAATATACAGTGCATTCATATTCTTCATCAGGGGAATCAGGATCAGGCTGCACAGCGTCACGCCCAGCATGCCGTCCGTCACCGGTAGCACTACGGACATAACCTTCTTCTCTGCCGTCTGGGCATAGGCGGCAAAGTGAAGGCTGACAACCGCCAGGGGCATGCACAGAGGCAGGAGCCGGAATCCCATTACAGTCATATGGTAAACCGGATCGGCAGGATTTTGGTAGAACATTTGCGTCAGCGGTTCCGCCAGGATCACCAGCAGGGCGACGATCATGCCCATCAGCAGCATACCCTGGGTCATCACAATCCGGAAAACAGACACCACGGACCGGCGGTCTTCCTCACCGATGCTGATACTGAACAGCATCCGGGAAACGGCAACCATGCCGAAGGGAACCGCCCAGATCACCGCCAGCAGCGAATTGGACGCCGCAAAGGACGAAACGCCGTCATTCCCGATATATGCCAGGATCAGCCCGTTCACAATCAGGCAGCGGAACATTTCCACAAACCGGGAAAGGGCGCCGGGATATCCCAGCGTGAAAATCTTTCCGGCATCCTTCCATCTGCATCCGCGCAGCGAAATCTTCCATTCGGATTTTCCCCGGAAATAGAAGGATGCCTGGATTCCGAGGAACACCAGGAAGGAAACGGAAGTGCTGAGTCCCAGTCCGAAGGTTCCCATATGCAAAACAAAAATGAAGAGATGGTCAAACACCGCATTGACCACCAGGCAGGCAATACTGGCCACCATCGTCAGTTTTCTCTGGTTTTCAAGCGAAAGGAAGGAGAACAGCTGCTGCCCCAGCACCAGCGCCGGAATACCGATGGCCTGGCCGTAGATGTAATCATTCAGCATCTGCAGGTCCGGCTGAGTGTTGATAAATACCCGGGTTACTCCGGTAGCCGCGCCGAGCACCATCAGCAGTGCGGACACCACTGCCAGCCCGCCGGAAACCACCAGGTTGACACTTAGCAGGCCATTGATGTTCTGCCGGTCCTTTGCGAGATACCGGCCGTAAAGCATCTGTGTTCCGCTGACAAACAGCATGCTCGCCGCGTACAGGAAGTGGTTGAACGGCCCGAACAGGCCGATGGCGCTCATGGCGCTTTTTCCGATCACGTTACTGGCATAGACGCTGTCCACGATGCCGTTGACTGCGGAGATCGCAAGCAGCAAAACCTGGAACGGCAAAAGCTTGAAAAAGAGGCCGGACAGCAGCCGGTATTCCGCGTTTTTACCTTTTGCCCGCATGTTTCTCTCCCCTTTTTTGGCTTTTTCCCCTGATATGTAACTATATCACATTTTACCGCTTTTTTTCCATACCTTTTTCTGTTTTCCGATTTGTTAAAAAGCAGCCCGGCTGTTCAGTGCAGCCGGGCCGGAGAAATATATATTTCAGATCTGATAGGTCAGGGTGTCCAGTTTTTCCGTCAGATTCCTGATCCTGTCCAGACAGCGGTCAATCTCTTCCTGCTGGCTGTCCGCCTGGGATTTTCCGCTCCGGATTTTCCGGATCTTCCGCGCATAGCCGATGAGCGAAGCTTTTTCGGCCACCTCCCGGAGCTTTTCCTCGTCGTCTGTCCCCAGGTAGCAGCGCAGGAAAGCGTCGAAGAACTTTCGGGCCGTCTCGTAGGAGAAGCCCATGAACTTCTCGACAACGGACGGATCGTCCTCGCCCAGGATCACATAGAAATAATACAGGTCACTGAGCTCCGCGATGGGCTGTCCCCTCGAAATCCGGTCCATGTCGATCAGGAGCGCCTCCCCCTTCTGCAGGAAGACATTCCCCGTATGAAAATCGCCGTGAACCAGATGGCAGGTATCGGGCAGGTCGTCGATCAGCTTCATGCATTTGCCGGCAAGGGCCTCGTCATGATATCCGAGGCCTCCGTTGATGTAATCCCGCAGCCTGTCCCGCACATCCGGGAAATCCCCTTCCTTGACCGCCTCAGCATCATGAATCGTATGCGCCAGGTCCGCCATGATTTTTGCGTAGGTTTCCACCTGTCCCGGGGAGCGTGAAAGGTTCTTGGACACCGTTTCGGAATCCACCAGTTCATACATGGCGCCGTACCGGTTCCCGACGGACACAATACCAAAGGAGATCGCTGTCGGAACACCGAGGATAAAGGCGCTCCGGCTCAGGGCAATCTCCCGCTCCACATCGCGGTAGGTATTGTTCTGGTTGAACACCTTGATGACCAGTTCATCATTGTAGCGGTATACGTCGCCTTTGGCGCCACGTCCCAGGAGCTTGCACCCGTCCACGGAAACTTCCCTGTACTTCCTGTACCGGGCCTTCTCCGAGTCGAAGGTGCCGGGCCAGATGAAGTTGATATGCTTGATGAGTTCCTTGAAAGCGCCGGTTTTGTTGAGGGACAGTTCCAGCTGCTCCGCAAGGCTCTGGTAATACCAGTGCTGCATCTCGGGATCGTTCTGGTGGAAGTTTTTCCACATGGCTTCGCCATGCTCGGAATACATCCCCGCCAGGGACCGGACATTCGCCAGCTTATCCGCAAGCCAGAGCATTTTTACACCGATATCATCGGTTTTTTTCAGTGCCCGCAGAGTACCTTCCTTGCGCCGCTGCCATGTGGCGCCCGGTTCCTCATCCGGATATTCTTCCTCCGATTCGGCGGCCACCAGCTTCGCCACCCGCGGGCCGAAGCGTTTCTCAATCTCCGGCAGCGTGCCGTCCGTATCCTCCACGATGTCGTGCAGGATGCCGGCGGTAATGATCTCCACATCATCCGTCATCGTGGACAGGATCTGCGCCACCTCCAGCGGATGCAGGATGTACGGCCGGTTTCCGAACTTGCGCACTTTTCCCTGGTGCAGTACAGTTGCGTAGATAATGGCTTCTTCCAGGATATTCATCATCGTCTTGTTTCCTGCCTTTTCAATTTTTCCCGGAATCCTGGTCCGATTCAAAGAAGGTATGCTTTTCATTGCGAAAAGTATACCTTCTTCAGAATTCCTGTATGTCCGGTATTGTCAGTTCTCCTGCTCTTTTGCTTCTTCTGCCGGCGGTTCCGGGGGATTCCCGGCAGCCTGTGCTCCTTCCGGCAGTGCCTCCTCTTCCCCGGGCTCGACTTTTTTCATTTCACCGTAGAAGTTTACGACAACAGATGTGATCAGGGCCACCACCACGATTCCATAGATGCCCAGGATCACGGAAAGGATCCGCCCCACCGTCGATGTCGCCGTCATGTCACCGAAACCAATGGTGGTTACAACCGCGAAGCAGTACCACAACGCATCGGAAAAATGCGTAAAGGCGGGATCCATATACATCAGCACCCAGGAGAAGGAGACAATCAGCAACACGAGGCCGAAGATGATCTCTGCCGCGTAGGTCTGTTTCACGATATCCCGGAGCAGGTCCAGCCGCAGGCGGGCAAAGGTCACCGTCATGATCCGGGCAAAACTCCTGATTGAAATCAGGAGCATGATGACCACCGCGAAGGCAACCGGCGTCTCTGGTTCCTGTTCAAACCAGATCCCGATGCAGATATACAGGATCAGCGCAATCACGGCACCATTCAGCGCAACCCTGTACCATTTGCGGTTGCGGAGGATGGAAAGCACCCGTGACGGAATCAGCGAGAGCAGGAAAATCGCGCCGGTGATCATCCATGCCAGCGGAGAGAACGGCCAGATATTCAACGCCACGGCACAGAGCAGGAACACGCCGGAAGATATGAAATCCACTTTCCTCCGCAGGGGAATCTGGTGTCTGTACCGTCTCTGCACCGCACGGAAAAACGTAGCCAGCGCCAGCAGGAGGTACTGCGCCATCATCAGCCCGTAAACATCCAGCGCGCTTTCCGTCGCTCCCGGTTTCATGGCCGAAACAAAAGCGAGGCCGCAGGGGATCATCAGCAGGGAAAAGAACATCTCCAGGACGGTCAGGAAGCCCATGCCCCTGAATTTCATATTCTTTATTTTCTTGATCTGTTTGAACCGTCTGAATAGCTTCATTCGTCTGCTCCTGCCTTATCGATTTACTGCCCTGAGAGCAACCCAAAGATATAGTTCAGCGCTTCAGTCAGGCTCTTTCCGTCCATCTTCTTGATCGGCGCAATAGAGATCAGCTGGTAGGCGCCCTGGACCACAATCAGTGCGATCAGGGCAATGCCGGCGACAGGAATCAGCATACCTACCGTCTTGTTCTTCGGGATCTTCGTATAGTTGAACAGCAGGACAATCGGCGCGAAGATCATCAGGATCAGGGATTTGCCGAAACCGACAGAATAGGCAACCGTATTCTTGATCGCTGTTTCAGATTCCACCAGAGCGTTCACGCCTTCCGCGGTTCCTCCCTGGTTGAGTACCATCACAATAAAGATGATCAGGTCAATCACGCCGGCAACAAAAAGGATCACCGCCGTGAAAACGGAGAAGTTCCAGGCGTTGCGGTTCGTTTTCAGGAATTCCTGGTATTCTTCATGGGTCTTCCCGTGCCTGCAGTAGCGCCACTCCCGTGTCTTGATATAGATTGCCAGCATCATAAATACGATGAAGGTCATCGGCGGCTTCACTGACAGCAGCGGGAATCCCCAGGAAGGAATCCGGACCTGCCCGGCGGCGGAAAGGCCTTTGAGGAGCAGGGATGCCACTTCATACGCTACCGGAAGGATGGCAAAGGCGCGGAAGATGAGGATCTTCCTGCCGGTGAAAACCCGCTTCGGCCGGGCGTTCATAAAATACATGAACAGGGTGCACAGCAACAGGTCGATAAAAATGTTGAAGGCGAAAAATCCCCGTTTGTTCATCCCGTAGAAAGAGGTCATCACGAGGTTGTTCGCGTCCGACGCATCCTCCAGCAGCAGTCCGACCGTACCGACGATATAGCGGTTGAAGAAGATCAGGAAAACCAAAGCAATGCCCGCCGCGGCACCGCCGTTCCGGAGCAGCTGCTTTTTATATCCTTCAGAATTGTTCAGGATCCGCGCAAAGTTGGCCATCAGCAGGAAAGGCAGGGACATTTCCGCGATATAGGAAATCACATCCGCGATACCCAGGAACCTTTGTGCGTCTTCCGGGTTGACTCTGACGGCAACCTTCATCAGGGCCATCACGACGGTGACCGTAATGCAGATCCAGCCCAGGACCTGGAAACTCTGGAACGAAAATACACCTTTGTATTTGATATCGTCATGCAATCCGTGTTCATGGAATTTTACGCGTCTACCCATCTGACTCTTCTCCTTCGACTCTATATTGGGGCTTTAGCATGATCAAAAATTATATCATTATCCGGGTAATATGTCCACCTGTTCACGGGTCCCGGCACAGGTCACTTCATATGCACATCCATCTGCGGATAAGGAATGGAAATACCCGCCTTGTCCAGGGCACGCTTGCCGTTGTCCAGCAGGCGGAAATTCACCGGCCAGTAATCATCCGTTTTGACCCAGACCCGGATCTGGAAATCCAGCGAGCTGTCCGCGCATTTGTTCAGGACGACGGCGGGCGCCGGATCCGGCAGGAGCGCTTCCTCCTGCGAAACCACCTGATTCAGTACTTCGTAGACCTGGTCCATGCTGCTGTCGTAGCTGACGGAAAAGGTCAGGTCCAGCCGCCGGCTTCCCTCCCGGGTATAATTGATGATCGCGGTATTGGTCAGGGTGCCGTTGGGCAGGTTGATATGGCGGTTGTCAAAGGTGGCCATCTCCGTATAAAACGCGCCGATGGCTTTCACCGTGCCTTCATTCTCCCCGATCCGGACATATTCGCCCACCTTGATCGGCTTGAACAGCAGCAGGATAAAGCCGCCGATCAGGTTGGTGAGCACGCCCTGCATCGCCAGGCTGACCGCGACGCCGGCGGAAGCCAGCAGCGTCATGATGGAGGTCAGCGGGATCCCCATGGTGCCCGCGGCCGTCAGGATCACCAGCACATACAGGAGAATCCGCAGCAGGTTCCTGAGGAAGCTCTTCAGCGTGGGATCGATCTTCAGTTTCTTCTCATAACGTTCAAAGAGCTTGACGAGCCAGTGGGCGAGAAACAGGCCCACCACCAGCACAATGATACCGCGCAGGAGATCCACTCCTGCGGTACTCAGAAAATTTTTGATGCTGTCCCAGGTCATTTTTCCACCTCCGGACGATTATTAGTAGATAATGCTCGGCACACCGTTCCCGTCCTTCTCGATAATGGCCGGAATGTAGTATTCATTCCCTTCCGGATCCGTCAGGTACACGCCGGCGGGCTTGTCCAGGTCCTTGATCTGCACGGTCACCGCGCTGCTGATGATGCCTTCCCCGATGTAAAGGGAAGCGGTTCCGTTCTCCGGATCCTCCAGACGG
>Ga0265301_10004647_pt1 | contig 13809 bp, 10 predicted proteins | sample AusTroGonzalo_MG_2_FD_193488 | JGI IMG/M metagenome (GOLD analysis project Ga0265301, IMG submission 193488) | Bovine rumen microbial communities from tropical cattle in Woodstock, Queensland, Australia - Gonzalo_04 | ecosystem: Host-associated > Mammals > Digestive system > Stomach > Rumen ...
TCGATGAAGTATTCAGTTCCGGAACCGGCTCACGATGACGCCTGCCAAACATCCTATAATGAGTATGATTGAGGTATAGATAAACATATCGACGGTCTTCAGCCAGAAGTGACTGGCGAAGAGCGTGCCATTGGTAGTCAGGGGATCCGTAGAGCCAAGGAGCCAGGTGACGACGAGACAGGCCACAAAGCAAAAGGCGGTCGTCCAGGCGATGCGCGTCTGCGGCACACCGTTGATGACCTCATCGTCCTTCGTCCGCATGCGCAGGGTCTTCACCACCGACAGCAGCGTCACCACGATGGCAGCAGCCACCGCAATATACATCAACCAGAGCATGATGTCGGCAATAAAGGGCGAGACGAGTGACATGGCTTATTCTTGGTGCTTGTATTGTTCAATGGCATCGAGAAGGTCGATGGCACTCTCCTCCATGTCGCCCGTGAGTTTCTCAATTTTCGAGAGGATATAACTATAGAACAGTTGCAGGATAAGGGCCACCACGATACCGAAAATGGTGGTAATCAGCGCCACCTTCATACCCGAAGCCACAATCTTCGGACTAATGTCACCCTCGATCTGTATATTGTCGAAGGCCATCACCATACCGATGACGGTACCGAGGAATCCGAGAGACGGCGCCATCGCGATGAAGAGTTTGATCCACGAGCAACCCTTTTCCAGATTGGCAGCCTGCAGACCACCGTAGTTGGTTATGGCACGCTCGATGGCATCCATCGGCTGCTTGATATGCAGCAGACCGTGGTAGCAGACACTCGCCACGGGGCCGCGCGTCTTCCTGCAGAGTTCCTTCGCACCCTCCACATCCTTAGCCGACAGTTTCCCACGGATGTCCTCCATCAGTTTCTTGGCCTTGATCTCCGACATCATCAGGTAGAGGATGCGCTCAATACAAAATGCCAATCCGAGAACGAGGGCCAGGGCCACCAACGACATGAAGCCCGCATTACCATCGACGAACTTCCGCTTCAACTGTTTGTGGAACCCACCCTGTTCGTTGGGATCCTCACCGGCACCCAAGAGCGCCTCGTCATCGACGGTCACTGTCAGCATGGAGTCCTGGGCAGTAGAGTCAGGCGTAGCGACAACGGTCGTATCCTGAACAACGGGTCCGGACTGTGCGTTTACAGGGAGCCCCACCATCAGGAGACCTGCAACCAGTAGAATGATCAAACGATTCTTCATAACCTATATTAAAAAAGGACTGCTTATCGCAGTCCCACATTATTTCGCGGAGAGAACAGGATTCGAACCTGCGAGCCAGTTTTGCCGGCTACACGCTTTCCAGGCGTGCCTCTTCAACCACTCGAGCACCTCTCCCTGCGTTAAGCGGTGCAAAGGTAGTTATTTTCTTTGAAATTTGAAGTTTGAAGTTTGAAGTTTATGATTTGTTTACGGATATTTAACAAAAGAAAACTCTCTTGACAGTATCGGTAGTCGTACGTGCCACTTCTTCCTCACTGACACCGTAAGCCTCAGCCAGACGACGGAGCACCTGAAGCACAAAGGCGGGCTCGTTGCGCTGACCACGATAGGGCACAGGCGCCATATAGGGAGCATCGGTCTCCAGCACGATACGGTCCAACGGCACCGTAGCTGGCAGAACCTCCGGCAGATGCGACTTCTTGAAAGTGGAAACACCCCCGATACCGAGCACAAAGCCATCGAACTGTAGCAGTTCACGGGCCTCCTGTTCGTTGCCCGTAAAGCAGTGGAACACCCCACCGGGAAGATCATGCGCGTACTTTTTCAATATACTTACCATCTCGTTCTGCGCCTTGCGACAGTGGATCATCAGCGGCAGACGGGTCTCCACGCTCCAACGCACCTGTTCCTCGAAGGCGAGCAACTGCTCTTGTTCGAACTCACGGCTCCAATAGAAGTCGAGGCCCACCTCGCCGATGGAAATGATAAGTGATGAGTGATGAGTGATAAGTGAACGGATCTCCGCCAGTTGCGCCTGCCAGTCGGGGCGGACCTCCTCGGGATGCAGACCCAGCATCGGATAGCAATAGCCGGGATACTGCGCACAGGTATCAAGCACCGTCTGACACGACTTCACGTCGATGGCAGGCAGGAAGATGGCACTCACCCCAGCCTCCTTGGCACGGACAACCACCTGTTCGCGGTCTTCCGCAAACTCCTCCCCATCCAAATGGCAATGTGTATCGATATATTGTATCATAGTTTAAACACAATCGGGATACAGACCTTCGTGCGACAGGGCTTCGCGTTCATCAACCCCGGCTGCCATTTCGGCATCATCCGGAGCACCCGCAGCGCCTCACGGTCGCACTCGGCAGAGAGCCGTTCCACGACCTGGATATCCGACACGGAACCATCGGTATTCACGATAAACTGTGCCACCACCCTACCCTGCACCTTGCGCTGCTGGGCCGTGGCGGGGTATTTCAGGTTTTTCGTCAACCACTTCATAAACTCAACGGCGCCCCCTGGGAACTGAGGCAGATCCTCTACCACGCGGTAGTCCAGCGGCTCGTTATACATATCCACCGCCTCGGGCAGTTCCTCCTGCTCCTCCACCTTGGGCTCCTCCGTCAGGGTGACGGGCTCCAGCACCTCCGGTGCAATCTCCACATCTTCCTCCACGAGGTTCAGTTCCTGCGAGGGCGGCATCTTCTCCTGCGGCTCCTGCGGAACCATCATCGGCACCTCGTCGTCCTCACGGTGCAGGGGCGACAGTTCCATCTCCGCCTCCAGATCGTCGGCAGCCGTATCGAAGAAGGCCCACCCCGTGCCGTCGGTGTTCCACTCCAGGGCCACCAGACAGAGTGCGAGGACGAAAATCAGTCCCAAGAGGTATCTTGTCGTCGGATTCATAATAAAACCGCGTTTCTTCCGTTATATAATCGAATCAGGTGCAAAGGTAATAAATAATTCATAATTCATAATTCACAATTCACAATTATTTTGTAACTTTGCAGCGAATTTAGAAAAGAAGTGAAGCAAATGGGCAAAAAACAGAGACTAAACAGTGTGTGGTGGCAGCGAATCCTGCTACTACTTATCACTTCTCACTTTTCACTTCTCACTTCGCTGGCTCAGGAATCTGAGACAGCGTACAACTTCCTCCGCCTGCCGGTAAGCGCCCACGTGGCGGCATTGGGCGGAGAGAACATCTCGCTCAACGACGACGATGCCACCCTCATCTTCCACAACCCCGCCTTGCTGAACTTCGTCAGCGACAAGACCATCAACCTCAATTACATGACCTACATGGAAGGGGCGAAGGTCGCCAGTGCCTCCTTTGTCAAAGGCATCGGCGAACGGGCCTCCTGGGGCGTCACGGGTCAGTACCTGGACTACGGGAAGATGAAGCAGACCACCTTCGACAATATCGAGATCGGCGAGTTCAGCGCCAAGGACATCTGCATCGGCGGCTCGTTTGCTTATGCACTCACGGAAAAGATCTCCGGCGGCATCACCGCCAAGTTCATCACTTCCAGCATCGCCGACTACCACTCGATGGCCGTAGGCGTTGACCTGGGCCTCAACTATACCGACTCCGTCGGCGACCTGAGCATCGCCATCGCCGCCAAGAACCTCGGCGGACAGGTGAAGGCCTACGACGAGGAATTCGAGAAGATACCCTTCGACCTGCAGGTAGGCATCACCAAGCGCCTCACCAACTCACCCTTCCGCTTCTCGGCCACCCTCTCCCGCCTCCACGACTGGGATCAGGGCTTCATCAAGCACCTCGCCCTGGGCGCCGACGTGCTGTTGTCAGAGACCATCTACCTGGCAGCGGGCTATAACTTCCGCCGCGCCCACGAGATGAAGATCACCGATGGCGACGGTTCCAGCAGCCACGGCGCAGGCCTCTCCTTCGGCGCAGGTATCTCCCTGGAACGATTCAAACTACACATCGGCTACGGCAAATACCACGTATCCGCCTACAGCCTGTTGTTCAACGCATCATACACCCTATGAAAAAGATTACCATCGCCATCGACGGCCACAGTTCGTGCGGAAAGAGCACGATGGCCAAGGATCTGGCCCGCGAAATCGGCTACGTCTATGTCGATACCGGTGCCATGTACCGCAGTGTCACCCTCTATGCCCTCCGCAAGGGCCTCTTCGAGGCCGACGGCAGCGTGAAGACGGAGGCACTCGAACGGGAGATGCCCAACATCCGCATCTCCTTCCAGTTCAATCCCGAGACGGGCCGTCCCGACACCTATCTCAACGGCGAATACGTCGAGAAGGAAATCCGCTCCCTCGAGGTGAGCAGCCATGTCAGTCCCATTGCCGCCATCGGCTTCGTGCGCCGCGCCCTCGTGGCCCAGCAACAGCAGATGGGCAAGGACAAGGGGGTCGTCATGGACGGCCGCGACATCGGCACCGTCGTCTTCCCCGATGCCGAACTGAAGGTCTTCGTTACCGCCTCTGCCCAGGTCCGTGCCCAGCGCCGCTACGACGAACTGAAGGCCAAGGGCATGCCCGCCGACTTCGATGATATCCTGAAGAACGTGGAGGAGCGCGACTACATCGACTCCCACCGCGAGGAGTCGCCCCTGCGCCAGGCCGAGGATGCCATCCTCCTCGACAACTCCGAGATGACCATCCCCGAACAAAAAGCCTGGCTGCTGGAACAGTACAAAAAAATTGCAGGGTGTTAGCCCTGCATTTTTTGTATGGTGTCGCGGCACTGTTCCATGAGCCACTTGGGGGTGGAGGTGGCGCCGCAGATGCCTACCGTCTGGATGCCCTCGAGCCAGTCGGGCTCAATCTCGCCAGGGTCCTCGATGAGGTGGGTGTTGGGGTTGACGCGCAGACACTCGTTGAAGAGCACCTTGCCGTTACTGCTCTTGCGGCCGCAGACGAAGAGGATGAGGTCGTGGCGGGTGGCGAACTGCGAGATGTTCGGCATGCGGTTGGCGACGGAACGGCAGATGGTGTCGAAACTCTTGAAGGTGGCCTCAGGGGAGATGTGGGTCTGGATGTAGTCGATGATGCGGTGGAACTCGTCGAGCGACTTCGTGGTCTGGCTGTAGAGGTAGATGTCGTTAGAGAAGTCGAGTTCCTTCACCTCGTCGAAACTCTCGATGACGATGGCGTTGGAGTGAGTCTGGCCGACGAGGCCGAGCACTTCGGCATGACCTTTCTTTCCGAAAATTACGATTTGGGCAGGGGTTTTCGCCTCCACCCCTGATTCCTCCTCCTCGGAAGAGGGGAGTTGGGAGGTGTATTGCTGCTTGATGCGCTTCTGGAGTTGGAGCACCACAGGACAGGTGGCATCGATGATCTCGATGTTGTTGCGCCGCGCCAGTTCATAGGTCTCTGGGGGTTCACCGTGGGCGCGGAGGAGCACCTTGACGTCGTGGAGTTCGCGGAGTTCGTCGTGGTTGATGGTGATGAGTCCCATCTCCCGGAGGCGTTCGCACTCCATGCCGTTGTGTACGATGTCGCCGAGGCAGTAGAGTGTACCGCCGTGGGCCAGTTCTTCTTCGGCCTTGGTGATGGCGGTGGTCACCCCGAAGCAGAAGCCACTGCCGTTATCGATTTCGATTTGAATCATTTCTTCAATAAATCAAAGTATAAATCCAGCAGGTCCTGGGCGGCGACGAAGGACGTCTTCTGGCCGGCGAGGACCATCTGCTCTGCGGGTTGCAACTGCGCACGGATAGCGGGGTTATTGTAGAAGTTGAGCCGCAAGTGCTCGTTGATGCTCTCGTACATCCAGTACTTCGACTGTTCGTTGCGGCGGTAGTCGAAATAGCCGTTGGCCTTTACGAAGTCGAAATACTCGTAGATCATATCCCATATCTCCTTCACGCCTGTGCCGTAGAAGCCGCTATAGCAGAGCACCTTCGGGCTCCAGCCGCTGTCGGGCATGGGGAAGAAGTGGAGGGCGTTGCGGAAGTTGGTGGCTGCCATCTGGCAACGATCGACGTTGTCGCCGTCGCACTTGTTGATGACAATGCCGTCGCTGATCTCCATGATGCCGCGCTTGATGCCCTGAAGTTCATCACCCGTGCCTGCCACCTGGATGAGCAGGAAGAAATCGACCATCGAGTGACAGGCGGTCTCGCTCTGTCCCACACCCACCGTCTCGACGAAGATCTTGTCGAAGCCTGCCGCCTCGCAGAGGATGATGGTCTCGCGGGTTTTGCGGGCCACACCGCCCAATGAGCCTGCCGACGGACTGGGGCGGATGAAGGAGTCGGGATGGAGGGCGAGTTTCTCCATACGTGTCTTATCGCCGAGAATGCTGCCCTTGGTACGTTCCGACGAGGGGTCGATGGCGAGGACGGCCAGTCGGCCGCCTTTCTCCTTGAGCACGTGGATGCCGAACTCGTCGATACTGGTGGATTTGCCGGCACCGGGCACGCCGCTGATACCCACGCGGACAGAGTTGCCGCTGTAGGGCAGACACTTGTTGATGACCTCCTGGGCCTTGGCTTGATGGTCGGGGTTGACACTCTCGATGAGGGTCACAGCCTGCGAGAGGACGGTGACGTCGCCTTTAAGAATACCCTCAACCATCTCCGCCGAGGTGAGTTCGCGACGCTTGTTCCGCTTCAGATAGGGGTTGACGATAGGGGGCTGCTTGACGCCGCTATTAACCTGCAGGCCTGCATATTCTGAACTGTTCTCTGGATGCTCCATTCTACTTCACATTAATATTAATAACCACTTTGGCGTGATCGGGGTCGTTGGTAATCATAAGGATACGGGGCTTGGTGCGCAGTTTCAGAAGGTCTTCGGCATAGCCGGTGATCTTCAGCAGCGCAGTCTGGTCAGGATCGATTTCCTGCTTACTCAGCGTCACCTTCAGTCCAGTGGTGAAGAGTTGCATGGAGGAGATCTTCAGCGTGGTCTTACCTATATTATAGAGTACCACGTCGGCGGTCTTTTTCTTCTTGCCGCCGAAGTCGGTGAAATCGATGTCCGTAGCCGATATCTGGAGTTGGGGGGCGAGGGCCTTGCTGAACTCATCGTAGTCCTGCAGATGGGGCAGCAGAACCACAGAGACGGGGATCTCGCTGTCCTTGCTGACTTTCTCTCCCAGGCGGCGGCCCAGATAGACGGAAGTCTGCGTCAGTCCGAAGTCGCGGAGTTTGTCGGAGTTGAGGGTAACGGAGAGGGTGCCGCCCTTGCCGGGTTCGAGGATTTCGGGTTTCATGGTGGCAGAGAGATACGGCGGCAGGTGCATCAGGTGGGGCTGCATGGGCTCCTCGCCGTTGTTCATCACATGGATTTCCTGCATCGGGGTGTCGCCCTTATTGACGTCATCGAACTCGAGGACATTGTTGTCGTAGAGCATGTTTCCCAATGCGAGGGGGTAGTTGCCTGTATAGTCGAGCACCTCTGGCACCACAAGACCCCGCATGGTCAGATAGACGGGTTTCTGAGAGCCGTTGCTGACGACGGCTGCCATCTTCTGGAAGTGACCCAGCATCTTGGCATCGTAGGTCATCTTGATGGTAAACTTCTCGCCTGCGGCCACCTCCTTGGGGTATTCGACAGCCGTACAGCCGCAATCGGGCTTCACGCTCTCGATGAGAAGACGGCGGCGACCTTTATTGCGGAGTTCAAACGTGGCGGTGATGGGTTGCTGGAAGCCCGTACGACCAGCATTCACTTTCGCCTGTGACACTTCTAAGGTTTGGGCCATAGAAGTGATAAGTGATAAGTGATAAGTGATAAGTATCAATAGTATTTTCTTCATAATCATGGTTTGACGGTGAGGGTTTGGGAATGTGTTGTGCCGTGGAACTCTGGGGCATAGGCGCACTGGACGGTACAGGTACCAGTCTCATAGACACCAGGACGATCGATGTAGTACTCCCGCTCGATGACATGCGTGCCCTTTGACATCATATCAAAGTAGAAGTTCGTGGAATAGTCGCGCGGAGTGCAGTAGGAGCCTCTGTAGTAGCCACTCAACTGGTTCACGGGTTCCAGACAGGCAGCACGCTTATCAATCACCTGTACGAAGTCGTAGTCGCGGTCGGCCTCAATGATGATGCGGACGGTGACACGGTCACCCACTTTATAGGTGTTTGAGGGCTGCGGGTCGGATATTATCTCACGGGTGACCTTGAGGCCTGACGACTGGTCGGCGACGGACTTCGTAGGTTGTGTGAACTGTGCATAGACGGCGCCCCAGGAGGTACCCTCGGAGGTCTTCTCCACGGTGAGGGTCTTGCTCTCCACAGGTACAGGTGCCTTCACATAACCGATAGCAGCCGTTGCCTTCGGCATCTCCAAGGGCTTGGCATCGACGGTGATGGTAGCATTATCGGCATCGAGCAGCAACGGGGTGCCATTGAGGAAGGCATAGACGGCATTGACGCTACTGATCGGGGTGTCCCATATCTGGGTGTGCTTCGACTGGAGGAGCCAGCGCTGCATCTCGCGGATGGTCTGCTGGTCGTCGGGCGAGAGTCGCTGCAGGGCCTCGATGGCCATCGTCTGCGTGGGGATCTTATAGTCGCACCAGGAGTAGCCGGCACGTGGGGTGTCGTAATAGCGTCCCATCTCCTCGCGATAGACGGTATATTCCTTCAAGCTCTTCACATATTCGGCGGAACGCTTCGAATCAGTTTTCGAAAGGATGATGGCCGTCAAGGCCTTTTCATAGATGCTCTGATTCTTGATTTCCTTCTTCAGCAACGGCATCAGGTAGGCGTTGGCAGCCTGCACATCCGATGGCAGCGTGCGTCCATCGAGGGTACAGAGATAGAGCCACTGGAGGGCCTTCAGACTGGGGAAACCGGGCTTATAACCCTTCTTCTGTTGTTTCTTCATCTCATTCACCATTTCGACTATCTCGCGACCCATGAAAGCAAACGATCTGTCGAGCATGCCGCTGGTGGCGGGCTTCGTGCCAGTGAGGGCGTTCAGACGGACCAGCATCTCAGAGACGGCCACCGTCATATAGAACGAACCAGGCATATCGGGCCACCACGACCAGCCGCCGTCGCCCCGTTGGAGATTCCGCATCTTGTCGAGAGCCGACAAGAGGCGCATCTGCATGGTGTTCGCATCGAAGAAGTCGGCCAGGCGCTGCTTCTGTTCTGTCTCGCCGTCGGCATCCATCACCCAGGGGGTCTCACTGAGGATCAGTTCCTTCAGGTCCTGATTCTTCTCCAAGGCACTCATCAACGAGGTCTCATCACCTGTCTCTTGTTTCCAGAGTTCAAAGGCAGTTTTGGCCTTCGGGTTCTGATCGATGAGGTACTGTCCGATGCTGTTGGCATAATAGGAGGTAGCCTGCGAGATGACGTCGTCGTCAATGGGCGAGCCGAGATAGGGCAGTGTCTGGATCATCAGCCACGCAGGGTTGTTGGTATATTCCATCGTCAGTTTGCCGTTCGTGCCGTCGGCAGGAATCAACTGCGACAGGTCGATGGTCTTCGTGCCAGGCTCAATCTGGGTGAAGGGCACGGTGACGATGACACGTTCCGTAGCAGGCAACAGTGGCAGATAGTGCTGTTCGCCATCGCTGAAGCCGTCGCCTACTGCCATCACCTGACAGATGAGAGGTGCGACGTAAGACTGGGAAATCGACAGAGGGAACGAGGCCGTGGTGGTGGCACCCGTAGCGAGTGCGAACGGCTCTGTCCGTTCATAGACCACTGCGTCGTTCTCGGGGTTAATGAGTCGCAGGGTGGCCTTGCCGCTGATGTCCCTCTCACTGATATTGAAGATACGAGCCGTGATGGTAGCCTCGTCACCTTCGCGGATGAAGCGCGGCATATTGGGCTGTATCATCACTTCCTTCTGGGCGACGGCACTGCCCTCGATCGTACCATAATACATATCCTTCGTATGGGCAAGACCCATGAAACGCCAAGTAGTGAGACTCTCCGGCAACGTGAACTTCAGGGATATTCTACCCTCTGCATCCGTCGTCAACTGGGGATAGAAGAAGGCGGTCTCGTCGAGGTTCTCACGAATCTGCAGAGGCGGTTGCGCTGCCTCCTGATCCGGATGGACGAGATCCAATCCAGCAATACGTCCCTTCAAGGCCTCCTCGACACCCGTGTCCATACCCGTGACAGCGTCCTTTGCCGAGGCACTCTGGTATGAAACCACCTTTTCAGCGGCGTCCTCATCGAGAACAGCCAAATCCTCCACTATAGGCAGTCCGGCTCCCATAGCGCTGGATTCCACCCTAGCCATTTTGACGCCTCCCACCCGACGGGTACTGTTGATACCAACATAGAGGATATTGCGCCAAGAGGGATAGACTTCGTGGTCGAACCGGCTCAGCACGATGGTGTGTTCATCCTTCGGCGACCAGCGATAAGCCCCCATGATCGATACCCCGTTTCGGGTTGGGAAGGTCCACTCTGGGTATGACAACTTGAAGGATTTAAACAGGTAGAAGCGCCAATTGTGCTTCCCCAACAGATCCAGACTCTGGTCGTAGAGCGTTGCTGTCAGCATCGCATCCGCAGGTGTGCCGTCAAGATGCTTCGCGGTGAGGGTCCACTCTTCTTCCTGTCCTGGTGTCAGACGATCACGGAAGGTGCTCCACTCCAGTTTGAGTTGCTTGTCGGGCATAGGACGGTGGATAATCACCTGGTGGTTGTAGCACTTGCCGTTCTTCACCCAGGCGTAGTGCAGGGTAACGCCATCGCCGTATTCCTCCTTATAGATGAACTTGCGGTTGATGAGTTCGTTGGTCTTATCCACAGCCCCTGTTTCCAGGATCTTGTCATTGGCGACGATACTATAGACGATGTGCACATCCTTGTCCGACGAGCCCACCTGAACGGTGATAGGCGTCCCGTCCTCATAGAACACGTAACGCGATACCCACAGCCAGTCGTCGGTCTCTGCGGCAGGCTTCGTATCTTCTACGGAGAACACCACGAAATCTTGCTTCAGCGTGTCGCCCTCACAGATGGCCTCTACGGTATGACGGCCACTCTTCAGGCGCATCTCCGACAGTTCAATCTTCCTCTGCGTGGGCCAGTCACACCACATATGAAAGCCGTCTATCTTGTATTTCACGTTGGCATCGATATCCTTGCCTGCAGCATTGCGCAGATGGAAGGTCATCGTGGGTTTGCTCTCCAGCAGCACCTCATCCTCGAGATCGAGACTCAGCGTGGTCTTGCGGTTACCCAAAGGCAACGAGAAAACCCCTAACTGGGACTCACCAGCCGTATCCGTCACATCTGCATCCACAACGAAGTTGAAGAACAGCGGATACTCACTCTCAGGGATAATCAGTGGCATCTTCACAACGAAGGAGCCATCGGCCTCAGTCACAGCCTCACCTTTGAACACCTCTTCATTATTGCGGTCTATGCCCAGAACATTCATATCATAGTAACGCAGAGAGCGATACCACCAGAAGGCCGTACGGCGCTCCACCGTATATTCCACTTCGGCACCCTGAACGGGGACACCTGCGTAGGTCAGGGCCCTGCCTCGAACCTCCACCGTGTCGCCTGCCTCGTAGTGCTGCTTCACATCGTCGAACTCCACCCTGAAGGTAGGACGCTTGTATTCCTCGACGCGGATATATTCGTATTTGTTATTCACCCGGATGCTATAGCCTCCCGTGAGTCCAGTGGTAGGCAACGTGAAATCGACTGCTGCCACACCGTATTCATCCGTCGTGGCCGTCAGTTGCTTCACCTCTTTTCTGTTGGCATCGAGCAGGTAGAATGTCATCCGCTTGCCTTGGAGGACAGCGTGCTTATAGCCGTCCGTTACGGTATAGACCATCGCAGCCGCATGCACCGTCTGTCCTGGACGATAGATGGCCCTGTCGGTAAAGACGTCCGTACGCTCCGGATCATAGTTATCTACATAATACCTGTAACGGTTAGCGACATTCATCTCCGGACAGGCCTTGTCGTTGTCGGTATAGGCAAACACCTCGCAACGTCCGTTGTGCTTGCTCTTATACAGATATTCTCCTTGGGCATCCGTCCTTACATTCGAGATATCATATTTGTTATAGGATACGTACTCCTCGATGCGCAGGTGGGCATTGGCGATAGGCTGGCCCGTAGTAGCACTGACCACCACATAACGGGTCGTCTTGTCAGGCAGACTCTCTGCCACCGTATAGACATCCGTCACGAAATAGAGTTGACGGATCACCTCCGTCGAGGGATTCGTCGAGAACTCCAGCATATAGACGCCTACGGGCAGTCCTTCGAGCGTCAGGGAGTCCTTGAAGATGTCGTAGGGTTGCTTGCCTGTATAGACACGCTCCACCTTCACGGGTGTCTCGCTCAACAAGGGCTTTATTTTCTTGTAGCCTTCGGCATAGTTCGGACGGATATCGATGTCGCCATTGGCATCCACCTTATACACCTTCAACTGCAGCGACGAGATATGGCGCAAATCATCCAGTTTGATTACCATATCCTGCATCGGCTGGTTCACCTGAAGTTCATAACCCACGCGGTACTGCGGATTGATCAGCCTGTTTTTCTCATTACGGAGCGTATTCATCCGCTTCCAACTGCCCCAGCGGTCCAAGGCGTTGTCGATATAGCTTACTTTCTCTTCTGCCGTCATATCGCCCTTGGTGGTGCGATAACGGGTCAGGGCCAGTTCACCAGCCTCAGGCAGGTCACCATAGACCTCCATCAGCGAGTCCAGTTTGCCAGCATCGCCCTTATCCCACTGATACACTTTGGCAGCCATCAAACAGGTCGCCGCGCGATTGCCCGCTTTCTGATAATAGTTGTACAGCGGTTCATAGTCGTCCAGTTCGGCTCCCACCACAATCAGCATGTCGTGGTCGAAGATCTTGCTGTCAGCCCCCTCTTTCACGAAGGGGTCATAGGTCTTGTCCTTCACTTGGGCCAACTGCCGGCAGAGTTCTTCCGTCAGTTCAGGCTTCTTGTACCTTACCTCTCTTCCACCGCTCAGTTTGTCGAGCGCATAGGCGTTGGAGCAATAGACCTTATAGAGTACCGTCTGGTAAATCGTCTTCAGCACCACGTCCTTCGTCGCCTCAGCATGCTCACTAAGACGTTCCATCGCAGGCTTCAGCGAGTCGGGGGCGATGGATGTCATCGCCTGAGCGCTTCCGAGTTCAGCCTCCAGCAACTGTCCGTAGGCTTTCTCCTTCGTCGCTTTCTTCACGATCTGCTGCAACACCTCATACTGGGTCTGGGGCAGGTCTTTTTCTCCCGCCTCCCTCACTTTTTTCCAGAGGGCACTGTATGTCTGACCAAATAATGCAAACGGCATAACTAACGAAATTAAAACGACTAAAAATTTCTTCATCATCCTGATGTTTTTTGATTCAACAATGCAAAGGTAGCGATTTTCTTTGAATAACATTTGGAAATTATGAAATATTATATTATCTTTGCACCAAATTGCAACACTTATGATAAACCAAGAACTACTAAACCCCCAGAGCATCGTCGTTATCGGCGGCTCTAACAACGTACACAAGCCGGGTGGCTCGATTGTGCGAAACCTGATTAGTGGCGGCTATGGCGGCGAATTACGCATCGTCAATCCCAAGGAAGACGAGGTGCAAGGCATCAAGGCTTTCCACGATGCCCGTGAACTGCCTCCCACCGAACTGGCCATCCTCGTGGTGGCGGCCAGGTTCTGTCCCGACTACGTGGATTTGTTGGCGAAGGAGAAACAGACACGCGCCTTTATCATCATCTCTGCCGGCTTCGGCGAGGAGACGAAGGCGGGTGCCGAACTCGAACAGCGTATCCTCGACACCTGCGAACAATATGGGGCGGCACTCATCGGCCCCAACTGCATCGGACTGCTGAACCGCAACCACCATAGTGTCTTCACACTCCCCATTCCCCATCTGCA
>Ga0265301_10004651_pt1 | contig 13798 bp, 11 predicted proteins | sample AusTroGonzalo_MG_2_FD_193488 | JGI IMG/M metagenome (GOLD analysis project Ga0265301, IMG submission 193488) | Bovine rumen microbial communities from tropical cattle in Woodstock, Queensland, Australia - Gonzalo_04 | ecosystem: Host-associated > Mammals > Digestive system > Stomach > Rumen ...
CGAACCCACCATGAGCATGCTGTTCATGATCAACAATTCGCCCTTCTTCGGCAAGGACGGCAAATTCGTTACCTCCCGGCACATCAAGGAACGCCTGGACAAGGAGCTGGAGAAGAACCTGGCCCTTCGCGTAAAGCCCGGCACCAATGCCGATAGTTTTGTGGTGTACGGCCGCGGCGTGCTGCATCTGAGCGTGCTCATCGAGACCATGCGTCGCGAGGGCTTCGAATTGCAGGTGGGCCAGCCGAAGGTGCTGGACAAGACCATTGGCGGCAAGCGCTGCGAACCTATCGAGGAGCTTTCCATCGAGGTTCCGGAGCAGTTCGTGGGTGCCGCTATCGAGCTTTCTACCCGCCGGAAAGGTGCTTTAATCCGCATGGAACCGCGTGGAGACCGGACGCTGCTGGAATTCGAGATTCCTACCCGTGGCCTCATGGGGCTTCGTTCCAATCTGCTCACCGCTACCCAGGGCGAGGCCGTTGTGGCCCACCGCTTCAAGGATTACCAGCCGTACAAGGGCGACATCGAAATGCGCACCAACGGTTCCCTGGTTTCGCTGGAAACCGGTGAAGCCATTGCCTACTCCATGAACAAGCTGCTGGACCGCGGCCGATTCTTTGTGGAACCCGGTGAGGAAATTTACGGCGGCCAGGTGGTGGGAGAACATACCCGCGACCGCGACCTGAACATCAATATCTGCAAAACCAAGAAGCTCACCAACGTGCGTGCCTCCGGCTCCGACGAAAAGGTGGTGCTCCCTCCGGCTATCAAATTCTCCCTGGAAGAGGCGCTGGAGTACATCCAGGAAGACGAACTGGTGGAAATTACGCCGAATCATATGCGTATGCGCAAGATTCAGCTGGATCCGCTGGACCGGAAGAGAAATTCGGCCACAGAGGATTGATATTCCAAAAATAATTCGTATCTTTGCACCCCTTAATCTGTTTTTGTGGCAATGAACGCTATGGTCATACCCTTGGACGATTGGGCTGCAGGGGAGCGGCAGTATCGCTTTCATGCAGGTTTAGAGTTCTTTCAAACGTTTGACAACACAGAAATCCTGGACGCCGGCATAGAGGTGGAGGCAAAGGTGGTGAAGGCCGGTGCGCATAAGGTTACGGCAGATCTCCTGGTGCGCGGAACCGTTACGGTTCCTTGCGACCGCTGCCTGGAACCCCTCACCCTGCCAGTAGAAGCGGAACCCCGTTTCCGGGTCCGGTTCGGCGCCGGGGAAGAGGAACTTTCCGAGGATGGAAGGGACATTCTCCCGCTGGGTGCCACGGACAGGGAGCTGGATTTGGCGCAGGCTGTATACGATTATGTATGCCTGTCGCTTCCGCTCCAACGGGTTCATCCGGAAGGCGGATGCAACCCGGACACAGTCCGGTTTCTGGGTCAGGGGCACAAGGACGAGGAGGCTGCTTCGAGCAGCCCGTTCGCGGCCCTGAAAGGACTTTTAAAAGATAATTAACAAATATAAAAGGTATAAACAATGGCACATCCGAAACACAAACTCTCCAAGCAGAGAAGAGACAAGCGTCGTACGCACGACTTCGCTCCGGTTCCCACGCTGGCAACCTGCCCTAACTGCGGTGCAACGGTGATGTATCACCGCGTATGCCCCGAATGCGGTTACTACCGTGGTCGTCAGATCATTGAGAAGAGCGCCGAATAAGCGCTTTTTTCATTTAGGGTATTACTCCCGGCCCGGTAGTTCAACGGATAGAACGGAAGTTTCCTAAACTTTAAATAGAGGTTCGATTCCCCTCCGGGCTACCCAAGTGGAATTTTCAGATTTTTCTGGAGATTCCATTTTTTCTGTCCTTGTAAGTGCTTAGTTTCGTGGAAGATAACACTGAGAAAATGATTAAAGCGGGAGGTTCGATAATTTTTTCCATCAAAATATATTTTTTCAGGAAAAATCGAACCTGATAGTTTAATTTTAACCTCTGGGTCTCCCAAATCCACTGATAGTTGCGGAATGGGGGTCTCGGAAATGCTGTCCTTCACGGAATCAGCTTCAGAAAAAATAGGCTTCTGGTGTACTTCTGTCTTCCTGCCAGTGCCAAATAAAGTGTTGATTATATTTCTCAACATATTAATAATCTCACAAAGGGCGGGATTAAGTCAGATACCACCGTGGTACTGTCTGTCCGTCCTTTTAGATAAGAATTTCAAGACACGGGAATGGCTAAAACACACATTTGGATAGGTGTAAATTGCTTTTCATCATGATAGTTCATAACTTTGCAGACCAATAAACGAACAGATAACAATGGAAAACAAAGATAAATACATCACACCAGAAACCGAGGTGCTGGAATTACATCTTGAGGGCGTAATTGCTGATAGCAAATTTGACCCTAGTAGTGGTGCTGGTATAGATTAGATGCACCTTAATGCCCTTTATTCACCGAACCAGAAAAAGAAAACCATCCTCGAAACGGTTAAAATTGCCACAGAGACCGGAGACTATGACTCCGCAAAGAAGAAGATCCCCACGAGCACAGGAGATTTTAGGAAAGACGCCTCCTCCAATTTGAATTGGCCGTTTTGCCAATGGAGAGGCCTGATAAAGAGCCCTCCTCGCCGCAAGCTTTGAGATGATGCCGGTACGAGGAGGGAAAGGTAATTGAGTTTTGCCATCATCAATCTTAATGATTCCATTGTTGGCTCCTGGAATAATGACAGGAGAATCGCTTTCAAGCGATGGCAGTTTTCTGGGTCTTGCCATAGTAAATAGAATTTAAAGTTTATGTATAGAGTGAATTGTATGTTCGGATTCGGGGCGCACCATTAAGCACGCGAAGTCCTGCTCCCTGGAACGAATGCCTGGGGAGTAGGGGTATTACTTTATTATATATTGGAAGTTGGGAATGACCCCCAAGTGGAATAACAGCCTTTTTTCTAAGGCTCTATTTCCTCTTCAAAAATCGGTTTTAGATAATGTAAATGTGGATTACAAGGGCCTGGAATCCATCTTTTGAGTTCCCAAATTCTCTCCAGGTCCTCAAGAAAAAGGTTCGATATTATGTCACTTGGGGCTACGAAAAATTGCTGGCAAATGCCAGCATTTTTCGTTTTCGCCCGGAGGGGAATCTGGCGCTTCGCGCCAATTCCTCTCACGTTACCCTCACCCCAACCCCCTCTCCTCGGGAGAGGGGCTGGCGGCAGAAGCCGCCGATTATTCTTCAATATGCTCATCAATCTTCTCCTTCGTCTCCGGAACCGACGGCCTCAAATGCTCCCCAAAATCCACAATCACCCCCTCTTTGTCAATCAAGATATAGAACGGGATTCCCCGGCCCAGATGTAAGATAGGGTCAAGGCCGGAGCGCTGGGCATCGGTAAGATGGAAAGTCTCAATCCCCAGCAAAGCGGATTCCGGATCATCGGCCCCATCGTCCATGTAGAAATTGACTATGCGGAGCGGCTTTCCATGATAGCCGGCGGCCATACTCTTTTGGAAGGATATCTCATGCATCACCCCGGGGCACCAGGTGGCCCCAATGGTGATATACACAACCTTTCCCTCTTCCTTGGCAATGATGGACCGCAGTAACTTAAGCCCCTCATTCTCCTTCAGGACGATAGCCTGGCCGTCACGGGGCTGGTCGGCCTTCAAAATGGCGTCAGACAAGGTCTTGGGATTCTCCTGATAGGCCTTCTTGAGCACATACCGGTCCCGAATGGAGAGTTTCAGCAGCGGATAGGTTACATTCTCATTGAAACTGTCAAAGTACTCCTCAAACTTAACCACCTCATTGGCCTCCAGCAACTGGTTGTAGAACTGGCTGATGAGCATCTGCCGCAGCAGTTCGTTCTTGGTGGACTTTTTCAGGAAGTCAACAAGGGCCGGATAATCATTGACGAATCGGAGGACTTCTTCCTTGTCCAGACCGCGCAGCAGCCAGTAACAGATATTGGATGAAAGTTCAAACAAATTGCTGCTCAGGCAGTCCGCATGGAACAGGGGTTCCGCATCTTGGATCTTGAAGCAATCCGACACATCCTCTCCCTGCAGGGCCTGATAGGAAAGCATTGCCTGGATGAGCGCCGAATAATAATCGGCCTCTATCTCCTTCCGGCACAGGGCAATGAGTTCCGGACTGGGCTGCTTCTCCGCAATGAAATCTTCCAATCGGGCCAGGTGATGCTCCAACTTTTCCTTTGCGGCCGCCGCAAATACATCGGCATGTGCAAACTCGCGCTTCGGCCCGTCCGGCGCGTCCAGATCCATCCTGGAGAACCCAGGCCAATCCTGGGGCAGGTAGTACCCCATGTGGAAGTCGTTGTACTTTTCGTTGTTCTCTGCGCCTTTCCCGGAGTAAACGACCTTCGCCAAATCGGCAAAGTCCAACTCCACGTGGATGGAATCGCCGGGACACACCACCATGTGCGCCACATAGGGCGGCATCGAAATCGTGCGCGGCGCATAAGGGACCAGCGAAAAGGCGAATCTATCATCATAGATGGCCGATGTCATCTTATCAGAGACCCTGTCATAGAACGGGATTACCAAGCTGATTTCCTGCGTCTTCGGATACACCTCCCGGTTGGCAATATGTCCCGTAATCACCGCCGGGCGGGAATAATCGGCCGCATCACCGTCAATATGCTCCGTTCCAAACACAAAGGCCGATTCGTCTATTTGCACTTGCTGGCTGCGCTGCTTGCAGGAGAGCGTCAGGCAAATGGCCATCAAAAATGCTATGCCCGGAAAGAAAAGCCTCCCGGGCAAGCACTTGATATGAGGATTATGATTCATCAGATATGCCCATTACCTCTGCAAATAATAAACCAAAAACCTTAGGAGATATTTCATTCTCGCCGCCCTAAGCAGAAACACGGATGTAATTGCAAAAAAGCAGCAGAGTGGCATAATGTAGCAGAAGGGCATCCTCAATGCATTCTTGCGCAAGTAATATATAAATATTACCTTTGCAAAAAGAGTTATTATGAACCAAATATACTTTGAAGCAAAAGGAGAGGCACTGCTGGAGAGGATAGGAATGACCAAGGCGGAGTTCGCCAGGCGTATGGGCATCCGGAAGCAGAATGTAAAGGCGTTGTTCAAATCCAAGAACCTTGAGACGATCTATAAGGCGGCTGGCGTGATGGACGTGCCGTTTGAAATGCTCATCGGTTACATTGAAGAGCCGGATTTGAGTGAAATACCTATTGTGCCATTTGAAGAGGAGGGAATTGTTTCCGAGAGTGATATACCAATTGGTGACAGCTCAGAGGATATCATTAAAAGAAGACAGATTATCTCCAAATTCTACCGCGATTGGAAGGAAAAGAATCCTCTCCAAAGACGGTTCAATCTTTCTCTTAAGGAGTATATAAATATCCGTTTTGTGTCAATAACAGAAACTTGTACTCACGCGTCTAGAACATATCTTTCAACTCTTGCCGTTCTTCAATTGGATGCAATCTTGACTGGGGCGAAGAAAATAACGACCGTTCCGGCGAAGCAAAACCAGAACCAAAAGGAGTTTGACAAGATGCTGATAATGCATTACCAATGTCCCGGCATAGGAACAGTTAAGATGACTGTTGGAGTCAAACGAAGGACACACGAGAAAGTTCAATACTGTATTACCGCTCTGGAAGCATAATAAAAGGATGGCACAAAAGCCATCCTTTAAAATGCGCCCCAAGAATACGTGGAGGATGTTTACCTTTCGGTGAGGCTCGAGGCGGGGACTTTGCACTTAGCGAAATACCTCATCCTTGCCACGTTTTATTTTCTCGCCACAAAGTTAGCAATTATTCTCTTAATCACAAACTCAGTTGTCCCCTAAGTGGAATTATCGCCTTTAATCTAAGGATCTCTTTTCTTTTCGGGAAACGCTTTTAGATAGTGAAAATGCGGGTTACACGGGTCTGGAATCCATTTTTTGAGCTCCCAGATCCTTTCCAAGTCTTCAAGAAAAAGGTTCGATATTATATCACTTGGGGCTACACGAAAGACCCGCCTGAACGGCGGGTTTTTTCGTATCCGGTAAGGACAGGCGGTTGCATCGGAAAGAATAATTTTGTATTTTTACCATGCTGCTCTAATGCGGCACAATACCTATGAGGCGCTTCTTACTTTTCCTTCTGGCCGGACTGCTTCTGGCGGCCTGTACTCCCAAGTCCGAAATGGACCGCTATATCGATGACCTGATGTCCCACATGACGCTGGAACAGAAAATCGGGCAGTTGAACCTGCATTCCGCTCCCGGCTTCATATCGGCCGAAAGGGTGACGGAGGAAGATGAGAACATGAAACTGCTCCGGCAGGGACTGCTGGGGGGCATCTATGGCGCCAATAACCTGGAACTCATGCGCCAATGCCAGGAGATTGCCTTGGAATCCGGCGCGGGTATTCCGCTGCTCTTCGGCCTGGATGTGATTCACGGGCACGAAACCGTGTTCCCGGTACCGCTGGCCCTGTCCACCTCCTGGAACATGGATCTCATTGAACGGACGGCCCGCATAGCTGCCACAGAGGCGGCGGCAACCGGCATCAACTGGGTGTTCAGCCCCATGGTGGACATTTGCCGCGACGCCCGCTGGGGACGTATAGTGGAAGGCGGAGGGGAAGACCCGTATCTGGGTGGCGAGATTGCCCGGGCCATGGTCTATGGCTACCAGGGCAGGGATGCATCCATCGGCACCGATGAGGTGCTTGCGTGCGTCAAGCACTACGCCCTGTATGGCGGAGCCGAATCCGGCAGGGATTACAATTCAGTTTTTCTGAGCCGGCAGGAGGCTATGAATGGCTATATGCCTCCCTACAAGGCCGCTGCCGAGGCGGGCGCCGCCAGTTACATGTCCTCCTTCAACGAGTTCGAGGGCATCCCTGCTTCCATGAACACCTGGCTGATGCAGGATGTATTGCGTGATGCCTGGGGCTTCAACGGCTTCATCGTTTCCGATGCCACCGCCATTGCCGAGGAAGTCGCGCATGGCATCGGCGATTTGCAGGAGGTATCGGCCCGTTCCCTGCAAGCCGGGCTGGACATGGATATGAACAGCGACGGGTACGTAGGCACGCTTAAAAAGTCCCTGGAAGAAGGCCGAATCCGGGAGGCCGATATCGACCGCGCCTGCCGCCGCATCCTGGAGGCGAAATATAAACTGGGGCTCTTCAAGGACCCGTTCCGCTATTTCGATGAAGACCGTTACGCCGCCAGCGTCTATACGCCGGAAAACCGTATTGCTGCCCGGGAAGCGGCCCGCGAATGCCTGGTGCTTCTGAAGAACAACGGCATTCTGCCGCTCTCCAAGGACGCCCGTGTTGCCGTTGTGGGACCGCTCGCGCAGGATGCTGTAGCCATGGCCGGTACTTGGGCCATGTCCTCCCATCAGGAGGAGTGCATTACCCTTTGGCAGGGCATTTCGGAAGTGGCGCAGGCCTCCTGTGCCGAGGGCTCCTGGCTCTTTGAAGATGCCACCCTGGAAGAGACCGTCCGCTACGGTCTGTACAAAGTGTTCATCCCCGGCTTCCAGGCGCCTCCGGTGCATACCCGGCCGCAAAGTGCCCTCATTGCCGAAGCTGTAGCCAAGGCCCGTCAGGCCGATGTGGTGATAGCTTGCATGGGAGAAATACCCAACATGAACGGCGAGGGCGCTTCCCGTACGTATATCGGCCTGCCCGATGCGCAAAAGGAACTGCTTTCCGCCCTCCAGGCTACCGGGAAACCCATGGTGCTGGTGCTGGTTACCGGCCGGCCGCTGACGCTGGTGGAGGAAGATGCTTCCATGGATGCCATCCTAAATGTCTGGAGTCCCGGATCCGAAGGAGGCAGGGCCGTTGCCGACGTATTGTTTGGAGACGTGAATCCATCGGCCAAACTCACTACCTCCTTCCCGCGGAACGTGGGCCAGTTGCCGCTTTACTACAACCACAAGAACACCGGCCGCCCGCATCCGGACGAGGCCCCCTACAAAAAGTTCGTCAGTTGCTATATGGACGAGGTGAACGCCCCGCTCTATCCCTTCGGCTACGGGCTAAGTTACACCTCTTACGAATACGGTCCGGTGACGCTTTCATCGGCCGAAATGCCCCTGGACGGCAGTGTGACGGCATCGGTCACCGTGACCAACACCGGCAAGCGCGACGGCGACGAGATTGTCCAACTCTATATCCACGACATCTACGCCACCTCCACCCGTCCGGTGAAGGAGCTGCGGGGCTTCAAGAAGGTGCATATCCCCGCCGGGCAGTCCGTGCAGGTGGATTTCGATCTTAGTGCCGATGACCTTTCCTACTACAACCACGCCCTGGAGTGGGTGTGCGAACCGGGCGATTTCGAGATCATGATCGGCCCGGACAGCCAGGAAACGAAGGGCACTGTCCTGACGGTCCTGTAGTTAAGACAGAGCCTGTCAGGCGGGAAGTGTTTTTTTGAGGGCGGCTTTATTCCGGCAAAAGCCAGAACGGCAACCTTCACGTCGTACTCCTTCCGTGTCTCGGCGTTGAAAACCACTTCGTCGGTGACCGAGACGTCCACTTTTTCGTTGATGAGCGCCTGCAGGATGTCGCCTTCCGAGTTGAATCGCTGAAGGGAGATGTCGTCGCGCGACGAGAGCTCCATGTCGTAGCTGCTCCCGGATACGACGCCCACCTGAAGGCCGGCCAGGTCCGCTTCACTGTTCAGTTCAATGCTGTGGCGCCCGCCCCCCCCCGCAGGAGGAGAGGACGAGGGCGCACAGCATAAAGAACCGGTAATTTTTCATAGCGTTTAGGGCTAAGGCTGGTATTGAGTCAATCCTGTAATTTCAAAGTCGTTGACAAAAATCCTTTGGAAAGCGGGAAGGATAGAGGTACTGGTTGCGGACCCGCTCCAGGGATAATACTTGTTACTGGCAGGATAGAATGTGACAGAGAAGCCATAATTGGACCAGTCGGTAGCGATGTCGCTCGCGCTGTTCTGCTTAAATACCAGATTGTCTCCGTCCAGGACCAGTTCCTTGGCGTGAGAAGCGTCGGAGCCATAGTCTCCGGTGCCGCTTACAAAGTTATAATCGGTTCCATCGTAGGTAAAGGAGCAAGAGTTACTGCCACCGTAATTGTACTCAATGGTTATCCTGGCGCTTTCTACCATAGCATCGGAGAGCGTATTAGGATACACCAACGGGCTGGAAGGTAGAATTACGGAGCCTCTAACATCTTCGTAGTCAGAGCCGTTCCAATACACGACGCCTCCAATGGTGATGGTGCCGCAAGAGGAAGAAGCACCAACGCCTCTTCCGATGCTATGTGGAGCATCCCCTCCCTTGGTTGCCCTTACCTTGGTCACACCCGAAGTGATGGTGATATTGCCCACTTTTCCAAAATGGCCGGCGCCGATACCCGAGCCATAGTTACCGCCTGTTGCGGTGACGGTGCCGCCGCTGATGAGAATATTTCCGCATTTGCCGACGTATTCCGTGCCGATGCCGGAGCTGCTTTCTCCGCCGATTGCGGTAACCGTGCCTCCGCTGATGGTGATGTCACCGCAGGCGCCATAAGAATCATAGCGGGCTGCTGCACCAATCCCGGGACCTCCGGTCGCTGTTACGGTACCGCCTTGGATTTCGATATTTCCACAGGTTGAATGGACGGCGCTGCCGATGCCGGCACCATTCATACCGTACATACAGCCCGATGCGTTAATAATGCCATCTTGAATGATAATGTTACCGCCATTTATATCCAAGGCGGCGCCGATGCCGGAGGAATAGAGTCCGGTCGCATTCAGCGTGCCGGTTCCCGTTATGGTAAGCGTCTTGCCTTCGGGCACGAAGATGCCGGGATAGTGGCCGTGGAATCCGTGTATGGTATTGACGGTGCCGTCTTTCAGGATGATGGTGGCATCACCTTCGCAGGTAAGACCAGCCCACTTATATTTTTCTCCATCATCAATGCCGTTGATGGTTGCGTTGTCGAGCGTCACGGTAGCGCCGTCGGCGATGCTGATCTTCACGGGATAGTGGGCAACGTCCAATGTGCCCGTCAGGGTGATTCCGTCAAGGGCCAGATAGTCGTTTTCTATCTTACTGAGGTCGGTTCCGGCGTAAGGAGAAGAGACCGGAGCTGTGGGAGGATAGGTGTAAGGACTTTCGCTGATGGCGCCCACAACGCCACCGATGGTCACAGTTCCGCACGTGCTGGCTGCCTTTCCCTTGCCAATGCTGTGGACGGCGTTTGCTCCCTTGGTAGCCGTGACGCTATTCACGTTCGAGGTGATGGTGATGTTTCCGCAGTTGCTTGCATCGCCACCGCCACCGCCAATTCCGGCAGCCCATCCATCACCCACCGCGGTGACAGTGCCGCCGCTGATTGTGATGTTGCCACAATTACTACTATAAGATCCGCCAATCCCGGCTGAGTTAGTGCTGCCGAATGCATTTATGGTACCACTCAGGATTTCAATATTTCCGCAGGATGTACCCGCGCCGGCACCGATGCCCGCAGCTTCACCTTGAGTGTAGGCTTTAAGTGAGCCAGTTCCCATAATGGTAAGCGTCTTGCCTTCAGGTACATAGATACCGGGTTGATAAACGATTCCCTCTACATCGTTCGTCCCGGAGAGGATAATGGTGGCATCGCCCAGGCAGGTAAGTCCCGCCGAGCCATATTTGCCCATAATCTCCGTATTATTCAGTACTACGGTGGCACCGTCAGCTATGGAAATTTGATGGACTTCTCCGTACCCGGAAAGTGTGGTGCGTCCCTCAACTGTTATGTCAGAAGAAATTGAGTTGAGGGGAATAAGAGTGTTATCTGATACACTTCCCCAGGTGGAGATATACACCCGGTAAAACGCACCGCTTACTATGTCCTTTTGGGAGTCAAGTATTTTGGTGCAAAACTGGTTCGTGAAATTGGCTTCAAGCAGGTATCTGGTTCCTGTGGTTGAAGCAGGTACGGCCAAATAATAATAGGTTGCTGAAGTAGAGGACGGATATACTGTTGTAAGCGTGTTATAATCACCTCCTTCATAGATCTTCAACTTGATGACCAGGGCAGAAAATTCAAGCCTGAATTCAAAGATGGCATACTGGGGCTCTGGCTGGGTGGTTACATCCAACTGCAAGGTATTGATGACAATATTGCCTTCTCCCACGCGGACGTCCAGTTTACCACTTAGCGTACCATCCTGTACCTCAAACATTTCGGCATAAGATTTCACGCCCGTGTTGTCATCCTTGGCGGCCGAAGCGGGATAAACAAGCGTACAGTGAGTATTGTTGGGCATATTGGCCGGTACATAGAATTCAATCTTGGCCCTACCGGTGCCGTCTACTTCGTACACCCGGGCAATGCTCTTCTTGTTTCCGCCGTATTCATATAGGACGGCCATTTCCTCGTCAACGGCCCAATTGGCTGCAATGACGCTTCCATCGATGTTGATAGCCTTGGTATCCCCTTCCTTGGACGGGAGCGTGGCTGTAATGGTGATGTATTCCTCTTCCTGAGGCTGAAAGTTATTTTCGGCCACTTTGCTACATGCCGCTAAAGTGAGAATGACAATTGCTATTCCAAATATCTTTTTCATATTCATTCCTCCTTGAGATTAAAACGGATTGCCGCCATCAAAATAATCTGTGGGGTTGCCTAGAGGATCCGGATCTGACAGGGTCAGGATGCCCGCCTCCATTTTCACCTCGACCACATCTGTGGTGGGGTTCTTGTAAGGTTCTTTGTGTGTTGTAATCATATGGTTGAAAATAAGAATTATGCTAATAGTGCTTCAACGCAGGATTTGAGGAAGGCCAGGAAGGCCGGGTTGTCGCTGGCGTGGAGGTGGAATGTACGGACGATGTCCAGTGCCGCATAGGGCCGAAGCTCGCGGTTCAGGGCTTCTACGTCCTTCGTGCCGGTGTAGGCTTTGGCGAAGGCCTCCCAGAACTGGATCATCTGCTCCCGGGACATATGGGTGAGCTCCTGCACCTGGGGGATGCGGCTGTCTTCCATCATCATCTTGTACAGGTGAGCCAGGTCCATCATATAATGGCCGTGGGCCAGCCAGCCCAGGTCTATCCAGTAGTGCTGGTCTTCGGCCAGAATTAGATTGCCCGGCTGGAAATCGCCGTGCAGGCAGGTATGGGTGTCCGGCATGGACAGGGTAAGGGCCTCCAGGCGGTCCCGCTGGGCGGGGGTGAGAAGGGGAGAGGTCTCCAGCGCCTTGATGAGCAGGGTATTCATGGAGGGGACTGTGCTGCTTGCCTTCACAGGGGTGCTGTGCAGGGCTTTGCCCCAATCGGCCATCTTGGCGGCCATCTCCGGAATACGCTCCGGATGGTCGGCGCACAGGCGGGCAATGGACTTCTTGCCCCGGATTCGCTGGCAAAGGTAGCCGTGGTTATCCCCACACCGCACAATTTCATACACCTGCGGTACGGGAAGACCCATCTCATAAGCCGTTTTGGATGCCAGAAACTCTTTTTCCACATTGCTCGCCGAACCCAATTCGCGGAGCACCAGTTTGAGCATCACGTCCGGATGTACTTTGGACACATAGGCCTGGCCGTTATATCCTTCGCCCACCAGGACCCATTCACTTAAATCTATTTGTTGGTAAGAAGGCATACTTTATCTATATAAACGCTCCAATATAGGTAAAAAGGTCTACAATAACAAATTATCTGTAAAAAAGTGAATTTACTTATTGTAAAAAATGCCCCGCAGCCGTCCCTCCTCCCAACCGGAACACAAAAAAAGCCCGGAAATATTTCCGGGCTTTGGGAGTAGGGACGATCGGATTCGAACCGATGACCTCTTCAATGTGACTACCTATCCTTTCTACATCATGGGCGGAGACTGGGGGCCTAATCCCCCAGACCCCCTGGGTCGCTTCGCTCCGAATAACGCCCGGAGGGGAATTATTGAATGCTGTTCAGGAGCGGGAGTTTGCCGTTGGCGATGAGCTTAAGGATGAGTTCCCCGAAGAGGCTGTTCTGCCAGGCGAACCATTCGCGGGTGAAGCGGGTGGCGTCGTCTTTGTGGAAGGACTCGTGGATGAAGCCGGTGCCGGCGTCGGTGTCCATTAGCATGGTAACACAGCGGAGGATTTCCGCATCGTCGGCGGAGGTGAAGGCGCGCATCATGATGGACATGGGCCACACCATATCGTAGCCGATGTGGGGGCCACCGATGCCTTCGCCGGCTGTGCCGCTGAAGAAGCAGGGGTTGTATTCACTAAGCACAAAGCGGCGGGTGTTCTGCCAAACCGGGTCACCGGCCATTTCCGGAATCAGGTAGGCCAGGGAAAGCAGGCTGGGCACATTGGCGTCGTCCTGCAGCAGGGCGTTCCCGAAGCCGTCCACTTCGTAGGCGTAAATGGGGCCGAAAACGGGGTGATTCACCACGGCGCGGGCCTTGAGGGCGCTTTCCACCTCATCGGCCAGGGCGGTGCATTCGGCGGCCAGGGCGGCCTCTCCGTTCACGTTGGCAAGGATTTCCGCGGCCTTACGTAAGCAGTTCACAGCCATAAAGTTGGAGGGAACCAGGAAGTCCAGGATGGTACTGTCGTCCGAGGGGCGGAAGGCCGATGCAATGAGCCCGCAGGGCTTTACGGGCGCTCCATACCCGTCCCAGCCCCTGGTGTCGAACTGGCGGTCCGTCTCCCGCAAAAAGCGGTAGCTGCCGGGGCCGCCAAACTTCTGCTGTTCCCGCATTACGCCCAGGATGGCGCGCATGGCATCCAGCCAGAGATCCCCGAACACAGAGTTGTCCCCGGTCTCCTTCCAGTACCCGTAGGCGAGGCGGATGGGGTAGCACTGCGAGTCCAGTTCCCATTTGCGCTCAAACACTTCCGGC
>Ga0265301_10004652_pt1 | contig 13798 bp, 12 predicted proteins | sample AusTroGonzalo_MG_2_FD_193488 | JGI IMG/M metagenome (GOLD analysis project Ga0265301, IMG submission 193488) | Bovine rumen microbial communities from tropical cattle in Woodstock, Queensland, Australia - Gonzalo_04 | ecosystem: Host-associated > Mammals > Digestive system > Stomach > Rumen ...
ATGTAACACTATTTTTGGACAAACAGAATTTCCTAAGGACAAAAAGAAGTACGAGGAGATAAAAAAAGACACGTCGTACTATTACGGTTACAGCGGAAAAGTGTCGTCGATGGACACAGCATATGTCCATGCCTTAAACGATCTTGTTGGAAATATCGACAAACACTACAAAAAACACGCATTGTGCAAAATAGGGTTTGAGCCTTATAAAGATTTTCTTTATGATCAAAGTACCAAATTGAAGCTACTTAAAGGCAAAAAAAACGAGGTGGCCCTTTATATTAAAAAGGATGTCTTGCGACAAGAAATCCAAAAAAGACGGGACAAGGTTTTCAAATTGGTTGAAGAAGGCAACAAGGCCGAAAGTGAGTGTAAGGTCAAGAAAGCTCTGAAAAATTACTATTGGGCTTTGATGCTTTGTTATTCCCATCCTAACGGCAAAAATTTCACATATGTTGAGAATGACCCATATGATCTGAAGAGAAAAGAAGTCGATTTGAAAGATTATATCAAGGACAGGATTGAAGAAGTGCTGGAAAACATCACCATTATCGCTTCGAAACCAGTAAAACCCACTGATATTAACGAAAAAGACAAGCTAAACGTAGAATTGAAGTTAAGATACGGTGGAAAGCATGACATAGAAATGATCGATTATTTCTATAATGACAACACTTTTGGCAGTCAGAAAGAGTATAATTATTTTCAAAATTCAAAATCAGCTGTCACAATCAGTAAAGACACAAAGATTCTTAATGTTTTAATTGACATTGAGTTTGAAGACGAGGCAATGATGCAAGAGGAAGAGGTTTATATGGTTATGAAATATCTTAACAAACCTCTTGTAGATTTGACAAAAAGAAATTTTGTCATTGACATTGAAGTGCTGAAAAACATGCCTGAAGAGCCAGCTTCTGCAGAGATGCCTGTCGAAACACCTATATTTAATAAGCTTAATGCCAATAACGATTACTATGTCAATGTGATGGAAATAGTTGAAAGAGCTATCAATGCCAGGAAATTGGAGATAGCCAAAAACTGTTTCTCTGAAGAAGGCTATAAATCATTCATAAAATTGATTTCTTATGGAAAATATTTCATAATTGAAAAGCCGCGATACACATTTATCGACTATAAAGATGAGATTTTGTGCCGCAGCATCCCTATGCAGTTCAGTTTCAGCAATAAAGTCAGATTTGCGCGTGATGTTGTGTTCCGTTTCAACAAACAAACCGGCAAGATTACATCGGTGGCGTTCAGATTGTCGGGCGAAGCTGAAAAGAATATCTTGAATAAAGGTGCATCAAATCCTGGATCTGTATGGAATGATGACATGAGATTGGTAGTTATGAATTTCCTTGAAGACTATCAAACAGCCTATGCTTTAAAGGATTCTGATTATCTCAACAAAATTTTCAGCGACTCGGCCCTGATTATCGTAGGTAGAAAACTCCAAACCATCGATTTGCCCGACAGAGTCAACTTCAACGATGTGCCTCAGTATAAATTGATACAAAAAAGCAAGGCCGAATACATGGAAAGCCTTAAAAACACATTCAAAAGCCGTGAATATATCAACATCGACTTTGTAGAATCCGACTGCATGACAGCAAGCAAGGACCGTCCATATGTGTTTGGTATCAATGTTAAGCAAGCGTATTATTCCGACACATATTCCGATGTCGGTTACCTTTTCTTATTGGTCGATTTGGAAAACAATGACCCGATTATCCATGTCAGGGCATGGCAGCCATTTCAGACACAAACTGATGACCTTGTTACCATATATTGGTTTAAAATACCGCCAAAGAAAACTAATTAATCAGTAAAATCAGAGTTATGAAAAAAATATACATTTGGGCAATATTACTGTTGTTGTGTGTCGATTGTTTCTCGCAGAACAAAAAAAACACTCCAGTATATGTCGATTCATTTAAATTAACAGACTACATTAAGCAGACTAAGAACGATGACAACGGTAAGCCTTATTGCTTCATTATTGTCAGTACTCCCAATATGAACAATGAGATGCGGAATAAGTTGAAGTTCGATACTGATAATAAGGCCGGCATATTCATGGAAAAGTCTGCTACAACTGATAATCGAATAAAGTTGTCAATCACTTATCTTGTATCTGCCCTGTACATAGCTTACGACGATTATAGTCCTTTTGAGTATCCGCTCCCTAAACTTGAACCATATAAGACATATGAAATGGTTATAATGCAAGGAGACAATAATGCCCCTAAAGACTGGTATTATCTTGTACTCAATATAAAACCTGAAGATGCCACAGTTTCTATCGACGGCAGTACTGTCGTTTGTGATAAGCCCGGGTACCTGCAAAAAGGTCTTATTTCCGCTAAACAGCATAAAATTAAGATATCACGTAAGCTCTATCATGATTTTGATACCACAATAGCAAAAAACAACATAAATAAAGTCATAATTAATGCGAAACTCAAGCCAAACTATGGTTCCCTGAATGTCAAGACTAATGTAACTGATGCTCAGGTTTTCCTTAATGGCAACTATGTTGGCCGCACACCTTATACAGGCGACAAAATAGCAAGCGGAAAATATAAACTCGAGATACAAAAGAAGTTTTATAAGACCATTGTTAAAGATATTACCATTTATGACGAAGCGAATGTTACCCTTGATACTGTCTTTCTGGCAAATTATGCCATAATTGAGTTCGTTACTGATCCTGAAGCTGATATCTATCTGGATGGCGAAAAAATAGGAAAAGGCAGATGGAAAGACAAAGTTGAAGAAGGAGTTCATAATGTGGTGACATGTCGGCAAAGCCACCGAGACTCGGAAATACAATATGTGACTGTCAAGACTTTGGAAAATCGAACTGTGACGCTTAAGAATCCGACGCCGATTTACGGCTCTTTGGATGTGACGACATCAAAACCTCAACATGCCAAGGTGTATATCGACTCGAAATATGTTGGCACCACTCCTTATGTTAATAATAATGTGTTGATTGGTTCTCACACATTGAGAATCGAGCAAGACGGCTATAACCCGATGACAAAAAGCATCGAGATCAAAGAAGGCATAACGAGAACGATGAAGGATATCGTTTTGGACAATGAGAAAAAGTTAAAAATCACCACCGATAAAACTGGAGATGAGATTGTTATTGAAGAGCAGAAGACAGGAACGCAATATGAGGTTGTAAAAACAGGACGTTCACCTTTTAATACAGCCGTCACATATGGAGAATATAGAATCAAGGCTTCGAGATATGACGGAAAGACTGCCGACGCCAGTGTCACGATAAAGTCATATAGCCCGGAAGTCACCGAGATAAAACTCAAACTGCACAAAGGCTCGTTGGCCGAACACGCTGCGGCAGGCTACATCTTCGGAACACTGAATACATCTGTCAACACTTATAGCGACTATACCTTCGGTTTAACAATCGGCTCCGTCAAGAAATATGGCTGGTTCCTCAGCGCCATGACGGGCACCGATTTCCATGGCTATAACACCGATTACACCTGCGATGAGAACTATTTCATTGATGGACACTACCCTATCTACACAGGAAACAATGCCATGACAGCGTTTTCGGTAATAGCTGGCGGCCTGATGCAAATCAATAACGGTTTCTGCCTCAGGGCGGGCCTAGGATACGGCTCGAGGATCGAGTCGTTTGAGACATATAGCGGCTCATGGGTCAAAAGCTCTTCAACAAGCTTCAAAGGACTCGACATCTCTCTCGGTATCCACTGGGACATCAGAGGTCTGTTGATATCGACAGATCTGGTGTTCGGCAGTTGGGACAAGAAGAAGTCGTTTTTCGATGACATAGAGTTTAAAATAGGTGTAGGCTATGCCCACAAACATAAAACTAAAACAAAGAAATGATGAAAAAGGCTCAGTTTTTAATATTGTTATTGATAATCATGGCGCTTGCCGGCTGCAAACGTCATCCAGAACTGAAAGTGTATCATCTCGAATTTATTGAAGAGAATGTTGCTGTCACAACGACAACCATCGATATAAATGTAAGGTACTCCTACCCTTCCAAACTCGATTATATCCGTGTTTTGCTTGGAAAAAAGGCCGACATGAGCGATGCGCAAGTATATGATGCTACGGTCAACGACACCATGTTTTCCGTCAGCATATCAGGTTTAAGTGTGCACTCGATGTATCAATATTGTTACGAATATTCCAACGGTATCGACATCGTGAAGACAAGCACAAAAGGCATTATGACGATAGATTACAGTGTGCCTGCAGTAGCAACATATCATGTCAATGGAATAACACACAACTCTGCCAAAGTTGGCGGAACAGTAACATCTGACGGCGGACTTGATGTCACGAGTCGTGGTATATGCTGGGGCTTGACACCTAATCCAACAATAAATGACAGCGTGTTCGAAATTGGCAATGGCACTGGAGCTTTCTCCGACACTCTGCGTGGTCTGGAAAACAATACAAGGTATTATGTGAGGGCCTTCGCCACCAATAGCCGCGGCACAGGCTACGGCGAACAGAAATCGTTCACCACCAGCGACAATACTCCGTTGGTAATTACAAATCCGGTTTCAAACGTCACAGCGTCATCGGCAAAATGTGGCGGCAACGTCACTGCTGACCAGGGATTCCCTGTCACAGCCCGCGGAATATGCTGGGGTACCTCACCCGAGCCTACTATCGATGGCAACCACACCACCGATGGAGCTGGTCTCGGCGAGTTTGAGACCGATCTGACCGATTTGGCCGAGGATGAAGACTACTATGTGCGTGCCTACGCCACCAATGCTATTGGCACTAGTTACGGCGAGACCAAGATGTTTACCACTATGGATGGAATGCCTAACGTAACGACAAAAACCATATCTGGCATAACTATCAACAGCGCTACGTGCGGCGGCAACGTCACCTATGACGGAGGCTATGATGTCACGGCAAGAGGCATTTGCTGGGACACAGTAGCCGAGCCTACCATCGAAAGCGCACACACTGTCAACGGCGCCGGACTCGGTGAGTTTACCAGCCAGATGGAAAATCTGTTGCCAAACCGCGACTATTATGTGAGAGCCTACGCCACCAACGCCATGACTACCAGTTACGGCCAGCAGCGCACTTTCAAAACGCCGAGCAGCCTGCCTGAAGTCAACACCTTGGATATTCACGACGTCACCTACTACTCGGCGGTATGTGAGGGTGAAGTCACATTTGACGGTGGCATGCCTATAACGGTTAGAGGTTTCTGCTATAGCACAACACAATATCCGACTATCGACGATATGCATTCCGAAGACGGTTCCGGAACTGGACGTTTTAGCACCACATTCAACTTTTTGTCGAGTAATACCACTTATTATGTGCGAGCATATGCCAGGAACGGTCACGGATTGAGATACGGACAACAGAAGTCGTTCACAACATTTGATGTTCCTGTTGTGACACTCACGGAAATCACCGATATCACCGAGACAAGTGCCGTCGTCCACAGCATCGTCGAAAATGACGGTGGCTCACCGGTTATCGCACGTGGTGTATGCTGGTCGCAAGAACATAACCCCACTATTGATGACGACCACACCACTGACGGAGATGGTGTTGGAGAATTCTTAAGTAAACTGGAAGGTCTGCAAGATAATACGAAATATAGAATACGCGCTTATGCAACAAATATGTGGGGAACATCATATGGAAATGATATGACATTCACAACATGGCATTATTATCCTGAAGGCGCTATTGAAGGCGATTTTTCCGTAAGCGAAACCAGAAAAGTGTTTTTCTCAAAAGGAAATTTGCAATATCAGGCCTCAACCGAGATATGGAGATTTGCCGAACATCAATATGATGTGATTTTATTAGACAATTGGAACATATCGCCGACATATGAAGGTTTTATTGATTTATATGGTTGGGCTACAAGCGGTTATGAACATGGAGGTGTAAGTTATCAGCCATGGAATACTTCAACAGATAGTTATGATTACTATGCCTATGGTTATGATGATTTATACAACTTGTATGACAACAATGGTACTGCTGACTGGGGTTACAATGCGATAAGCAATGGCGGCAATGTTGAAAATCAATGGCGCACATTGAATTCATACGAATGGTCATATTTGTTGTTTACAAGAGTCACAGCATCAGGAATACGATATGCAAAAGCCACAATAAACGATGTTTTTGGAATGCTTATTTTGCCAGATAATTGGTCTGCATCAGCTTTTACACTGAATGATACTAACGATGTTTCCTCATCGTACTATTCAAATAACATAACTGTATCTGATATGGAGTATCTTGAATCGTTGGGTGTGGTGTTTTTGCCGGCTGGAAGTTATAGATCAGGTACGGATATTGAAAACCATAATCCTTTTAAAGCATATTATTGGACATCAACATATTCTTCTGGTGTCAAGTCATTTTATGTTGAGTTCAACAATACCCAGCTATTTGTTGGAGAACGATTTCGTTACCATGGTTTGAGTGTGCGATTGGTTCAGGACTTGTAATAACAAAAAGAAAAGACCTTCGATTGAAGGTCTTTCTTTTTTGTGTCGGGGTAGCAGGATTCGAACCTGCGACCCCCTGCTCCCAAAGCAGGTGCGCTAGCCGGACTGCGCTATGCCCCGATATTCCGGCGGAGAAGGGGGGATTCGAACCCCCGGTAGCCTTAGGGGCTACGACAGTTTAGCAAACTGTTGGTTTCAGCCACTCACCCACCTCTCCAGTTGTTTTCTGTGGCTTTGCGGGTGCAAAAATACAACATTTTTTAATACCTCCAAACAATTTTTTTAAAAAATTTTTATTTTTTTATTTTTGCATTGATAATCAGAATTTTATTACCTTTGCAAAAAATAATTTTACCATGAAAACACTCAGATTATCAGCATTTTTACTCATTGCAACAGCATTATTTTCGACTTCTTGCTGCTCAAACAACGAAAAAGAAACCGCAAAAGCCCCTAAAAACGTCATCGTCATGATTGGTGACGGCATGGGACCGGCTCAGGTATATTCACTCATTCTCACAAGCCAGGAACCGACAGCGTTCCAGCGTTTCCCCTACACCGGATTCTCCATCACCAAGTCGGCTTCCCATGAGATTACCGACTCGGCTGCCGGTGGCACGGCTATAGCAGTAGGCAAAAAGACCAATAACGGCGTCGTCGGAATGGACACTGACAGCATCCCGGTGCCAAGCATGCTTGATATCTTCGCCGACCATGGCAAGAAAACCGGCGTCGTTGTCACCTGTGCTGTGACACACGCCACTCCTGCTGATTTCTTAGCTAACAATATCACTCGTAAAGACAACGAAGGCATCGCACTTGAGATTGCAAACAGAGACAAGCTCGACGTACTTTTCGGCGGCGGCAAGAAATATTTCACCGAACGCAAGGACGGACAGGACCTATATAATATAATGTGGGAAAAAGGATGGAACATCTACGACTCGCTGTCACAGATTGAGGACGATAACGCCAGGACTATGGTCCTCACCTGCCGCAAGCACCCCGTCAAGGCTCCTGATCGCGGCGACTTTTTGCCAAACGCCACAGCCAAAGCCATAGAGATGCTCAATAAAAGCGAAAACGGCTTCTTCCTCATGATTGAAGGCTCGCAAATCGACTTCGCCTGCCACGACAACGACTCCACTACTCTTGTTGAAGAGATGCGCGATTTTGACAAAACCATCAACACAGTGCTCGATTTCGCCGAAAAAGACGGAAACACATTGGTTGTCGTTACCGCCGACCATGAGACGGGTGGTCTCACCTTCATCGACCCGAACAGCAACTATACACGCACCGACTTCCATTTCAGCACAGGAAGCCACTCGGCAGTTTTTGTGCCGGTGTTCGCATTTGGTCCTGGAGCAGAAAATTTTTCGGGCATAATGGACAACACTGAAATCATCAGTAAAATAATGGATTTAGCAAAATAATTAGAATATTTGCATAATAATTATTTAATTTTTTCAAAAAAAATCTTCAATAAATAAAAATTTATTGTATCTTTGCAGCTGATAAATAACCAGTTAGGATTTAATTGATATATAATTATTTATGAAGATTTTTGTAGCAAAACTGTCCCCCAAAACCACAGTTGATGATGTAAAACGTTTGTTTGGACGCTTTGGAACGGTATCGTCATGCAAGGTCATTATGGATCACGACACGAAACGTTCGAAATGCTATGGCTTTGTCGAGATGCCATTCGACAACGAGGCTTATGTTGCGGTGGTTGAGACCAATGAAATTGAGTTCATGGGCAGCGTCATCAACGTGAAAAAATCGAGGCCTCAGGTTCCGACGAGCAAGAAATAACGTTTAACTTATTGATTCACAACTTCTTAGAAAACATAAATATTTTTTTGTGTTTTTTAGATACATTTTACAAAAATTTTGTAATTTTGCAGTCGCGAAAGCAATGGTCTGGTAGCTCAGCTGGATAGAGCAACAGCCTTCTAAGCTGTGGGTCTTGGGTTCGAATCCCAACCGGATCACAATATGTTTCTGAAATTACATCCGGAAAACCCGAATCCTCGTCACATTAAGATGATTCTTGAGTGTCTTAATGATGACGGGGTTGTTATTTTTCCGACCGACACCATCTATGGCATCGGATGTAGCGCGAAGAGCAACAAGGCGTTCGAACGCATTGCCCAGATTAAGGGTATCAAAAAGGAGAAAGCGGTATTTTCGTTCATTTTCAATGATTTAAGCCAACTTTCGGAGTTCACCAAGCCGATAAGCAACGAGGTGTTCAAGCTCATGAAGCGTAATCTGCCGGGGCCGTTCACCTTCATTCTTGAGGCGAACAACAACATACCTAAGATTTTCCAGAGCAAGCGCAAGACAATAGGAATACGTATTCCCGACCAGCCTATTATCACAAACATTGTGAAAGAGCTGGGCTGCCCTATCATGACGACATCCATCCTTGATGAGGACGAAATTTCGGGCTTTTTGACCGATCCGGAGGAGATTAATGAGCATTACAAGGACCGTGTCGATATAATCATCGACGGCGGTGTGGGTGAAAACAAGGAGAGTACTATAGTGGATTGCACTGAGAATGAGATACTTATCACTCGTCAGGGCAAGGGAATCCTCGATTAAAATTTTTTCAAAAATTTTTGTCGGGTGTATTAAAAAATGTAGTACTTTTGCAGTCGCAATTGTGAATAACAAGAGCATGACTTGGTAGCTCAGCAGGTAGAGCATCACACTTTTAATGTGGGGGTCCTGGGTTCGAGCCCCAGCCAGGTCACACGAGATTTAGCCTTAAAATATTGGTTAGCAATGTTTTAAGGTTTTTTTTATTGTCAAAATTGACTGCTTATTGGCGGCTACCGTTTTCAATGTACTTTTTCAATGTACTTTTCAATGCACTTTTTCATCCGAGGTTCCGAATTTTGTATATTTATCATGTGATTGATAATAAATATATTAGATTGGATATTTTAAGATATTTTATCGCAAATATGATGTGTTTTTGCGACAAAAAAATACAAAAATCAGATTTTTGTCTATTTAATCATATGTAGCGATATATTTTTTATTCTTTTTTACAAAGAAATGTATTTTTTGTAATTTTGCATGATGGAAATCATTAATATCATTCTTCATGGAAGAACAAATCTTGATTGATTCAATTTACAGGAGCATGCAGGACTCTGCAGTGCAGGTGCGCCGCTCATTGGGGCGTACATCGTGTGCTGTTACGCGCGAAAAAGCCTTGAACCAGGTCGCGATGCTTCAGAAGGCCAAAGAAAACCAGCAAATTGGGAAATAGATGCCAAACAAGAGGAATTGGTACAAAAATGGGCGGAAACCAAAGGGATTTGGTTTCCACATTCGGAGCAACTGATATTATCATCATTTGGCCCCCAAATAGCACAAGGTACAGAAGCCAAAGTTTATTACAAAGCTGGTGACACTTCTGTAGTCAAAGAACGGACATCTTCCTGAATGTCTTTCGGATAATCTGCAATCCACCAGACAGGGTTTTTAATCAAGGGTATCAAGATCATCGCCGTGAAAGCGATAATCAATAGGTATCAAGCCATTAGCCAAATCTTTTATGGCTTGGTGGTGCAAGGTGTTGACTTCAAGGATGTCTTTGTCCAACAATGTTTTAAGCTCTCCACTCAATGTGACTGTATGTGTTGGAGCGCTGTATGGTTTTGCTTGACGGTGAACTATTCCAGACGGATGCTCTGATGGGAGGCCGATGATTGGTGGTTGTTTCATTTATCCAACATATTTTAATCCGACAATAGATAATATCAGCGTTGTCAGAAAGAATACTCTCCAAAATGTTGCAGGCTCATGGAAGACGAAAATTCCGAGCAACACTGCGCCGACTGCCCCGATGCCAGTCCAAACAGGATATGCCACTCCTATTGGGATAGTCTGTGTTGCTTTGGCTAAAAGCACGGCACTCAGCACATACAGCAAAGCGAATCCTGTAATCCAAGCCCAAAATTCTGTTCCAACTGCCAATTTAGTCTTTCCTAGGCAGAATGCGAAGCCTGTTTCACAAAGGCCAGCTATAATGAGGATTATCCAGTTCATAGTTAGTGCTTTGTCAAATTCTTCTTCGCTTCCTTATTATTGTCATGTATCGCTCCCACCTTCGGGCAATGCTCCATTTCGGGGCAGTAGCCACAGGTCTCATAATTCTTGCTTACAGCGCATTTTCGAATCTCACACAGATTGTTACAGAAAACCGTCTTTGCTCCGTCCATGCGACAACCTTCACAATTTATTTGCTCGGGTAAAATTGTTGTTTTGTTCAATTTTGACCAAAGTTTGGCGGTCTTCTCGCGTAGAGACTGATCATTGTTCCTGGTGGCTATATAAGCATCACATTTCTCACAGTCAAGCCCGCAGACGGCGATCATTTTGTTCGTTATTGCTATTTTAACTATCGGTTTTAGCATACAGAAATCAACGAAATCAACCTGTTTGCCGTATGTCGCCATCATGGCTCTCGTTTCGGCATTTTGCTCCGACTCCGGCAGTTTTTTGACCTTTGAGACCAACAGCGACATCATGACACGGTGCTTAAGACCAATTTTCTTGTAATCGATGGCTCCACGAAGATGGAATATCTTGCTTTCATCATAGAAATTTTCAGGAATCTGCTTTTTGATGTTTTGCTTGATATTATTGGTGTTTGCTTGGTCCGCTGGGTCGGCTAGACCAACAGTGGCGATTATCAGTTCTTGCTCGGGCAACATTTTGTTGACGGTCTTTTTGAGTCCTGTGACACCACCCGCATAAAGCGCTCCAAGATAGATGACTTTGTCGTAATCGTTAATGCTTGAAACATCATTATAATTGACAGATTCAATTCCTGTCAGTTCAGCCAGCTTCTCCGCATAGCGTTTTGCTGAACCGTAAAGGCTTCCGTATATGATTAGACTTTTATTCATTTTTTACTATTTCGCGATTTGATACCCGACAGCGACTAATAGCAAACCTAATAATATGCTGCCAACGACGTATAGTGAGAAATATAGCCAATTCCCAGATTGAATCAGCTGGAAACTCTCTTTTGAAAACGTGGAAAATGTGGTGAAACCGCCTGTATATTTAACGAGCAGCGACACGATGTAACGCAAAGCTCCACCAAAGAAACTGCCAGCGCCGACTATAAGGATGTTCTTTAGCATAATCATTCAGTTTTCTAATGCTTTTTCTTAGTATATTTCGCTTTTACAATTTCGTAAGAATTCCGTGTAAGGTCTTTCAGCAAATCGTCAGGTGCGATGTTTGGGTTTATTCCGAGCCAGTGTTTTGGAGATTCGTTGAAAGGGTCGCCAATGCAATCGTTCTCCTCCTTAAGCTCAACAATCCGTTCAGGCTGGCATTTGAGCGAGATTACAGAATATTCATCGCAGTCAAAATAAGAAAACATGTGACCGCAGACGTAGAAAACCAAGACCCCTTCCCCATTTTTGAATTTGGTGAACGGAAACTTCTCTTCAACATCATCGCCCAGCGAAAGGCAGAAATCACGGTAGTCCTCGATGTTCATATTATTTTTTTTCTGCAAAATTACTTGTTTTTTACAAATCTCCGCGACTCCCCATTCACTCTAAGCATATACACACCGTTAGGCAAATCGCTGATAATGACTCTGTTAACCTCATTTTTAAGCTGAACCGACAACACCGTCTTCCCTTCCAAATCAATGACTTCTGCATTGCAATCTGCCTCTTTGACAAAGACATCGATGTAATCAGTGGCTGGATTCGGGCACACTCGAAGCGACGGCTCTGAGTGCGTATGCTCGGCTGTCACCGTAACCGGATTGTCGGAATGCGCCGCAATAACTGCTTCAATAGTCCTGGTGCACACCGCACAGAACGGCGCATAATCGCGCATCATGCAACGGCGCTGCGGACGATACATGCCTTGTGTCAGATAGCCTCCGCCCTCAAAAGCGCCCACAGTATTATTATACTGGCTGGTGTTAGGCGTTGGAATCGGCGTGCCTGGGGCAACAAGATCAGCCCATTTCGATTCAAAATCCACCAGTGTGGTTATGTTAGGCTCCCATGGCTCAACATTCAAATTATAAAGCAACGCCAACGGATTGTCAGGCTCCTCGTATTCATCGGCCAAACCTGCAAAAGCATGGCCAAACTCATGCACAATTACACTTGACGACGACATATTGCCCGCCGTGCTCATCGAATAAAAGTTGTAAAAACCTCCGCCGCCATACTGATTGCTGTTCACCAAAATGTAAATCTGGTCGTAAGGGGCATTGGCAGCCACATCTTTCACCGAGAAATAATCGCGCGTAGTGCAATAACGGTCGATGTAAAAGGTGTAGAAATGTGCATTGAGAATGGTGCGTACCCAGATGTGGGAAGCAGGAATATCGACACCGCTCTCCTCCGAAGGAGCCAGCACGGCTCGGAAATTGAAGTCGTTGATATGACTTGCGAAGGGTTCCTCCTGAGCAAACACATTCACCAAGTTCTGACAATCCTGCTGAAACTTGGACATTTCACCAGCAGTATAGCCTTCTGGCAAAATCACAATATCGACCTTGCTGTCGGGTTCACCATTGACCATAATGTTTTGAACATCAAAAACATAGCGTTGCTCGGTGCTATTGAACATCTCTCCTGGCTCATAAAGTTTTGAGAAAACCTCTTCAAATTCGCCATCGAAATTCCTGATTTCAAGAATGACATACGCCTCATTACGCGGCAACGGGACACTCACCGACTCTTCATAGCAGCGTTCCATCATAGTAGCTTCCTCAGTGGTCTGCCACTCACGGAACAAAGTGTTGTAACCTCTCGAATAAATAAGCGTATTTGATTGTGCATCAATAACTTTCACTCGATTGGTACCAAAATTGAAAGGATCGATAAGATTGACCTTTGAGCCTCCAAAATGCGGTTCGATGATGAAACGCTCAAACACATAATGTGAGCTTTCGGAAGTGCCACATTGATAAACATCCATGCGCAACGAGCCTTCTTCCAGAAAATACTGATCAAAATTGATATCTTGAGCCATCGCAAATAGCGATAACACTAATGCGAATATTAAAGCCAAGGTCTTTATCATAATATTTAAGTTTATTTGAACACTTTCTTTATTCTCTGCATCGCCTCCTCAACCACACTTCTTGGGCATGCCAGGTTAATTCGCAGACACTGTTCGCCCTGCTTGCCGAACTCCTTGCCGTTGTTCAGACCCAAGCCAGCTTCGAATATCATCTTATGGTTAAGTGTCTGATTATCAAATCCATATGCCGAAAA
>Ga0265301_10004657_pt1 | contig 13788 bp, 14 predicted proteins | sample AusTroGonzalo_MG_2_FD_193488 | JGI IMG/M metagenome (GOLD analysis project Ga0265301, IMG submission 193488) | Bovine rumen microbial communities from tropical cattle in Woodstock, Queensland, Australia - Gonzalo_04 | ecosystem: Host-associated > Mammals > Digestive system > Stomach > Rumen ...
CGGTTTACATGAATTTGCAGCCCCCAGCGGACACAGCCCGATGATCACCCATCGGCTGGTGGTCTCTTACACCACCTTCTCACCCTTACCCCAAAGGGGCGGTTATTTTCTTCTGCCCTGACCTACTGTCACCAATAGCTTCCACTTTCAGAAGTGGGGCGCCCTGTGCTGCCCGGACTTTCCTCTCGTGCCAAAAAGGCACCAGCGACAGGCCGTGGCAGTGCTTTCTGGTTGCAAAGGTAGCAATAATAATCGAGAAACGCAAGAGCAGAGGCGGGATAATTGCAAATAATCAACTAAATCGGTCTTACATCCTTAATTTTGTCAGTCTTTTAAGATTCAAAGTGTTAATCGCAAAAGGCCGTTAAGCCATCCGTGACAATTGTTAAATCGGGATAAATATTCATGACATTTTGTCATTATACCATTTTTTGCACCTATCTTTGCAGCGTGAAATTTGAAATCAAAACCATAACAAAAATGACTGAGAATATGAAAAAGATCATCAATGTAGCAACGCCAGCCGTGTGCGCCGTTGCTTTAGTTCTTTCCGTCGCAGCATTCACCAAGACCAATGCCGCCACGACATCCTCTCCTACCCCCGTGGTTGCCTCTGCCCCCGCAGGCCAGCCCGTAGATTTGACATACGCTGCTGAGAAGGCCCTGCCCTCAGTGGTCTATATCAAATCGGTACAGAATTCTAAGGTGCAGACTGTGGATTACAGCGATCCCTTCGAGGACTTCTTCTCTGATCCCTTTGGCGGATTCTTCGGCCGTGGTCAGGGAAACAACGGTCAGAAGCGCCAGCGCCAGGTGCAGACCCCAAAGCGTGCAGCAGCAGGCTCAGGTGTGATTATCTCTGCCGATGGTTATATCGTGACCAACAACCATGTGGTGGATGGGGCCGACGAACTGACAGTAACCCTCAACGAGAACTCGAAGGAATATTCAGCCCGCGTGATTGGTGCTGACAAGGCGACTGACCTCGCCCTGATCAAGATCGATGCCAAGAACCTGCCTGCCATCATCATTGCCAACAGCGACGATGTGAAGGTCGGAGAATGGGTGCTCGCCGTGGGTAATCCCCTCGGACTGAACAACACCGTCACCGCTGGTATCGTCAGTGCCAAGGCCCGTCCGATGAACACAGGCGGTATCACCTCGATGATTCAGACAGATGCTGCCATCAACCAGGGTAACTCGGGTGGTGCACTGGTGAACACGCGTGGTGAACTGATTGGTATCAATGCCATGCTGGCTTCGCCCACGGGCTCGAACATCGGCTACGGCTTCGCCATCCCCACCAGCATCGTGAAGAAAGCCATCGATGACTTCAAGCAGTACGGCACCTACCAGCGCGCCATGATTGGCATTCAGGGTGGTAGTGTGAAGGACTATGTTGACGCCATGAAGGATCAGGATAAAGACGTGAAGGACTACGGTACGATGGAAGGTGTGCGCATCGAGAAGGTTATCGAAGACGGTGCCGCCGATGATGCAGGACTGGCTAAGGAAGACGTCATCACGGCCGTCGATGGTCAGAAGGTAAAGACCATGGGTGACCTGCAGGGCATTCTGGCTCAGAAGCGTCCAGGCGAACAGGTGAAGGTGACCTATCTGCGTGACAAGAAGGAGAAGACTGCCACACTGACACTGAAAAACGAACAGGGTACTACGAAGGTGGTGAAGAATGCCGACCTCGATGTGCTGGGTGGTACCTTCCGCGCCATCACAGACGCCCAGAAGGAGCAGTTGAACATCGGCTACGGCCTCGAAGTCTTGAAGGTGGCTGGTGGTAAGTTGAAGGACGCTGGCGTGCCCAAGGGCTTCATCATCCAGAAGGTGAACGACCAGACCATCAAGAGCATCGACGACCTGCAGGATGTTGTGAAGGAAGCCTCCACCAGTAAGGAGCCTGTGCTCTATATCCAGGGTATCTATCCGACTGGCAAGAAGGGCTATTTTGCAGTGCCTTTGCAGAACGAATAGACGAAAAAACAGGAAAAAAGCCACGAAGATGAAAATTCGTGGCTTTTTTTTTGGTGGTCTCGGGAAAATGTCATAATTTTGCAAAATTGCTAATAACGAGACCATTATGAGACAACTGAAAATCACTAAATCGATCACCAACCGAGAGAGTGCTTCCCTTGACAAATACTTACAGGAAATCGGCAAGGAGGAGATGATCTCGGCAGAAGAAGAGGTTGAACTCGCCCAGGCCATCAAAAAGGGTGACCAGAAAGCGTTGGAGCGCCTGACAAAGGCCAATCTCCGTTTCGTTGTCTCAGTGGCCAAGCAGTACCAGAACCAGGGCCTCAGTCTGCCTGACCTCATCAACGAGGGTAACCTTGGACTGTTGAAGGCGGCAGAGCGTTTCGACGAGACGCGCGGCTTCAAGTTCATCTCCTACGCCGTGTGGTGGATCCGCCAGAGCATCCTGCAGGCCATCTCAGAGCAAAGCCGTATCGTACGCCTGCCCCTGAACCAGGTGGGATCTGTCAATAAGATCAACCGCGAGATCAGCAAGTTCGAACAGGTGAACGAGCGCCGTCCTTCGCTGGACGAGATCGCAGAGAAGATCGACCTGCCTGAGGAGAAGATCGACGAGGCCATGAACATCAATGGCCGTCATGTGTCAGTAGATGCGCCTTTCTCGGAAGGCGATGACAGCAGTCTGCTCGACGTGCTCGTCAACGAGGATGTGCCGACGACAGACATGAGTCTCGTGGCAGAATCGCTGAAGTCGGAGATACAGACGGCGCTGAACGTGCTCAGCGAAAGGGAGCGCAACGTGATCGAATGCTCCTACGGCATCGACTGTCCTGAACTGACGCTGGAAGAGATTGGCGAGAAGTTCGGACTCTCGCGTGAACGCGTCCGCCAGATCAAGGAAAAGGCCATCAGGAAACTGAGGTCCTGTACAAAGAACAAGATATTAAAAACATATTTAGGATAATGAATCATCTCAGACACGCCCTTTTCGCAGCCATTCTTCTGGCTGCATCGGCATACATGCCTGCATCGGCGAAGAACATCATGGTGCCCAAAGCCTACATGTTCGGATTTATCGCCTCATTCAACGACTCCATCGTCTTCTTCACGGATATCCAGGAAGTTGACAGTGTATGGGTCATGGAAAAAAAGAAAACCATACTCGCTGGGCGCAATAACTACGCTGCCCAGTTGCGCAACTTCTTCTCAAACAGTTTCAACCTGAACAACCGCACTTGTGTCGTCATCAGTGACACGAAGCGCAAGAAGGTAGAGAAGAAATACGCCAAGATGAAGAAACAATACATGGTGAAGAATGCCGGCAAGTATGATGTCCACTTCGTCGATGCCACAGAGTTTAAGTTCCATCCCGTGAACATGGACGACAGCGACCAGGAGGTTGTTACTCAGCCCAAGAAGAAAAAGGACAAGAAGCCCAAAGCCCCCAACGGCAAGCCTCAAGGCCCCAAGCCCAATGGCCCTAAACCCGATGGCCCCAAGCCCGAGAAATAATCGATATATAATCTACAATAAACTGCCACTATTTTGAAATAATGGCAGCTTATTGAATATTAGTCGGTACTCCTTTTACTTTAATACGACCTTGCGGCCATTCTTAATATATAGCCCCTTGCTAGGATTATCCACACGCTGGCCCTGAATATTGTCGAGGGATCCCAATATATTATTTCTAAAAAAGTTATGGTATTGCTTGTATATAATCTGCAAACCACCTCCAAACACTTGCTGCTTTATAAGCGTCAACAGATGCTGCTGGTACATAAATAGGACACGCATGTGCATCATTTAGTGCATTGGCACTTAAAGCAGGAGGTGTAGTTGCCAAGCAAGTGATGCTGGTCAGACTGGCACAACCTGTAAAGGCCTCTTTACCAATAGATGTTACCTCTGCAGGTATCGTGATGCTGGTCAGACTTTCACAAAGTTTAAAAGCGCCAAGTCCTATAGATGTCACCCCGTCTGGTATCGTGATGCTGGTCAGATTAGTACAACGACTAAAAATACCCTCTTCAATAGTTGTTACCCCGTCTGGTATCGTGATACTTGTCAGATTAGAACAATTAGAAAATGCATACCTTTTAATAGATGTTACCCCAGCAGGTATCGCAATGCTCGTCAGACTAGTACATGCTTCAAATGCCTGCTCTCCAATAGATGTTACCCCGTCAGGTATCGTGATGCTGACCAGACTGGTACAACCACCAAAAACACCATTATCAATAAATGTAACTCCGCCTGGTATCGTGAAGCTGGTCAGACCGGTACAGCCATAAAACGCAGTCTCTCCTATAGATGTTACCTTATCTGGGATAGCGATGCTAGGCAGGCTGGTACATTCAAAAAAAGCCTCGTGTCCAATAGATGTTACCCCGTCAGGTATCGTAATGCTGAGCAGGCTGACACATTCACGAAATGCCCCATTTCCAATAGACGCCACCCCGTCTGGTATTTTGATGCTGGTCAGCTCTTTACATTCATAAAATGCTTGATCACTTATTTTTTTCAAGCCGCTGAAGTTCTGTAACTCATTGAAAGACTTAATGCCACGTCCTCGAAATGTCACACCAATATCATCCACAGCTGCAGCCTCAGTATAACTGAGATCTCCATCCATATCAGTATCCCACAACATTACACATACTGATTTTACTCCTTCGTCTTCAAAAATGATCACTTTAACAACTGGAGGCGTTGGTATAGGAGATGGTTCCGAACTTGACCCACTATCTCCACCACAAGCAATCAGCAACAACGCTGAAGCATAATAGACTAGTAATTTTAATTCTTTCATGATAAACCTTAAATTTCGCAGCACTTAAATCACATTTTCTTTATAAGTTACTGAGCAACAATATATTGCCTATGTTTTGTCATGTCAGTTTATTATCACTTACCTTAGTGCTGCATTTCAAGACAAGCAAAATCTTCTATGACATGGCAAAGGTAAGCATAAAATCTGAGAAAATCACAGCTTTTGGAGGAAAATTATTCGTTTTGGACAAATATGACTCAATTCTGTCCTCTGCGACACAATGCGACACAATGTGCTCGACACACTGTGCCTGGCACGTTGTGAGGTATAATTTTATACCCATCTTTGCAGCATGAAGAAAAATAAGAATTTGTGGTTTGATGGAAATCGGATTTATATGCGCTCAACAGAAAAAATGTAATGAGCCGTCTGCTTGAGGGTAAAAAAATGTGTTTGCATCCAGATCCTGTCACTGGTTCAATTAATCTGTACTGGAGTGCGCTTACGTCCGTACTGGAGTTCGTCCACGTCCGTACTAGAGTTCGCCTTAAGTCGTACTCCCACTCCGGCTAAACACAAACTTCGCCCGTACTGCTATAAATCTTTGTTCACGATATGAGTTGGCCCCGTTAATCGCTATTTTTATTTCGCATTTGCCCTTTTTATGCCAACATATACCTTGACGTTCGCCCAGCCCTTTATACATCAGGGTTTCAGGGCAGGTATATGTTGGCCCAAAAACTGTTTACCGCGGATTATTTGCTTCAAATATCTGCATGCGGGACTCTAGGAGGTCGTACTGATGATCCTCAATGAACGAGGTACACACGCGCAAGCCTTCCTGTTCTGAACCACAAGTGATCAGACAGATGGCAGAGACGCCATAGTACATCAGTTCGTGAGCCAACTCGCCAGAGGTCATGCCAGGATAGCCAATGGTGAAGTAGAAGCCATCGGCAATGGGTTCGTCAAGGTCTTTGTCATACACCACGTAGAAGTGATGACGGCAGAAGATCTCCTTCAGTTTCTTGGCACGCTCACCATAGACACTGATCTCCTTGCGGAAGTCGTACTTACCTTCGTAGGCAGCCTTCAGCATGGCAGCCATAGCATACTGGGCACTGTGGCTGGTGCCTGACGACAATGCATAGAGCATACGCGTGGAGAACACAGGACCAAAGGGCAGTCCCTGATAACGGGCAGACAGTGCCTCGAAATGACGGTGGAACAGTTTGTCGCTGATACAGGTCACACCAATACGCTCACCAGCATAACTGAATGCCTTCGAGCCACTGATAAGCAGCATATAGTTATCAGTATAGCGGGCTACCGTAGCCTGATAAGGCGGCTGGAAGGGGGTGGAGAGGTCCTTACGGAAGTCCATGGCAAAGTAAGCGAGGTCTTCCATCACGATGGCATCGTACTTCGTGGCCAGGTCACCTATCACCTTCAGTTCCTCCTCACGCAGACAGATCCACGAAGGATTGTTGGGATTGGAATAGACAATGGCACAAATGTTGCCCTGACTCATATAACTCTCCAACTTCGGACCTAACTTCTCACCACGGAAGTCATAGACGTCAAATGTCTTAAACTTCACACCCATCACCTGCAACTGCATCTTCTGCACAGGGAATCCCGGATCGATGAACAAGACGGTATCTTTCTTCTTGTCACACTGTGAACAGGTGAGGAAGGAGGCAAAGGTGCCCTGCATCGAACCACTGACAGGAATGCAGCCCTCAGGCTTGATATCAATACCGATGAAAGCCTTCACAAACTGTGAAGCGGCTTCTTTCAGCACTGGTGCACCCTGGATATCGGGATAGCTATGGGCAATACCATCCTGAAGGGCCTTGATCTGGGCATCGACACCCACCTGGGCGGCAGGCAGACCGGGAATACCCATCTCCATTTTGATGAACTCTACCCCACTCGCCTTCTCGGACTTGGCAGCGACCTGCTTCACCTCACGGATCGTGGCCTTGGCAAAGTCCGTAATGCCAAGTTCGTTGATCAGTCCGTCAACGATTTCTTTCTTAATAGGTGTCTCTATCATTAGACAATTGGACTATTTACGATTTGACAATTATTTCTGAGCCTCACGGCCGATGGCCAGTGCCTTGATGTTTGCCTCGACGATGGCCTCACCCTTACGCCCGAAGACACGACGGATGGCATCCTCCAGTTTGTCGTACTCGATACCCAAAGCCTTCTGAGCAGCACCCAAGAGGATCACGTTGGCAGAACGGGGTACGCCATTGTCCTTGGCAGCCTGTTCGATGTCGAGTACAATCACATTCTTGACCTTGTTCAAGTCGGCCTTAATCATCTCGATATCAGGATAATTGGGAATATTCACGAAGGGAGCACTCGAAGTGATGATCCAACCATCTTTCGAGAGGAAAGGCAGGTAGCGCAGGGCCTCCATGGGCTCCATTGAGATAATCACGTCAGCACCGCCTAAGGGGATCAGATCACTGGCAATAGGATTGCTGGAGATACGCAGGTTTGACTGCACATCACCACCTCGCTGCGACATACCATGTACCTCAGCCTGCTTGATATAGAGATTCTCCTTCATGGCTGCTTCGCCAATGATGGTGGCGATAGAGAGGATACCCTGTCCTCCTACACCGCAAAGTATAATATCTGTCTTCATTTCTTTGCCTCCTGTGCTTTCTTTTGTTTCAGATGACGCTGTAACGTCTGCATACACTCACGACGCGGGATGATCACGCTCACACCGTGATAGTTGATCTCTTCACGGATGGCAGCGGTGATCTCTGGCATGTTCTTGGGGATGGGGTTCACCACCTTCAGGTGATCCTCTGAGAGACCCAGGCCCTTGCAGATAGCCTCGAACTTATTCGTACCAGCAGAGTCCTGTCCGCCTGTCATGGCAGTGGTCAGGTTATCAGAAATAATCACGGTGATGTCTGCATTCTCATTGATAGCATCCAACAGACCCGTCATACCACTATGGGTAAACGTTGAGTCACCGATGATAGCCACGGCGGGCCATTGACCTGCATCCGAGGCACCCTTGGCCATCGTGATCGAGGCACCCATATCTACACAAGAATGGATGGCCTTGTATGGCGGAAGGAAACCCAGTGTATAACAGCCAATATCACCAAACACACGGGCATTGGGATACTCACGGAGCACCTCGTTCAGAGCGGTATAGACATCACGGTGCCCACAACCCTGACAGAGCGCAGGGGGACGAGGCGTAACATCCTCGCAAGGCGCATAACTCTCACCGTTAGCGATACCCAATGCTTTCTTCAGGAAGTCGGGATTGAGTTCTCCTGTACGTGGCAGTTCACCCGTCAGACGACCCTTGATCACAGCATTACCAGGCATCACACCACGCACCTGATCCTCGATGAAGGGCTGTCCCTCCTCGGCCACCAGCACAAACTCACAATCATCAGTCATGCGACGGATCAGTTTCTTGGGAATCGGATACTGCGAAATCTTCAGTACGGGATAAGGACAGCCGTCAGGATAGCACTCCATCAGATAGTTGAAGGCGATACCACTGGCGATGATACCTAATTTGTGATCCTTACCATCAATATACTGATTATACTTGCTGTCAACAGCCATCTGTTCGAGCAGAGGCTGCTGGGCCGTCACGATATCATTACGCTTGCGGGCAAAGGCAGGCAGCAGCACCCAGTTACTGGCCTGAGCATTGTAATTGAGTTCGTTCTGCGGACGCGACTCTTCCTTGATCTCCACAACAGCACGGCTGTGGGCCATACGGGTGGTGACGCGCATCAGGATGGGCAGATGTAACTGTTCTGACAGGTCGAAGGCCTCCTGCATCATGTCGTAAGCCTCCTGCTGATTGCTGGGCTCGAGTGTCGGCACCATGGCAAACTTACCATAGAAACGAGAGTCCTGCTCATCCTGTGAGGAGTGCATCGACGGGTCATCGGCCACGAGCACCACCAGTCCGCCGTTCGTTCCCGTCATACCAGAGTTCACGAAGGGATCGGCACAGACATTCAGTCCCACATGTTTCATACACACCAGCGCACGCTTGCCCATATACGACATGCCGAGCGCTGCCTCCATGGCCGTCTTCTCGTTGGTACTCCAACGGCGATGGATGTTTCTCTCCTTGGCAACGGGTGAGTCCTGGATATACTCGGTGATCTCCGTAGAGGGAGTGCCGGGATAGGCATAAACGCCACTCAGACCTGCATCGATGGCACCCTGAGCAATCGCCTCGTCACCCAATAATAGCTTTTTCATTGTTACTTATTGTTTTTACTTTTTTACCTTTTTACTATCTTATTTTTATATAGTGCGCAAAGATACTACTTTTCAGCCGAATAAACAAAAAAATGCGGCCTAATTTACATCAAGCCGCATTTATATTCAGTTTAAATTTACTTTTTTACCTTTTTATCTTTCTACCCTTAGAAAGTGTAGCCAAGTGTCAGTAACACCTGGTGGCGCTTGTTGCTCACCTCCTTCACACCTGAGTCAAACACGGCAGAAGAGTATTGGTTACTATAATCCTGGAAGGGATGGAAATCACCATTGGTGGCACTATACTGATAGGCCAGATCGATATTCATGCCTCCGGCCTTCACACCCAGTCCGCAGGTGAAACGATGAGTATCCTTCCAGTTCACATAGTCTGTCGTTGAGGAATAGGAAACACCCGGGGAGTCAAGCGTCATGTCACGGTAGCCTCTCTCCTCGTAAGGAGATGACAGATAATTATATCCAAGACGAAGAGCAAGAACAGGAACAGGCTTAATCTCCATACCAGCCTTCAGAACGTGTTGTCCAGTAAGGCTACGCTTCGTATTCTCCTTCATCGGCTTGTCGGTATGTGAATCCTCGTAGTACTCATCTGACCACCAGTCGTAGTAACTGCCATCATTGATACGGTTCTTGCTGGTCCCCCAGTCAGAATACTCATAGCCAACGCCTAATGCCACCTTATTGCTGATGGTATGTCCCATGCTCACACCGAATTTCCAAGGAGTGTAGAACTTGAAGTCATAACTCTCGCTGCTACGGCCCTCATCCCATGCGCCGTACTTACAGTTATTATACAGATAAGAATCGTTACTAGCGGTAAGATCATAGAAGGTTGGCGTAGCCACAGAAACACCAATGCGGAAAGGCGATCCCTCGATGGGGAGGAAGATCAAACCTGCCTTGACATCAAAGCCCGTACCCTTGATCTTACGAGCGTCGCCAATAGCCATAGAACCGCAGTCACCGTCTTTATCCACCAGTGTCTCTGCATACTCACTATATCCCTTATAGTTCACGTCCTTGATACCCACGGTCAATCCCCAATAGAAACGATCGCCAGCATTACCGCTCAAGTTAATATCATAATCGGCTATCCAACCACGATGTGCACGGTCGAAACTATAGGCTCTGGCGTCTATCGTATAGATATTGCCATCGTTGGGATCGAGCATCAGTGCGTTAGCGTTCATATAGTCGGACTCACTATACGACCATGAGCGATTATTACCCTCGTAGCCAATGATTTCACCCTGATTGTTCTCGTCAAACTCATAGATACCCTTTTCTGCCTTGTAATAGGTCAGGCCATTCTGAGAACAGCCTCTCAAGGCATTGGCAGCAGAGAGGATCTGATCGAAGTTACGACTCTTGTGGTAATTGAAACCCACATTGATGTACGACGAAGGACTGATACGTGACGAATAGACAAAGCCTATCTGATCAAAACTCATGTTCGTCTTATTAAGACCATCGAACTTCACGGCATCTGCCTGCGACACTAAGCCCAAACTCGCACTGACAGTCGAATGGCGGAACACGCCAATACCTGCGGGGTTTGTCGAGATGGTAGAGATGTCAGCACCCAGGGCATCCATCGCACCACCCATTCCCACATAGCGGGCCGTACCATTCAGGTCACTGCCCATGAGACGGGCACTCTCGTATGTATCCTGTGCAGCCGCCGGCATTGCAGCCAGCACCCATGCTGCCAATATTATCTTCTTCATCCTGTTATCAGTTTTATTTACTCTTTAACCTTTTTACCTTATATATTATCTTCTACCACCAAGACGGGAACCACCTCCGCCGCCTCCGCCACGACTGCCGCCACCGCCGCTGCCGCCGCCACTGAAGCCGCCACCGCCGCTACTACGCGATCCACCGAAGCTACTACCGCTATTGCGTGAACTGCCACTATAGGAACTATTGCCGCTGCGAGAACTGGAGTTGTTGGTATTACCACGATAGCCGCTGAAATTACCACTGCCACTACGATCATGGTTGCCGCTCCTGTAAGTAGTACTAGAATTGCCGCTCATCCTACCAGCACGGTCACGGAGGCTGGATGTACGACTACTGCTATTGGCGACTGAGTTGCCATGACGATACAGGGTCGTTCCATCAGAACGAATGGTACCAGTGCCGATGTGGCTATGATGGGCATAGCCGCCACCCCCGCCACCAGGATAGTATACGCCACCTCCCCAGTAGGGATAACCATAATAATAGGGATAGCCGTAATATCCATAGTAACCATAATAGGGATAGAACCAAGGATCGTACCAACCATAATAGCTATAGAACCATGGATCATACCAACCATAGCGCCAACTACCATAATAATAAGGTGAATACCAGGGGTCGTACCAACCTCCATACCAGCCATAGCGGCTATAGTACCAAGGGGAATGCCAGCCCCACATATCCAGGCCTGTCTGATAACCAGCCCAGAAAGCCACATTGTCAGCCAAGGAATAGTCATCGAAACGGCTCATCTTCTTCGTCAGTTCGAAGTCCTCTTTCTCCTCTTTTACAGAGTCGGGATAGACGCCCTGTTCTGCGGAAAAGTCAATGATATCGTTCTTGACTGTATCACCATCGATCACCTGATATGAACTTTTCATGCGACGGTTATACTCGTCGATACTACGGCCGCTGTCGGTGCAGGTGGTAACCGGCTGCTGCACGTTGTTATCCACCACCACAGACTTCTCCACACTCTTCTTCTTGGGAACGAAGTAGAGATCGTCGTCCTGGGCCAGCATAGATAATGGCATGGCCCCAATCAACATGGAAATAAGCAATAGTTTCTTCATATTCTCTTCATTTTAATGATTCACGATGCAAAAATATAACCAATTTTTATATAAAGATAAGGAAAAACCCTAAGTGTTGGTAGGATTTTCCCTATTCTTATCATTCGACAACAAATTCAGTTTCTGTAATTCACTATAGATACGCTGCACGGGAAGTCCCATGACATTGTAATAACTACCATGAAGACCTGTGACACCAATGTAGCCTATCCACTCCTGTATACCATAGGCACCAGCCTTGTCGAAAGGTTTGTAACGGGTGACATAATACTGGATCTCGTCGTCGGTTAGCACTTTGAACGTAACGTCTGTAGTAACGGCGAAACGACGCTCCAGTTCTGAGGTAAGCAGGCATACACCCGTCGTCACCTGATGCGTGCGTCCACTAAGTTCACGCAACATACGAACAGCATCGGCCTCATCAACAGGCTTCCCAAAAATCTCTTCACCAACGATAACTACGGTGTCGGCGGTGATAATCAACTCGTCGGCGGCAATCGTCTGACAATAGGCAGCAGCCTTCTTCCCCGCGATATAAAGAGCCACTTCGGAAACGGGCAGGTCATGAGGATAAGACTCATCAATACCATCTAACACACGAACCTCGAAAGGAAGTCCGAGTCCCGCCAATAATTCCCTGCGTCTCGGCGAATTACTTGCCAATATAATATGATAAGGTGTCACCATCCGAAAGCCTTGGCATTCATCACCCATTTCCCCTGGGCACGAAGCACTTGTTCTATCACATCCCTGCCACAACCATGACCACCGATGCGATCACTGACATAACAACTTACTTCCTTAATCTCAGGACAAGCATCCTTCGGACAGACAGGGCACCCTACCCTGCGCATGATCTCCAAATCGGGGATATCATCACCCATATACATCACTTCCTCATCGGAAAGACCGTATTTCTGGAGGAATTCTTCGTATGTCTTTATCTTCACGCCACTACCCAGATAGATATCCTCAACGCCCAAGCCTTCATAGCGCACACGCACGCTCGGAACATTGGCACCTGTCAGGATCACAACGCGAAGTCCAAGTTTCATGGCGAGTTGGATGGCATAACCATCCTTGATATTCACCGTGCGCAAGGGGACACCTTCAGCACTGAGATTGATCGTCTCACTACTGAGCACACCGTCAATATCAAAGATAATAGCCCGTATCTTACTTAAGTCGTAGTTGATCATAATGGTCAATGTTCAATCTTCAATATTTATTAAGGTGTACGTTCTCCCATTTCAGTCGGTCCTCGGCCTGAGGCTTGCGCTCATCAGTCCAATGTCCTACAGCGAGAATACACAGGCAATTGAGGTTGTCAGGGATATCAAGTACACCACGAATGACAGTGTCGGCAGTTGTCCCGTCGTCAAGACCCCGACCACGCATCTGTATCCAACACGTCCCGAGGCCCAGATCCTCTGCCTGATACTGCATGGAGATAGCGGCAATCGAACCATCCTCCACCCAACAGTCGTTTTGCATGGGATCACCCAGCACAACGATGGCCACAGGGGCATCCTTCAGGAACTGACTGCCCATGTTCTTGGCATCGGCGAGTTTCTCAAGATCAAGTTTGTCATCGACGACGACGAACTGCCAGGCACGCTGACTTTTCGACGTGGGCGACATCAGGGCGGCACGAAGAATCAACTTGAGGTCTTCCGGATCGATTTCCTCTTCTGTAAACTTACGATGGCTACGGCGCTTCTGCGCCAGATCTTTGAATGCTGTCATACTAAAATCACTTATTTGGGGGCAAAGTTACGAAAATTTCTTCCAAAAACATCATCTATATTAAAATATTTCGTAACTTTGCAATATGAATGGACTGACGACAACCATCTATCGCAAGAGCAAAGATCTGCCAGAACTGGAAGGAGATATCTTCTTCCATAGCCGACAGTT
>Ga0265301_10004661_pt1 | contig 13779 bp, 10 predicted proteins | sample AusTroGonzalo_MG_2_FD_193488 | JGI IMG/M metagenome (GOLD analysis project Ga0265301, IMG submission 193488) | Bovine rumen microbial communities from tropical cattle in Woodstock, Queensland, Australia - Gonzalo_04 | ecosystem: Host-associated > Mammals > Digestive system > Stomach > Rumen ...
GCAGGAATTTATCGGTTACTTTTTCCATACTTTATTCTTCAACTTTCATGGATGAACGGATCATGTAGACGATGATCAGCAGGAACGGGATGATGGCGATGGCCTCGCCGTAAGTGGCATTCCAGTCCGTGAGGAACCAGTCGACCTTCGCGAACTTCAGGATGGCGCTCACCACGCCCATCAGGGCGCCGCCGGCGATGAAGCCCGAGGCGATGAGCGTACCCTTCTCCTGGCGTGCCGCATTGACCGCCTTGTCCTTGCTGCGCGTGCTGACAAACCAAGCGACGGCACCACCCACGAGCAGCGGGAGGTTCAGGTCGATGGGGATGAACATGCCCAGGCAGAACGCGAGGGCCGGCACCTTGAAGATGGTCAGCAGGATGGCGATAACCGCGCCCAGGCCGTACATCAGCCACGGCGCGCTGCCGCCCTCCATCATAGGCTTGATGACCGCCGCCATGGCATTGGCCTGCGGTGCCACCAGCGCGTCCGGACCCACGAAGCCGTAGGTCTTGTTGAGCAGGATCACCACGCCGGCCACCGTCGCGGCTGCTACCAGCACACCAACGAATTTCCAGCTCTCCTGCTTGGCCGGGGTCGTGCCGATCCAGTAACCGATCTTCAGGTCGGTGATGAAGCCGCCCGCCGTGGAGAGCGCCGTGCAGACCACACCGCCGATCAGCAGCGCGGCCACCATGCCGGCATTGCCTTTGAGTCCGCAAGCCACCAGCACCAGCGCCGTGATAATCAGCGTCATGATGGTCATGCCGCTCACGGGGTTGGTACCCACGATGGCGATGGCATTGGCCGCCACGGTCGTGAACAGGAACGAGATGACTGCCACGATGAGCAGTCCCACCAGCGCCTGCCACACATTCTCTACAAATCCGCCGAGGGCGAAGAACGCGAACACGGCCAGCAGTGTGAGGATGATGCCGAAGACCACCGTCTTCATCGGGATGTCGCGCTGCGTGCGTTCCACCTTTTCGGGCGCCGTTGCGTTGCCCTTCTTGCTGAACTCGCGCACAGCCATGCCCACAGCGTCCTTGATAACTTTAGACTGTCGGATGATACCGATGATACCCGCCGTGGCGATGCCGCCGATACCGATCTGGCGCGCATAAGTACGGAAGATCTCGTCGGCCGACATCTGCCCGATGGCGTCGGAGAAGCTCATGCCGAGGATGTCGACACCCCCGCAGAACGCGCCCATCAGCGGAATGACCAGCAGCCACACCAGCAGCGAGCCGCAGCAGATGATGAAGGCGTATTTCAGGCCGATGATGTAGCCCAGGCCGAGTACCGCGGCGCCCGTGTTGATCTTGAGCACGATCTTGGCTTTGTCGGCCACGACCTGGCCCACATGGAGCACGGTGGTCGACAGGGTTTCCGCCCACAAGCCAAAGGTCGACACGACGAAGTCGTAGATACCGCCGATCAGGCCGGCCGTCAGCAGCGTCTTGAGGCTCTTGCCGCCGCTCTCGCCGCTGACCAGCACCTGCGTGGTGGCGGTCGCCTCCGGGAACGGATACTCGCCGTGCTGGTCCTTCACGAAATATTTCCGGAACGGGATCAGGAACAGGATGCCCAGCACGCCGCCCAGCAGCGAGCTCAGGAACATGTGCACGAAATTGACGTCCAGCCCCAGGATGTAGATGGCCGGCAGTGTAAATACTGCGCCCGCCACGATTACGCCCGAGCAGGCGCCGATCGACTGGATGATGACGTTCTGTCCCAGCGCGCCCTTCTTCTTGGCGGCGCTGGAGAAGCCGACGGCCAGGATGGCGATCGGGATGGCGGCCTCGAACACCTGGCCCACCTTCAGTCCGAGGTAGGCGGCGGCCGCCGAGAAGATGATGGTCATCACCAAGCCGAGGCTCACCGACCAGGCCGTGACCTCGGGATAGGTCTTGTCGGGCTTGAGCAGCGGTTCATACTGCTCGCCCGGCGCCAGTTTCCGGAATGCATTTTCCGGTAGCTGAGCGGGTTTGTTCTCTTCTTCCATATATAGATGTGTTTATTTCTTGCTGCCCAGGTGCTTCTGCCAGTTCCAGGCGGACTGCAGCGTCTCGTCGAGCGACTTGACGGCTTTCCAGCCCAGTTCCTCGTTGGCGTAGGTGGGATCGGCCCACACGGCTTCGATGTCGCCTGCGCGGCGCCCTACGATCTTGTAGTTGAGTTTCAGGTTGTTCACCTTCTCGAAGGTGCGCACCACCTCGAGCGTCGAGACGCCCCGGCCCGTGCCCACGTTGAACACTTCGAAGCGCTGCTTCATCTTGCCATCGACCATCCGGCCGACCGCTACCACGTGCGCCTTGGCCAGGTCCGTCACATTGATGTAGTCGCGGATGCAGGAGCCGTCCGGCGTGTTGTAGTCGTCGCCGAACACGCTGAGTACGGGGCGGATGCCCGCCGCGGTCTGCGTGACGAAGGGGATGAGGTTGTTCGGCACGCCGCGCGGCAGTTCGCCGATCTCGGCGCTGGGATGTGCGCCGATGGGGTTGAAGTAGCGCAGCGCGATGCTGTTGATCTCGGGGTAGGCCGCCACGGAGTCGCGGATGATATCTTCGCAGATGTGCTTGGTGTTGCCGTAGGGCGAAGTGGCTTCGCGACGCGGGGTCTGCTCGCTCACCGGCAGTTTCTCCGCCTGCCCGTAAACCGTGCAGGACGAGGAGAACACGAGGTTCGGCACATTCGTCTCCCGCATCAGTTGCAGGATGTTCATCAGCGAGACCAGGTTGTTCCGGTAGTAGAGCAGCGGCTGCTCCACGCTCTCACCCACCGCTTTGCTCGCGGCGAAATGGATCACGGCGTCGAACTTGTAGCGCGTGAATATCCTTCGGAGCCCGGCCAGGCTGCCGCAGTCCACCTTGTGGAAGGGGACCCGCTTGCCCGTTATCTTCTGAATGCCCTTGAGAACGAACCGCTCCGAATTGGAGAGGTTGTCGACGATGACCACTTCGTAGCCTGCTTCCAGCAGTTCTACGGTGGTATGGGAGCCGATATAACCCGTTCCTCCCGTCACCAAAACACGTTTTGCCATAGCTTGTTGTCTTTAATTTGAGGTAAAAATACAGAAAAACTCCCGGTTCGGCAACATATTTGCTATGTTTGTTTCAAGTTCAACCTTAACGCTTCAAGATTATGAAGAAATTCGCAACTGTAGTACTGATGCTTTGCATCGCAATGATGTGTACTACTCCTTTCGAGGTACAAGGCCAGAACCGTCGCACCGGAGGAAACTCCTCCACCGTGACGCAGAAAGAGCAGCGCACCACCAAATCCACCGAGCCCAAGCTCCAGAGCCGGCCCGAGGAGAAAAAGGCTGCGCCGCAGCGCAACACCGCGCCTCAGCGTAACACCACTACGCAGCGCAACAACAACAATACGTCGGCCCAGCAGCGCAAGTCCGCTCCGGCCCAGCAGCATAAATCCGCTCCTGCACAGGTGCAGGACCGTCGGAGCACGACGACCAAGCCGGGTGGCAGCACGAGCCACAGCGCACAGATCAGCCGCAAGAACAGCGACATCGGGCGCCAGAACATCCCTTCCAACCGGGAGGTCAAGCCGCAGGGCAACAACAAGAAACGTTACGACGATCCGGTTTACAGCAACCGTCCGCGCGAGCACAAGCCGGCCGCCGTACAGTATCACAACTCCGCACCGGCCAAGCGCGCTCCGAACTACGAGCGTCCTTACCTGGAGCCGAGGCACACCCCGATGCCTTCCTACCGCTACGGCGACCACTACTTCGGACACCGGGTCCATGCGCTCCCGCGCGGCTACCAGACCTATCGCGTCGGCGGACTCGACTACTACTATTACGACGGGATTTACTACCGTCCGTACGCCCTGGGCGGCTACTACGTCTGCCGTCCTCCGAGAGGCACCACCATCGCCTCCACGCTCTTTAACGTAGCGCTCACCGCGATCGCGATCAACACGATCCGCAACGAAGTGGAACGCGCCCAGCGCGCTGCCAACCTGGCCCGGGTCTACTCCACCAGCAACACGGGCTACGTGCTCCGCAACACCGACGACTACTACGTGACCAACATCGCGAACCAGGTGAACCAGGAGTACTACTACCAGGACGGCGTGTTCTACATCCTGCAGAACGGCCAGTACTACGTGATCGACGCTCCGATCGGCGCCCTGGTGACCCAGATCCCGGCCGACTACGACGAAGTCGAAATCGACGGCAGGACCTACTACGTGGTCGAAGAGACCGTCTACAAGGCCACGGTCATCGACGGAGCCCTCTACTTCGAGGTCGTCACGAACCTGTAGCATACCTCTTATAATAGAAGGAGGCCGGAAAAACCGGCCTCCTTTCTATTACTGCCCTTCCTCATTCACATACGCGCCGTCACCCCCTCCGCGACACAGACGAGGATGCTGCTTCGTCTGTGTCACGAGCGGTTTCGAGGTCAAAAGCGGCTAAAATCTTTCGCGACACAGATGGAATGGAGGAACCGTCTGTGTCGCGCAAAAGAAATGAGATGCCGGGGCAAGCCGCCTGTCAATGCCACCTATATCCCGTACCCTTCAGCGGGTCGGTCTTGGCGGCGGATTTTTTTCCGTCAGCGGCTTTCCACCAATTGACGTAAGCATCCAGGACCTCTTGCTGCACTTCCGGATTGTTGATGCGCCACAACGGCGCATCATCGGCGCTCAGGCGCTGAACGAAGGGGTTCAGGGATGGCCATCCGCCTATGCCCTGGTTGTTGGGGTTCAAGGTATGGAGGCGGGCCGCTTCCACCATCCAAAGGGCGAACATGCCTTCCGAGCACTGCGTCATCTCATACGAGGAAAAGGGGTTGGCCGGCATGCTCCAGGTGCCGTCGCCGACAATCGCCTTGGACTTGCCAAACTCCAGCAACGCAGGGATATGCCGCCATTGCACGTCCGGACAACCGAAGCTGGCGAGTTTTCCTTCGCGGAAATCCCGCATCAGGTTGACGACGAACTGTTTGGTCTCCGGGTCATCGCTCGACAAATACGATCCGGTGCAGGCCGTGGAAAGGGTCAGCAGCAGGAACGAAAGGAGGATCAACTGTTTCATCTTGACACAACGTTTACCCTGTAAATGCAGAGTCGGCCGAAATCTTGCGTCTATTTGTACAAATAGTACTTCTTCGACAACTCCTTGAACGCGTCAACGTCTTTCATCCAGTACTCCTTGATGTCATCGACGAGGAAGCGCTGGCTGAAGGTGCTGCGGATCCAGTCGGTGCCGCAGACGATGTCGTTGGTGCGGTTCACGCCGCCATCGAACGGGTTGTGCTCGGGCCAGAGCTCGTGGATGGCCTGCATCACGTAGAAGTTGATGAGGGTGATCGGGGCGGCCTCATAGTCAGTAAAGAAATACTGGACGCCGTGGAGGAGCTTGCCCTGGCAGTTGCCGAAGAAGGGTTTGTAGTGGATGGTGCGCCAGGCGACGCCGGGGATCTGGTAGCTGTCGAGGGCAGCCTTGAATTTTTCGGCGTCGACCCATTCGGCCGCGAACACCTGGAACGGCAGCGTGTAGCCCACACCGATGTTCAGGTAGGTGCCGGAGAAGTCACCCACGATGCCCGCGCAGGGATAGCCGATGGCGTTGATGGCCTGCGGCACCTGCGGGGACGGGAGGATCCACGGAAGGCCGGTCTGGTCGTAGGTCATGTCGCGCGTCCAGCCTTCCATCGGGATGACGGACAGCTCGCAGCGCAGTGGCTCCTCATCGCCCTTCTCGCCGCGGTTCAGACCTTCCTCGTTGATCAGCTGCGCCAGCTCGCCCACGGTCAGGCCATAGACATACGGGATGGCGAACTCGCCGATGTAGGAGTGGAAACCCGGCTCCACGTAGTTGCCTTCGACTTTCAGGCCGTTCAGCGGGTTGGGGCGGTCGAGCACCATCACGGCCACGCCGTTCTCGGCACAGGCACGCATCATCAGGCCTAGGGCGCTGATGAAGGTGTAGGAGCGCGTACCCACATCCTGGATGTCATAGACCACCACGTCGAGGCCCTCGAGCATCTCGGGGGTCGGCTTGCGGTACTTGCCGTAGACAGAATAGACCTTCAGGCCCGTGGCCTCGTCGAAGGTGTCCTCGGCATGGCCGCCGGCATAGATGTCGCCGCGCACGCCGTGCTCCGGCGCAAAGAGGCGTACCAGGTCGACATTCTCCGCCTTGTAGAGGATGTCGATGGTGGAGTGGAGGTTGCGGTCCACGCCGCTGGGGTTGGTGAGCAAGCCCACTTTCTTACCCTCGAGACCGGCGAAGCCGCGGTCGCGGAGCACTTCGATGCCCGGTTTGACCACCGGAGCGGGGCAGCAGGTCTGCGCCTGCGAGCGGCAGCAGGCGCAGAGCGCCAGCACGGATGCCGCGAGTATCAGGATCTTTTTCATATTTCTAATCGTTATTTGCGTCCATAGTCCGGATCGACGTTGCGGCGGGCCAGCACCGTCACGAAGATCGTGGCGAAGCAGCAGACCATCACCATCCAGAAGAAGTTCACATAGCCCAGGGACTCCTGGATGTAGCCGGCAAACATGCCGGGAATCATCATGCTGAGTGCCATGAAGGCCGTGCAGATGGCGTAGTGCGCCGTCTTGAACTCACCCTCCGAGAAGTACATCATGTAGAGCATGTAGGCCGTGAAGCCGAAACCGTAGCCGAACTGCTCGATGGCCACCGCGATGCTGATGGCCACCAGGTTGGTGGGCTGCACCATGCTCAGGTAGACGAAGGTCAGGCAAGGCAGCGTCATGCACGCCGCCATGGGCCAGAGCGATTTCTTGAGGCCCCAGCGCGAAGCCATCACGCCGCCGATGATGCCGCCGAGCGTAAGGAAGATCACGCCGATGGTACCGTAGACGATGCCTACCTCGGCTGTGGGAAGGCCCAGGCCGCCGGCATCGCGCGTCGCCACCAGGAACGGCATGCACATCTTGATGAGGAAGGCCTCCGGCAGGCGGTACAGGAGCATGAACACGATGACCAGCAACACGCCGGGCTTGGTGAAATACGTGGCGAACGTGCGGCCGAACTCCTTGAAAATCTCCTTGGCCTTGTTACCGGTATCGGATTTCAAGTGGGAGACATCTTCCGCCGGCTTGGGAATGAAGAAGGTATGATAGAGCGTGACCGCAGCAAAGAGGATGGCCGAGATCATGAGCGTCAGGCGCCAGGAGCCGGGGATGTTGCCGGTCTTGGTCTCGATGAGGCCCGCGATGGCTACCAGCACGCCCTGTCCGAAGATGGACGACAGGCGGTAGAAGGTGCTGCGGATGCCCACGAACGCCGCCTGGTTCTTCTGCGTCAGGGCCAGCATGTAGAAACCGTCCGCCGCGATGTCGTGCGTGGCGGAAGCGAAGGCCGTGATGATGAAGAGGATGAGCGTGAACGTAAACAGGCTCATGGGTGTCGTGCCCGAGGCGATCAGCGCGGCGTCGGGTTTCGGCAGGGTGATGGTGAGCAGCACCATGGCTGCGGTCATCAGCGCCTGCATGGCAAGGATCCACCAGCGCTTGGTCTTGATGATGTCGACGAACGGGCTCCAGAGCGGCTTGATCGTCCAGGGCAGGTAGAGCAGGCTCGTGAAGAGCGCCATCTGCCCGTTCGGAACGCCGAGCTTGGCGAACATCATCACGGAAATGTTGTTGACCAGGAAATAGGGAATGCCCTCCGCAAAATACAGGGTGGGTACCCAAAGCCAGGGTGAAACGGTCTTGTTCGTATTCATGGTTGGAATCAATATTTCTTATCAATCACGCTGCCGGGGAAGTAGTGCGCCAGGATTTCGTTGTACTTGTAGCCCTGGGCGCCCATCACGGCTGCGCCGATCTGGCACAGGCCCACGCCGTGGCCCCAGCCCGCGCCGCGAAGGATGAACTTGCCGTCCTGTTTCTCCACCACGAAGGCGGAGCTGTAGAGGTGGCTGGGCGAGAGGGTCTTGCGGATCTCGAGCTCCTTGCCGATGGTCTTGGTCTTCTTCGTGCCCACGATCTTGAGTTTCCACAGGCGGCCGGACGTGCCGCGGGCCACCGGGATCAGGTCCACGATCTCGCCGTAGTCCTCGCCGGAGCGGCGGCGGACCAGTTCGGTAAGCTCCTCGACCGTGTATTCCACCTTCCAGCGGAAGAAGTTCTTGGTCTCCTGGTCGAAGTTGGTGAGCACCTGGGAGAGGATCTTCTCGTCCTTGGTGTTGCAGAATGCCTCGGGTTCGGAGAGGATCCACTTGCGGGCGTTCTCCTCGACGGTCAGGTCGGGAATGTCGTTGGGGTTCGCGGAGTCGCGCCGCCGGACCAGGTACGGGAAGTCCTTGGGCTCCCAGCAAAACTTGAACTCTTCGTACACGCCGCCGCAGCATTTGGAGAAGCGTGCGTCGCAGATCTTGCCCTCGGAGACCAGCACGCGACCCCAGGTCTGGTCCACGGCATCGCGCACGGCCTGCGTGGAGGCGCGGCTCAAGCCATAGTAGCGCTGGCAGTGGTCGTCAGCACACACGTCGAAGTTCACGTGGTCTTCGCGGTCATACCATTTGATGCGCTCTTCGGGCGTATCGACGCAAGCGGAGTAATCCACTCCGGCGGACTTGAGATCCTTGCTCTTCTGGATCTGGGCCAACAGCCAGGAACGGGAGATGATGCAATGGGCCTTGAGGAGTTCCATGGAGTTGGTGGCCGACATCTCGCTCGAGATGACACTCACCAGGTAATTCTCGATGCCGACGCAATTGACTGCCGTGACCTTGCCATTCTCGACGATCAGTTTCAGGTCGTCGGGGAAGAGCTGGGTCTCCTGGCGGTTCCAGTGGAAATCGACGCCGATGGTGACGTTGTTCAGTTCGAACGACCCTTCCTCGCCGGTATGCTTGAAGTAGATCTCATCGTACAGATTTCCCTCGAACAGGATTTTCCCGTACTGGGCCTTGGCCGTGTGGGGGCCGGTGAAATAATTGCCCAGGAACGTGTAGGGCGTCTTGAAGTTGAAGGAGATTTCGGGCAGGGACACCACGCCGACGGTGAGGATCTCCTGTTTGCGGGTCAGTTTTTCTTCCATGATCGAGGTTTTTTCAGGGTCAAAGGATACTTCGCGGATGATTTCGCCCAACCGCGGGGCGTCGAGTTTGTCGAAGCTGTCGCGCGAGGAGACGACGGCCACGCCGGCCATCTCCACGGCGCCGGGGCTGATGAGGATCTGCTCAGCGGGATCTTCGCTGAAGAAGCACGCAGGGCGCGATTCGGCGCGGAAGAACACGACGGTCGTCCAGCTCAGGCCGTTATGCCAGGTAAGCAGGTTCATGCGCGGCTCCCACTCGCGCTCCGACTGGATTTCGCCCAGTGCGACCAGGCGGTAGAACATGCGTTCCAGGGCCTTCGGGTCGTTGGATGAGAGCACGAATGTGCCGCCCGCAAACTGCGTGAGGCGGCTGATCACCACGCCGTCGCGCTTGGCGACGAAACGCAGTCCGTCGCCCTGGCGCACCAGGCGTTCCACCGGCAGGTTGCCCGCCGGGATGGCCTGGAAATGCATGTGGTCCGGGGCGGATGCACCGCACATCGGGCCGTTATAGAAAAAGAGGTATTCGGGCGCCTGCTGCGCGAGCGCAAGCATGTCGGCGTAGTGGCCGTCGATCTGCTGGCGCGCGTGGCGGGAGATCGAAATCGTGAAGTGCCGGTCGAAGATGGGGAACGGGTTGACGCGGATCCAGTAGTCGTTCCCTTCCGGGGCCTCCCAGTCGAGCGTCAGCTGTTCAGGGCCGATGCCGTCGGGGCAGAGGAAGCAAGGACGGTGGCGCAGCGTCTCTTCGTCGACCTGTGCCATGACCGAGGCCACGCGGCCGGGGTTGAAAAAAAGCACCGCGTCGAGCCCGTCCACGGGCATCGCGCGGCGCTCCACCTTCTCCAGCGCAGCATAGTTGACGGACGCTCTCCCGCCGAGCGCCAGCTCGCGGGAGAACATTCCGTCCATTTCGTTTGACAATCTGCTCATCTCAGACCCCCCGACGTCATGCCCGACCTGATCGGACATCTCTATTTCTTCTTGTTCATCGCAATGCGGGCCTTCAACTCCCACGTGCGGATGCGGTCCTTGTAGGTGTTGTTCAGGTTCACCTTGTCGATGTCGAGGGAGGCGTCGGAGTTGTCATCCCAGCGGCGGCAGTTGTACACCGGCTCGTAGATGCGGCCGATCTGGAACTCGCGGCTCACGCGGAGACCCACGGCGTAGTCCTCACCGTACTTCGTGGTCGGGAAGTTGATGGTGCGGAGCATCGGGGTGTAGAAGCCGCGCGGGGCGCCGAGGCCGTTGATGCGAAGGGCGTTGTTCCGGCCGTTCTCAGGGGTCCATTCCCGGTGGTCGATGATTCCCGGAGGGATGGTCTCCATGTGGAAGTTGGTCATCCGGTAGGTACCCACCACCATGGCGCAGTTCTGGGCATAGAAGGCGTCCACGAACTTCTGCACGGTGTTCTCGTCGGCGTACACGTCGTCGGAGTCGAGCTGGATGGCGAACTTGCCGCACTTCGGGTGGTGCAGGGCGGAGTTCCAGTTGCCGCCGATGGCGTGCCAGCTCTTGTCCTGGGCGATGTACACGAGTTTCGGATCGCCGACAAACTTCTTGATTACATCGACCGTACCGTCATCGGAGTTGTCGTCCACCACGATTACGTTGTACTTGAAGTTGGTCTTCTGGTTGAGGGCGGAGGTGATGGCATCGCCGATGGTGCGGACGCGGTTCTTGCAAGGAATCACGACGGATGCCTCATACTCGAACGGCTCGTTGCTGAACTCGATGTGCTTGAACTTGGGCTCCAGATAGCCGCCGATGGCTTTCAGGTGCGCGGTGCAGGCCTGTTCCATCTCGATCTGGACGGCGCGGTTCTTCGGGTCCACGTAGTCGAAGAGTTTCTCGCCGCTCTTGCGGGTGTCGGTCTCCACATCGTAGTACAGGAACTCGTTGATATGCTCCAGGTCGCCTTTCTGCGACACTTTCAGGCGCAGGTCGTACATGCCGGCGAACTTGTAGTCCACGTCCATGCGGCTCACGGCTTCGAGCAGCGCGCTGGTGCGGTAGAACAGCAGGGAGCCGAAATCGAAGTCATCGCGCAGGGCGCCGAACTGGCAGTCGATCACCGGAGCGTTGATGCGCTCGTCGCCTTTCTGGTTGAAGTGGTCGGCATAGACCATGGCAGCGCCGGCGTCTTCGATGAGGTTCTCCATGCGCTCGAGCGCGAACCACACGAGGCTCAGCGTCGTGTACTTCGTGGTGATGAGCGTGTAGGTCGTCTTGGCATTGGCAGCGATGGCCTTGACAGCGGCCGTGCTGTTCAGGCCGGGCACCTCAAGCACCTTGCAGCCCAGCACCTGGGCCGGTGCCTTCTCGCCGACATGCAGCAGGAAAATCTCATTGACAAGCTCTTGCGCCTTCAGATTGGCGACGGTCTGCGCCACTTGCGCCTCGTCCTGGAAAGGAATGAAACAGTTGATATTCTTCATTTTTGATGTTTTTGTAATATTTACTTTCAAACCGAACTACAATATTACAAAAAAATCGGATATCCTCCGTTATTTCCTTCCCCTTTTCCCAGGTTAAATGTTTATAAACGTGTATAAACGTTTAGCCTATGGTTACCGCTTCAGGACGGTTGTATCTTGCGCCCATAATGATGCGTTCTTTTATCGGCAAAAGAACAATATCACAAAAATGTGTTATATTTGTAATCAGGAACGAGATGACTTGGAACGAATTCAAGAAGATGATTCTTCGGAAAGGATGGAAACTCGAGCGGCATGGGAGCAGACATGATGTGTATCGAAAAGACGGGCGAAGTGATCCGTTGTTGGTAGAAAGACATTGGAACGAAGAGATTAAGCCCAATCTTCAGAAAAGACTTCTCAAACAAATAGATGGATAATATATGAAAGCGCTGGTTATCATTGAAAAGGATCAAAACGGATATGGGGCGTACACGGACAACTTGATGACGGTACTCCATGGGAGTGGCGCGTCGGTGCAAGAGGCCAAGGATGAACTGATGGCGGGGTATCGGGAACTGCTCGCTTACTATGCAGATGCGGGAAAGCCGGTCCCGGACGAATTGCAAGACTTGACCTTTGAATACAAGTATGACATTTCCGCCATGTTCAATGTATTCGATTTCCTGAATGCTTCCAAGTTTGCCGAACGAGTCGGGATCTCCCCGAGTTTAATGCGCCACTACAAACGGGGAGACACCTATATTTCACAGAAGCAGGCAAAAAAGATTGAATCCGGCCTGCACATTATCGGCCAGGAGTTCATGTCCTTCACGTTATAGCGATTTATGAATACTTCCGAGAAGCAAGAAACAGATGTGCTGGGGAGCGGCGTGACCGTTGTCCTTCTGGTGTGCACACTCCTTGAGTCTGTATGGAGCATCTTGATAACGCTTCGGGACGGGTTGGCGACCTATCATTATCCTTTTATCGTCACTGGCTCCTTTCACAATCCGGCTCCTTTTGGCGCACTCAATGCCATCGGCCTGGCGACGGCCGTCGCTGTGCTGGTCAAGTTCCACAAAAACACAGATCTGTTTTCGAAGGTCCAGTATTACCTGTCTGTCGCCGTGATCCTCCCTGCCGCCATCGCCCTGGTCGCCTCCCGGAGCCGGGCGGCATGGATCGGGCTGATGGTCTCATTGCTGGTCCTGTTGCTGCGGGAGACACCTTTCAGAGGCTGGATCCGCCGGCACCGGGCCATCGGTGTCGGCGCCGCCTGCCTCGTCCTCCTGGCAGGCATCGCGATGTTCATGATGAAGAAAGACTCCGCCATCGGACGCCTTCATCTCTGGCACATGGAGTGCCGGGTGATCGCAGGGCATCCCTGGACGGGGGTCGGTATAGACAAAATATTCAAAGCTTACGGAGACACCCAGGCCGACTATTTCCGGCAGGCTGAACGGCCTGCAGCCATCGTCCGGGTCGCCGGCAGCCCGGTGTATGCTTTCAATGAGTACCTGAAGTTCGGCATGGCCTGGGGCATCGGCGGTTTACTGCTGAGCCTCGCCCTTGCAGCATGGGTGGTGTGGCGGCTGTTCCGGAGGCATTCAGCCCTCGCTTACGGCGCGCTTGTCTTCGCCCTGTTTGCCTTCGCCTCTTTCCCGCTTTCCGTCATGCAGTTGCAATTATTGGGAATCGCGCTGCTCGCTGTCGCGCTGACACCGCAAAGGGAAAGTCGTGCAGGGTGGACGCTATGGGGCGCCGCTTGCTGCGCCTGCGTCGTAGCGGGCCTCCTCGCCTACCCGGAGCATAAAGCAAAGCAATCAGCTGAGCGCAGCTGGCGGGCGTCCCTGTTCTCCGAGCGGGACACAAGCAGTTATCTCACGCTATATCAGTCACTCTATCCCTTGCTGAAAGATAATCAAAAGTTCCTGTACCACTATGGCTATCTGCTCCGGCAAACAGGCGCGCTTGAAGAAAGCAACGAGATCTTGCAGCAGGGCGCGGATATTTCCTGCGACCCGGTTTTCCTTACAACCCTGGCAGAAAATCACATTGATCAAGGAAACTATGAACAGGCCGAAAAGGAGTTGCTGCAAGCGCATTGGATGATCCCCGCCCGAAAATCTACGCTCCAGCGCCTGATGCAACTATATATCGATACCGGCCAGAAAGAGTCAGCAGAAAAAATTTTTGAAAATATTTTTGCGGATTAAAAAAATTCGCATACCTTTGCAGCCCGTTTCGGAAAGAACGGATAGTTCATTGAAAGAATAGGAAGAACAAGTACAAGCAAGTACCGATTTTAACACG
>Ga0265301_10004663_pt1 | contig 13776 bp, 31 predicted proteins | sample AusTroGonzalo_MG_2_FD_193488 | JGI IMG/M metagenome (GOLD analysis project Ga0265301, IMG submission 193488) | Bovine rumen microbial communities from tropical cattle in Woodstock, Queensland, Australia - Gonzalo_04 | ecosystem: Host-associated > Mammals > Digestive system > Stomach > Rumen ...
CAGGTAAAATTGCAGCAAAATCATAAAATGATTTATCTGTGTCTATATCATTATATTTAAACACAAGTCCTGCTTTTAAACAAGTTTCTCTGTATTCTTTGTAGGTCATTCTTCTCCACAGTATCTTTTAATACAATCTTCAATTTCTGTATAGAGTTTAAATCGTTCCTTACATTCGCTCTTACAAGTCAAAAATTCGTCTTCAGTAAAAATAGAAGAAGTCGGAACTGCTTTTAATGAGCGACCGTTAATTTGAACATCATAATTCTTAACTGGTGCAGAGTAACTTTCACGAACTGTGGTTCTATTGTCCAGTTCCATATTGTATTCCTTCTGCATCAGATTCGCAATTCGTTCAAGTGAGTTTGCGATTCGTTCAAGTTTTTCATTGCAATAAGTATCACAAGAAAAACTCATAACAGTAAACAAACTAATTAAAAGCAGTATCCGTTTCATTTTACTTCTCCAATCCGTAAGTGTAAATGTAATCTTTATGACTAGACTCTACATCCAAGAACTTCAATCCCACCAATTTAACAGGCATTGAAATAGGGTCCTTACAAGATACCTTTGCGTACTGTTGCCACATTACCCCATTTACATAATCGTTTTCTACCCATTTAACCAGTTCACATCCTTTCTTTCTTACAGAAATGATGAAGTCCAATTTAATGTCGGCCCAAGCAGTAGCCATAGCACACAACATTAAAATCATTATCTTTTTCATTATTCAATTATCTCCTTTGCAGTGATTACCCAATCTCCTGCACATACTGATTCGTCACCATCTTCGTCGGCGACAAATTTTCCATTACATTGAATCTTAACATACTTCGCATCAAATTTTAAAAGTGTATTATCAGTTTCAACAGTTAATACAGTTTCATTTTCGTCGGCATAATCTTGCATTCTACCGGTAAAAGAAACCTTTTCAATGTATTCTGTTTTTGTTTTTGTTACAACTGTGGTATCGTGGATATATCTGTCAACATATCGTATAATAGAAGTTGTATCGTGAAGCACAACAGGACGCTTCAATGTTCGCATAGTTTCGTGAATTTCTGTTGAAGTCAAATGGTTAATGATAACAAACAAAATAAACAAAACTACCAAACCACCAAAAAATTCACTGCGTTTAATCATTATTTAATCCTCCCGCAATTTTCTCTAATACAAAAATCTACCAAAGATGAAGCTACATTATCTTGTTTGCACTGTGCAATACATTCGTCATATTCATTTGTAATTTCTTCAATCTCGTCTTCTACTTCTTCAATGTGTGTAGGAACTGTGTTGATAATCACATTTGGTTTGTCCATAAACACAAGTGGTTCAATTCGTGTAGATAAAGTATAAAATTCTTTATAAACTATTGGTAAAGCAGAAACAGACTTTGGTTTATGAATAAGTTTTGGGAATGTATAAGGAAGTTCTTTATAAACCATTGGAGTATTTGAGCCTGCACATACAAATGCAAATGCACAAAGGACAATAAGATAAAGTTTTTTCATTTTGGTACCTCATTTAGTTTAAAGAAAAAGCCCAAACAACATTTCGCAACATTGTTCGGGCCCAGTGGTTTAATTACTTGCTACCATTAACTCGGTCAGCAATGTCCATCAAGTATTTCATACCAACAGCGTCAAGAGCGGTAGAACCATTCTTTCCGTCACCACCACCCATCATAATTGTCGGGACAATCGGGTGTTCGGATTTTGCGAGAGCTTCAGCAATACCAACCTTCGTTTTGTAATCCCATTCGGCCTTTTCTTGCGGAGTCAAACCAGCGGCAACCTTTGCTCGGTTAGCAGCAGCCTCAGCTTCACCCTCAGCTCTAATTCTCTTTGCATCTTCAATGGCCTTCAACGCATTAAGACGAGCAACTTCTTTTTCACGTTCAGCATTAAGAACTGCAACATCTCGTTCCTTTTCTGCCTGGGTAACTTCAGTCATCTTTTGAACTTCCTGGTCAGCCTTTGCAGCAGCAATTCTTGCTTTACCCTCAGCTTCAGCCGTAATTGCTTTCTGCTTTGCGGTTTCAGCAGCAGTAGCATTAGACACACGCTGCATTTCACGTTCCTTCACAATATCCAACTGCTTTTGAGCCATACTATCCAACTTTACGCTCTGAATTTCAAGCTGCTTAACAACAATGCCATATTGAGAAAGTGCGGACTTCTTCGTGAGAATACGATTACCATTTGCATCCAACTTGAGCTTCGTGACTCTATATTCTTGAACTTCAGCCTTCTTAATGACCTTACCAGTTGAATCTACTTCATCCTCGCCAGCCTTCTCCTTGAGAACTTCGGTAGTTGTCAAATATTCGCCATCCACCAACTGGTCTTCAGCGAGACGTCGGAACTCAGCAATCTTCGTAACCTTCGCTTCTTCAGCCGTAAACAATGGGGCAGTCTTTCGTACCGCAGAGAGAACCGCATTTCGTACAAGGTTATGCTTTACACCCTTATCATTCTTCTGGTTATTATGTAGTTCAATCAACTTATCGCAATCAGTTGGCAATTCATACAAAAGATAACCAGAGATACTTGCGTTCGCATTTCGTGAAAGCGTTACAGAAATATCGTCTTCGTCATCGTCATCGCCTTCCCAACCTTCGCCATTAACCTTTTCGTTACTGGAGTTGAAATAGAAAGACTTTGCCAAATCATACTTGTAGATGGATGCGAAACCGCGGAAATAAAGACCCTGTCCTTCCACGCAGGACAATGTGCCAAATGGGGACTGCTTAACTAGCAATTCAGTTGACTGCTTGTAACCAACGAGCGACTTTGCGAAGAACGCACAGACGAGTACTGCTACAGCAATAATAATGAGTGATACCTTTGTTTTTGTATTCATAGTTTTTGTTTTTCCTTTTTGTTAGGGGTTATTGTTAGATGAAAGTATTCATCAGTTTGTTAGTTATTTTTTGTTTGTCAATCGGAAGTTCCATTAAATGTATAATTTCCTCACGAAGTGCTTCGCAGTAAGAATCATAATTTTTTGGTTTTCCGTTTTTCTTGAAAGTCAAAATTTGGTTTAGATAAAAGTTAAAGTTTGAATATTTTGGACTATCAGAACCCTTCATTCCATTTGCAAATTTATTCAAAAGATAACAGATTTCAGGATTTCTTTTTTTGTAAACGTGTGCTAAAATTCTGTGGGCAATATAATGTTCCTTAGGAGTCATAGCAACCTTATTTTCTTCAATGTCCAAGCCACCCATAGACCGACAAAGGATATGGTGGACCGTGAAACGAGGGTCATTGTAACTTCTACCAAGGTTCTTATAGTAGTTACAAAATTTGTTATAAAGTTTCCTATAGTTCATTCAATTACCCAAAAATAAGTACACAAATACGAGAACGAAAAATAGACCAGGACTAATTGTGCCGTTACAACACATTACAAAGAATATGAACAACAACAAACATCCGCAGCCATTTTTCTGTTGATTATCCATTTACAAGTTATCCTCTATAATTTTCTGTGAAGTTTCTTCAAGTTTTTCTTCAACTTCGGCAGCTTTTGTTTTTTCTTCCGTTACAACATCTTCATCAAATCGGTCCAAATGAAGCATTGCTTTTCTTAATTCATTCACAGGAAAATTCGCAATCATTTCACCGAGAACCGGTTTTTCTTTCTTTTCATCTTCCATTATTCAAATTCCTTAAGAACTTCTTCCATAGCATTTCTGTATTCGCCTTCAAGATTTTCGTCAATGTTTGAAGAGCGAAACATAAAATTCATACCAACATTATCGCAACAGGTCAGCGGATTAACTACAGCGAAAAAGTCAAATTTAATTTCGCCCATCAAAGCAAAATGATTATTCGTATTGTAGAAATTCAAAATCACTTCGTGGCGACCGTTATTCGTTCCAACACCCACATGGATAGCCGGAAAACGATTAGAAACATTGTTGATTTTTTCGTTGAGAGTGATAATGTCCATTTTGAACCTCTTGTTTTCTTTTACATAAGTAAATATAGTAAAAACAACAATGGTTGTCAATGAATTTTATCCATTTTTATGTAAAAAATAGTTTACAAATCTATTGTAAACTTTCTTTTACTTTCGTATTGTAGCTAATAATCTCAACTTTAGCAGGTTCAAATATTCTGCTTCTTACCCGAGCTAGGATTTTCCCAAATGCGACGGCATCGTTTTCGTCTTCTAATTTAATATCATAAAACTGATTATCGCACATTGTTCTAATTTCGTGAATATAGGTCATGGTAAAAGTTCCTTATTTTGGTCTGATTGAATACTAATAACTCTATCCATTTCGTCAAGTTGTTTTTCAAACATTTTTAGAAATGTAAACAAATTCTGTAATTCCTGATATGATTTGTCTAAATCTTTACAGAAATCTTCATCTGTTTTATAGTCTGATCTATTATAATGTCTGCACCAGGTATGTTCTCTAGATGAAAAATATCCGGTAAAACTATCGTAACCTTTTGGCGGACTGAATACAACAATATCGTATTTTTCGTTACCGATAGTACGGTTTACAGAAAATATAGCAGTATCTTCTTTACACCCCATACTGTATAAAATTGTTTGCCATTTCTCTGGGAAATTTTTTGCAGTCCAATTTGGACTAGTCCAAACATTTTTTAGTTTAAGTTCTTGTTCTAGTAAATCTTCAAACCGACTAATATATTTAAATATTGCCATATTAAATTTCCTTTGTATATAAATTGCTATACTCATTTAACAATCTCAACAATAGTTTCAGCTAGTTCTTTTTCTTTCTTTGCTTTTGCCATTTTTTCGTTTACGGACTTTTCGTATTCTCTCGTTTTCTGTAATTCGCCAAGTTCATAATTATATTTGATAATGGCAGCTTGTTCGTCATCAAAGGTTTCAACAGTTACCCATTTCCATTCATAAGTTGTAAATGGTCGGCCATCACAACTTAATTTTTCAATAGGTTGGTAATTCTGTAAAAGATACTGACCCAAAGCATTCTTTACAACTCTCCAGGGCTTATCTCTAACTTTCTGTTCTTCATCTGCTTGTTTTTGTAGAATGAAACCTAAGCAAATCATAAAAACACCAATACTTGCAATGATTAAATAAATCATAATTAGTCCTCAAATGTTTCAAGTATACCTTTAGTATAGTCAATAAACGATTCGTCCTCATCTCCGTCAGATGCCCAACCATAGCCGAGAATAATTCCGAATACTGATAATGCGAAAATTAAAATACCGAATTCAATCTGAAGACTTAGAATTAACCAACCCAGCCAAGTAAATGCTCTAATACTCAGGAAACCAATCCCAAATGAGAACAGAGTTAATGCTACTGCCGAAACAGTTAGTAATCTTTTTAATTTCACCATTATTTCTCCTTTGATTTTCTAAATGAAGTTTTAGCATCAAACCCGTATGCTTTCAATCGGGTCAAATCATCCCCAACAGGAACAATAGCTTCGTCTGGTCTGGCGTGAGTGTCATACCAATGTTCCAGTTCCCACAATGCAGTAAATGGGTCTTTCATCTGCTGAAATCCGTAATTCTTCAAATTAGGGAACAATTGTGCTTTGTATGTTTCGTGTTCAGTATTACTGATCCATTTGTTAATTCCAGTATATTCAGGAATAACAATAACAGGACCATACTTCTCAAAAATGTCAGTATTCCATTCTTTTATTTTGTTTGGGTCTTTCAAGTCAATCTCATTGTCCTTATACCATCTGAAATGATATGTGTGGTCTTTATAGTCCTTGAAATATTCGTCATAGGTTACATACTTGTGTTCAATGACAGTTCGGAAATCATCAGTTAAATGGCCTTTTTGCCAATGGAAAAACCACTGACCACAAAAACCAATCAAAGTAATTGGATAAACTTTAGTGGTCTTTCTTCCATTATATTCTACTGTCTGCTTTTCCGCTTGCCAATCTGGAATACGATTATAGCACAAAATTGGAAATTCAGTTTTTCCAATTTCTACTTCTTTTTCTTTTCTGTTGATTACTACGTCAGAGCCTAAAAATGACCCTAACGCAGAATCATAATAATCTTGGTAATTTGAGTTAATTTTCATTTTTAGTTCTCCAAAGTTCAATCTATAATATAACAAAAAATGGGCGATTTGTAAACCACCCATTTTAAACTTTATTTAAATTTTGTCAGAACAGAACTTAAGTAAAATCACTACTAATGTTAAGTTGTTTTTCAAATTCTTTAGCTTTCAAATAATATAATTTTACAGTTTTAATGTAATTCCTAAGTTCGTCTAAGGAATTTAGTTGCGAAGATCCATACACATTTATTTTCATTTTTACTGTAGTGCTTGAAACTTCAAAATCAAAATGAACATTATCTACAATAAAGTATTTGTTATCAACATTATAAACTCTAACACTGGAATCACCTATTTTAAACATTTTCGGTGACATATAATTATTGAAAAGTGACCAAGTAGAATTTATTATTCCTGGCGTATAAGAACCAATAGATATTGTTCCTGTTCCATTCGTAGAAATACTAGTCAGTCCTGAACTATTACCAGGCAGTGAGACTGTATTCGTTATTGTATTCGCGGCTGTCGGCATCTATCAATCCTTCCTCTTCACAAAATTTTTCCCATTCTTCTTTTGTACAAACTGGCGCAGTTTTTTCTTCGTTTGTAGTTATTGATATTGAGTTATCAGTTTGTATAGTTTGTACACCATAATAATTTGGAATTGATATTGAAGTCCAATTATCAGAACTTCCCATAGACGATACAGTTAATGAACTATAATCGCCGGCTTACAAAATATTCATTCTCCATTTTCTATTTCTCCATTTCGGTAATCTCCCTCAAAAAATTCAAGGAAGATCTGATCGTTAAATCGTTTATATTCAACTGCATACCCACTAGGTGCTACAGGATAGATGTTTAAGATTTGTAGTTTGTTTGGACTATTTATACTGTGTGGTCCTTTCTTACATTCAGGATGATAAATCATTCGGTGGTGAGAAGGACAAAAACTCAAAGTAACTCCCATATTTAATCTCGGGTGCAATTCTCTAGGGACGATATGGTGAAATTCAATTTGGTTTCTGTCCTTCGTTTTTAAACCACAACCAGGCCAATGACAAATGAAATCTTTATTTTGAATAAAGGTTAACTGCATTTTTCTTTAGCTTCTAACATTTTAAGATGTTCATTAGCCAGTTGTCTTTCGCCATCAATGATGGCTTTTGTTTCTTCCATTGTATATCCAGGCCAGGGTTCTTTCGGATATAATGGTGTTTCATAATCACCAGTTTGATTTTTAATTTCTTCCGCTACTTTTTCAAATGTTCCATCAGTCATTGCTTGTTGCAGTTTAAAATTAATGAACTTATGTAAAGACATACCTGCTTCATTATCGGCATTTTTCAATGTTACTAACTGTTCATCAGTCAATTCAACATCTACTTTTTCCATTCCGTCTTCAATAAGTTCAACACCCGTTTCTTCTAACCATCTACGAGCTACTTCATTTTCAATCTGACAACCCTTAGATTTTTTCCAACCTGGAACAAAGTAAATTACATTAGCTTGTGCCATAAGGCTAATGGCATTTCCTAACAAATTAACTGCACTGGTTGCATTGTAAGTATTGTCAGGTTGTTCCTGATAACTTGGCAAAACAAGAATTTCATTGTCAGGATACTTATCCGAAATGAATTGAGTTGCTTTCTGTCTAACATTCATAATTTCTTCATTTGTTAAACCGCTCATTGGTTGCGAAATAAACAAATACTTAATTGGTTTCATTAAAAATCTCCTTGGAACTTCAATTCCTTTTCAATGGCTTTCATTTTTTGATAAGCTAATCTGTAACGTCTAACCATATCCTTTAGTTCATCAATAGAGTTTATAATTTCATATCCACCAGCGGATACTGTAACTTCCCCGTCAGGACCAATCTCAAAATTAACTTTCTGTACACGGATTCGTTTATTATCCAAATTCTCAATTTGAATATTTGCATCTCCAATTTTAAGCCATTTTAAGAATGAAGTTCTTCTTCTAATATAAGCATTATTACCAAGAGTATAACCACATACTCTTTTATACATTTCGCTTTGTGAAGGAATTGCCATAATTTACCTACCAGTTACTATTCTCAAATATCATTGAGCCGTTGAAAGAAATCGTCTTCATCAGACGATTCCATCCCACAATTTTCAAGTCCCAAATCTTCGCAAGCTTTATCAAATTCTTCAGGAGTGAAATTATCTTTTTCTACTTCTTCGTCTGTATAATCTTGTGTTGGAGCTAAATCCTCAAGGTTAAAACCATTTTCTTCTAATATACTTTTCATTTCGTCTAAACTAAACATGGCCGACATTAGAAATCTCCTTGCATTTTAATTTGTTTCTGTGTGTCCTTTAATAGCTTATAAGTCTTTCTATACAAATTAACTTTATCTTTCAATTCGTCTAAAGACTTTAGACTAACTTTATCAGTAGAGAATACAGAAAGTTCGCCATCAACAGACATATTAAAATTAATATTGTCTATTTCTAATTTCTGATTTCCGTAATTCAAAACTCGGATATAAACATCTCCAATTTTGAACTTCTTAATTACACATCTCGGTCGGCTGTAAATGTTACGGTGCAGATCTTCATACCAGTCATCCATTTTAAACATTATTCGTTCTCCAATCCTAGATCAGTGCAAACTTTTTCAAAATCTTCAGCAGTAAAAAGTTCTTTTGGTTCTTTCTTGTGTTGATTTTTTTCTTCAATATAACCGCCGTATTTATCCAGCATTAAATCTATAAAATCGTTTTCATCATTATCAGACACAATTCCATAACCACAGTTATGACCTTCGTCAATCATTCTTTTCAAAAATTTAGAAAATTCATTACTTGTCATCTGTGTTTTCCTTTGGTTCGTCACCATTGAAAATTACATCTACTCTGTTTGTAACCTTAGTGAATACAGGCATATTAAGTTCCTGAATTACAGAGCGTTTAACAGGAGTTTCTCTAGTGAGAGTTTCCTTGTGTTTATCAGGAATTTTTACCCATTCTTTATCTGTCATTGGTCTTTCAACAATCTTGCGTTGCACATAAGTTCCACGCTTGAAGAATGCAGGATAATCATTCCAGTTTACACCTTTTTCCATAAGCATATCCTGCTTTTGACTTCCGTTCTTATTCAACAACTGCTTGTCAGAATAGTAAGCTCTAGCTGACATTGAAATAGAGTTTTTTGTAGCATCTTGTTCACGCCAGAGTATTTCATTGACTGCTTCAGTTCTGTTTGGAACTTGCCAGCATCGGCAATCAAACTGAGCCAAAGGTTTTTCAGGATAAGTCTTGTGGATTACTTCATTGAACTTAGCAGTTGCCATAGAAGCAAGAACTGAAGTCAATTTAGAAATGCGACCACCGAAAAGCGGTTCCGCATCGTCTCTAAGAACCAAAGAAATCTCATCGGACTGAGTGTAACCAATGCAAGCATAAGTCTGTTGAACCAAATACTTTGTGGTTTCAATCATAGCATCAGCCATTGCTTTATCATAAGGACGCTGCATTCCACGTGTAAATGTGTGGAAAGCTCTACCATCAATTCTTACACAAATAGGAAGTCCTGGCATAAACGCACGTTGTGCTTCAATGCCTTCATACATTTTCATTCTGTCGCCAAATTTATCTGTTTTATCGTTCATAGTCATTCTCCTTTATTTAGAAATTTGCCTTTACACCAGTCATCATTCCATTTCAAATAAGGCATATTCCAGTTTGGTAAATATTCGTTTAATACTGTATTAACTTTTTGTGCATAAGGCACAAGTGGTTCTTCAAAATTTGGTTTCGCAATTCCAAGAATCGCAAGGCCAAAAGTAAGAACTATAAGTCCAACACCTAATACAGGAAAAACTGTTGGTATTAGTTTATCTAAAATTAAATCGAGTTTATGTGTCATTTTATTGAAAATATTTCTCCATATATTTACTTAAATAATCATAATCAATTCGTTCTTTTTCAATTTCAATATCAACTAATCTATCTCGCATTTTCTTTATTTTATCAAAATAAGTTTTTCTGTCAGGATGATGTTCAAGATATAATTCCCATTCGTAAGTATTAATAAAATATAAATCGTTAATCTTTTTCCAATCTTTTTTAATTAAATATCTCAAATACTTCTTTTGCCAAATTCGTACTCTCTGTTTAATTTTTTTATATTTGTCTGGTAATTCATCAATAAAATCTGCAAATATAAACAGAAAGACTTTTTTATCATTTTTAATAAAATGCCAAAACAATCTTCGTATAACATTCAATGTGTATAAATGAACACTAAATGTCGGGGCACATCCTTTGGCAAAGAATGAATGTTTTAAAGTTTCAAGATAATTCATTTATTATACTTCTTCAATACATCTTCTGGTATAGTTTCGGATAATTTAATAATCCAATCGTTTGTACACCAAATATTTCCACTATCCTTGAACATATCACCAGAGCAACCAATCGTGAAATGGGTTACATCGTTGAACACTCTTACTCGGTCACGCATATTCTTGAACTGAATGAACCCAGCATAGAATTTTGTGTCCTTGAATTCTTCAGGAGTGTCCATATCGTCAACTTTGTGCTTGATAGTGAACCATTCATTACCCATTGTATCAGTCATAACTTTCTTAACTTTTACAGTTGGTTCTGGTGCAGTACTTCGGCCGATATAAAAACCGGCACCACCAATCAACAATACAATTACTGCAATCAAAAGTAGATTCAAAAGACAACTGTCTTTTCTTAAAATCTTTTTCTTTTTCGGAGAACCGATAATTTCAGCGTCAATAATTTTTCTGTATTCGTGTGCCATAGTTTTTATCCTTGTAATAAATTTAATAAAAGTTAAAATGTATAGCAATAGTTATGCTATACATTTTGTTTGTGTTTTGAACTTATCGTTCACTGTTCCTACTCATCGTCAGTTCCCTTCTTTTCCGCTAAATCGTGAACAATCTTGCTGACATCCTTAATGATAGTTACACTGGCATCGTTAAGTGTCTTACCAACTTCAGTTTCGTGAGTAATATAGTCAGCAGAAGTTACTGCAGCTGCCATATAGCAAACTTTCTTGTCCGGTAACACAATACCAATAAACGAGAGAACCAACGCAATAATCAAAGAATACTTAGCAATCTTACCAAACTTTTTTCTGTTTTCTGCTTGTATTTCTTTACTGTAGTTTTCATAACACTCAGTTGCGATATAGAAACCAATCGCACAGATGAACAGAATTGAAGCAAACACCCCACAAAATGCAGTTGCTGCCTGTGAAACTGAACCAAAATAAACTAACAAAATAGTCTTAAGCATTTTTTATTTCTCCTTACTTGTTAAGTGCATCCACCAATCGGATAATGTTGATAATACAAAGCATAAGGTTACAAACACCCAAAGCAATGTCACAGAGTCCGAGCATTAGTGATTCTTCCATAATCATCTTAATACCAACTGTGGTACAAAAGATGAATGCGAAGGCCGTTAATGCAACAGCCACAATAATTAGTGCAGTCATTTTTTCTCCTTTAATTCATAATGTTTTTAATGTTAAAAGCCAAGCACGCAGCGTTCACCATTGCCAAAATCAAATTAAAGACCCCGTGACCGACATCTCCATTTGCGAACTGCATAATGCTAGTCCCGCCGCAGAACAGCATAGCAAATGCTGAAAATACAACCGCAAAAATTGCGAGAAATGATAGATTATTTTTCATAGTTTTTTCCTTTTCTTCTTGTGTTGTTTCGTGAATTAAGTTTGAAATCTGTCTAGCATACCAAACAGTAAAATCTTCTTTGTTGTTGTCCATATTGTTATCCTTAAAGGTCAGCTGGGTTAATGGTTATTGCGTTAAATTGTCCGTCAAGATCAGTTTCTGTTGTATCGTCAATAAGATAATATTTTAAACCAGCTTCTCGTTCAGGTCTTGTCATTAACAGAAAAACCATTGTTTTATCTAAAACATAATCGCTTTTCATCATACCAGGAAGTAAAGCTCGTTCTTTTTCATCTGCGGGAATCCATCCACCAGCGATACAGAAATCAACTGCAGTTTCTTTCGTAAAGCAGCGACCAACTTGTTCTTCGTGAATTTCTAGCTTCTTGTAAATGTTGTTAAGAATTTCCTGGTTAATTTCTTTGTTCGTTTTCCAACCCCAAGTATAAATATAAACTCTATTAATACTATGGTTAAAAATGAACTTTTTAATTTGTTCACAATTTTTTTCTAACCAGTTGCAGTCAGTCAAATTGTCAATGACAGTGTTTTCAATGTCAAGAAATAAAATCATTTTAAAACTCCTTTTGCATTTTATCAAAAATGTTACTTGTAACCATTCCCAAGAAAAAGTCCAAAGTGAAAGCAACAATAAATATGCCGATGCCAGCAACAACATACCAACCACCAAGCATACAAATATGGGCTACTAGTGCTGCATTAAAAATACACCAGCAAACAAATGCACAAAACCATGCTGCCCAAAGAATAGCACAAATAATTACTTTGTAGAATTTCCACTCAGTCGGAAATTGTTTTAATGTGTCTTTAATTGCTTCTTTAATCATTACTTTTTCCCAATAATTTTATCGTGAAGTTTCATTGTGAAATTTAACAGAAAATTGTTAATAATGAACGCAATCAAAATAACAAAAACTGCTCCAAATGAATGTGCAAGTGAATTATTCATTTTTCCATACATAAACAATTTCATTGGTAAATAAATCTGAGTACAAGCAAGCCAAATTAATACAACTGCCCACCAAATTGAAAGTCCGATTTTCGGCAAATAACTAACCAACCAATCTGGTTTAGCAACACCAAGGTCTAGCTTTGTGTCTTAAAATGCTTCTTTTAGAGTTTCTTTAATAATACCCATTACTTACCCTCCATAACTGCATGGTAAGTTTTCCAAAATTCGTTTCGTGCGGCAGAGACGGCCTTAGCCATTTTGTAATTCGTGACCATCGTATCACGCAAATCCTTTGCGTAAATTTCAAATTCAGTTTCATTGAGATTTTCAAACGGAACGCGGGTCAGCCAATCGTAATTACCACGATTATCGCGGCGAACATAAAGGTCCATTTCAATGTCATTCAGTTCCAACCAAAGAACTTCAATCATTGTGTCATAAATCTTAGCAAGCGGATAACCATTTCCATCTGCGTTACGATAGAGAACCAAGTTGTCCTTGATTTCAATGTTTTGTGTGGTGGAAACCTTTGCCATTTTAAGGAGTTTTTCAAGATTTGCGTTCATAGTTGTACCTCTTTTGTATATTCATAATATAGAAAAAACCATTGAGGTTGTCAATGGTTTTATTGTAAATCTGTGTAAATTTTTATTTACAAATCGTAAAATATTTCAGTTTTTTCAATTCTAACTTTGTCCAAGTCTAGAATTTCGGAATTTTTTGTTATTTTATCCAATGGGCGAATTATACAGAAGGACCCAATTCCATAAACGATTTCTACTTCTGTAAATTTATCTTTACATTTCAACTGTATATGGTAGTTCTCCCAATCGTCCCTGGTATCATTCCAAATAAACTGACGAAATTCTTTTGTATATAAATTCTCATAAAAGAACTCCATACAGGACCAAATTTCGTCCTTATCTTTTCCATTATAGTTGTATAACATACTTTCTTCTTCAAAAGTTTTCTGTTTTACAACCAATTCCTTCAATTTGGCAAGCATTTTTGTTTTGTCTTTTTTGAATGACAATAGCTTGTCAAATGGAACCTTATAA
>Ga0265301_10004664_pt1 | contig 13774 bp, 8 predicted proteins | sample AusTroGonzalo_MG_2_FD_193488 | JGI IMG/M metagenome (GOLD analysis project Ga0265301, IMG submission 193488) | Bovine rumen microbial communities from tropical cattle in Woodstock, Queensland, Australia - Gonzalo_04 | ecosystem: Host-associated > Mammals > Digestive system > Stomach > Rumen ...
TCTTAGCGTTTGAAACATAATTTATAGTGGGAAACGGGAAAAAAGCGTAATTTTGCAGCAGAATTATTTGATAAACTAAAAACGTAATGAAATGAAAAAGGTGTTTTTAACTGTTTTAGCCACCATCATGGTGGCGATGGCACAGGCTCAGGTGATGCCGGTGGTGCTGGGCGACAAACATGCGATGGTGCGAGTGTCGCAGTCTACAAAGTATGTGCTACTGCCCGTGCAGGAGTCTGAGGACATTGCGGCTATTGCCGTATTGAACGGTGGGAACGACATGGTGCAGCGGCTGAATGTGAAGCTGGCCGTTGACCGCGTGGACTATTATGTACCCTATGAGTTAAAGGGTGCCGCGCTGCTGGACATTGAGTTTCATGGTGACCGTAGGCAAAAGGGTGCTGTGGGCGAGTTTGTCTGCTGGAAGGAGATGAAGTATTCCGACACGTTCGACACGACGAATCGCGAGCGCTTCCGTCCTATTTATCATCACACGCCCGTGTATGGGTGGATGAATGATCCGAATGGAATGTTCTACAAGGATGGCGTGTGGCACTTATACTATCAGTGGAACCCGTACGGAAGCCAGTGGGAGAACATGACGTGGGGACACTCTACCTCGCACGACCTGATTCATTGGGAGGCACAGCCCGCAGCCATTGAGGCCGACTGGCTGGGCAGCATCTTCTCGGGGTCGTGTGTAACAAATGGTGACGAGGTGGTAGCGATGTACACGTCGGCAGGTCATCATCAAACGCAGTCGATAGCTGTGTCGAAGGACGGCGGACGTACGTTCAGGAAATATAGCGGCAATCCCGTGCTGACGACCAGTGACGTGCCTGACTTCCGCGACCCGCGTCCGTTCTGGAATGAGGACATCAAGGCTTGGAACCTCATCTTAGCTGCTGGACAGGAGACGCGTATCTATTCGTCGAAAGATTTGAAGGACTGGAAGTACGAGAGTTCGTTCGGCAAGGAGTATGGCAATCACGGTGGTGTGTGGGAGTGTCCGGATCTGTTCAAAATTGATGGCAAGTGGGTGCTGCTGTGCAACATCAACCCTGGAGGGCCGTTCGGTGGTAGTGCTACGCAGTATTTTGTGGGTCAGTTTGATGGTAGGAAGTTCACTTGCGAGTCGATGCCAAAGGTGACGAAATGGCTGGACTACGGCAAGGATCACTATGCTACCGTTTCGTTCTATAATGCCCCCGACAACCGCCGCGTGGTGTTGGCATGGATGAGCAACTGGCAGTACGCCAATCAAGTGCCTACGAAGCAGTTCCGCTCGGCCAACTCCATTCCCCGCGACCTCGGTCTGTTCCAGCACGGTGAGGAGACCTACGTCAGCGTGACGCCCTCGAAGGAAATGTTGGCCGTACGTGGTGCAAAGCTGAAGAAACTGACCGAGGCCTGCGAGATTGTTGTTGACACGAAGAACCAGACGGAAATCGTGTTGCAGAATGACAAGGGCGAACAAGTCGTGATGAAATACGACGGAGGCAAGCAGACGTTCACGATGGACCGCACCGTGAGTGGCGACGTAAGCTTCAGCGAGGCATTCCCATGCGTGACCGAGGCTCCAACCTACGGTCAGGTAAAGCAGTTGCGCATCTTCATCGACCGCTGCAGCATTGAGGTCTTCGACGCTGAGGGCAAGATGGCCATGACCAATCTTGTATTCCCGTCGGAACCATACAATATGATTAAGGTAAAAGGCGGCAAGGCTACAATCTTTGAAATTAAACAATAAAATTATATGAAACAAAACAAATCAATTTTCCTGATCCCGGTGATGCTCTGCTTCTTCTGCATGGGCTTTGTGGATCTGGTGGGCATCGCCTCCAACTATGTAAAGGAAGACTTAGGTCTGACAGACTCGGTGGCAAACATCTTCCCATCGCTGGTGTTCTTCTGGTTCCTGATTTTCAGTGTGCCAACAGGTATGTTGATGAACAAAATCGGTCGTAAGAATACGGTGTTGCTATCGCTCGTGGTGACGGTGGTGTCGCTGTTCATCCCACTGTTAGGCAGTTCGTTTGCCATCATGCTCGTAGCATTCTCGCTGTTAGGCATCGGCAACGCACTGATGCAGACCAGCATCAACCCGCTGGCCATGCTCATTATCGGTGACAAGAATCTGGCATCAACCCTGACTTTCGGACAGTTTGTCAAGGCCATCGCCTCGTTCCTCGCTCCCTATTTGGCCATGTGGGGTGCTACGGCCGCCATGCCGTCGTTCGGTTACGACTGGCGCGTGTTGTTTATCGTCTACTTTGTCGTAGGTGTATTGGCCACCCTGCTGCTGTGGGTGACACCGATTCAGGAGGAAATGCAGGAGGGCAAGTCGTCGTCGTTCATGGACTGCATTCGTCTGTTGTCGAAGCCCATCGTGCTGCTGTCGTTTTTTGGCATCATGTGCCACGTAGGTATCGACGTAGGTACGAATACCACTGCCCCGAAGCTGCTGATGGAGCGTGTGGGTATGACGCTCAATGAGGCCGCCTTCGCCACCTCGCTCTACTTCATTTTCCGCACTATCGGAGCGCTGACGGGCTCGTTCTTCCTCCGTGTGATGAAGACGCGTTGGTTCTTTATCATCAGCGTGTGCCTGATGGCGGCTTCGATGATATTGATGTTTAGCGGTGAGTCGAAAATGGTACTCTATACCGCTATTGCGCTCGTGGGTTACGGCAACTCGAACATCTTCTCGATGGCATTCTCCGAGGCATTGCTCTCGGTGCCCGACAAGCAGAACGAAGTCTCAGGTCTGATGATTATGGGACTGTTCGGCGGAACCATCTTTCCGCTCGTTATGGGTGTCATGAGCGATGCCATGGGACAGGCCGGTGCCGTTGCCGTCATGGCCATTGGTGTTATCTACCTTTTCACCTATATTCCTCGAATTAAGAGGTAATCATAAATTTCTCTCTTTGAGAGTGTGGCGTTGCAATCAAAATTCAAATTTCAAATATCAAAATAATATGAAACGTTATGTAGTAGGCCTCGGAGAGGCACTGTGGGATGTACTTCCCGAAGGAAAGAAACTGGGTGGCGCACCTGCCAACTTCGCTTATCATGCCGGACAATTCGGACTCCAGACACTGGCTGTCAGCGCATTGGGCGAGGACGCACTGGCCGACGAAACTATCGAAGCATTGAAAAAACACTCGCTGAACTACCTGATGCCCCGTGTGAAATATCCTACGGGAACCGTGCAGGTGACGCTCTCTGGCGACGGCATTCCCACATACGAAATTAAGGAAAACGTGGCTTGGGACAATATCCCCTATACCGCTGAGATTGCTGAGGTGGCAAAGAATGCACGTGCCGTATGCTTCGGCTCGCTGGCTCAGCGCAATGTGGTGTCATGGGCAACCATCCGTCAGTTCCTGGATGATACTCCTGAGGACTGCCTGAAGATTTTCGATATCAATCTGCGCCAGCAGTTCTACACCAAGGATGTCATCGAGGAGTCGTTCAAGCGTTGCAACATTTTGAAAATCAACGACGAGGAGTTGGTAGTCATCAAGCGGATGTATGGTTACGATGATCTTGACATGCGTGGCATCTGCGAGAAGATACTCGCTGAGTACAAGTTGAAGATGCTCGTGCTGACCTGTGGCACCAACGGCTCGTATGTCTTTGCACCGGGGCTGACATCGTTCCAAGAGACGCCAAAGGTAACGGTAGCTGATACCGTCGGTGCCGGCGACTCGTTTACGGGTTCGTTCTGTGCTGCCATCCTCAACGGCAAACCCATGGAGGAAGCTCACCGCATTGCCGTCGAGGTGTCGGCATACGTCTGCACGCAGAACGGTGCCATGCCAATCTATCCTGATGCACTGGTAGCAAAGGTGAAATAATAAACGTTGAACATTGAACGTTGAACATTTGTTCATAAATCTGTCCGGATAGTCTAAAAATGATTGTCTGGACGGGTTTTTTGTAAGAAAACGCTTGCTATTTCAGAAATAATTACTATCTTTGCCCTCACAACAAAAAAAACTGGATTATGAAACGGCTACTAACAATTGTTACGGCATTGGCTTTGGGGCTTGTGTTTGTGGGATGTACGCACAAACAAGCAAAATACGTCATCGGTATCTCCCAATGTTCGGAGGACATCTGGCGCGACAAGCAGAATGCTGAGCTGCGCATGGGTGCATATTTCCATGACGGCGTAGAGTTGAAGTTTGCTGCCGCCTACGATAGTGACGAGCGGCAGGTGCAGCAGATTGACAGTCTGGTCAATAGCGGCATTGACCTGCTCGTTGTGGCCCCGAATCAGGTGCAGACCATCTCTCCCGCCATCGACCGAGCTTATGACAAGGGCATCCCCGTCATCGTGTTCGAGCGTAAGACCAGCAGCGAGAAGTTCACGGCCTTCATCAGTGCCGACAACTACGAGATGGGGCGGGTGATGGGCGAATACATCGTCGCACGACTTCACGGACAGGGTAATGTGATGGAAATCAAAGGTCTGGAAGGCTCTTCACCCTCCATCGAGCGTCACAATGGTTTCATGGACGCTATCAAACAGGCTCCTGGCATCCAAGTAGTGGCTTCATTACAGGGCGACTGGACGGAACCTACAGCCTACGAAACCACCCGACAATGGCTTGCCAATCATCAAGATGTACGCATCGATCTCGTGTTTGGTGCCAACGACCGCACGGCCATGGGCGCCCGAAAAGCTTTCTTGCCCCTCGCCCCTCGCTCCATGCCCCTATTCTGCGGCATCGACGGCCTTCCTGGCGAGAACGGCGGCATCCAACTGGTACGCGATTCGCTGCTCGACGCCTCGTACATCTATCCCACTCATGGCGACCAGATCATCGATTTGGCCATCCGTATTCTTGAGGGCAAGCCATACGAGAAGGAGACATTGCTGATGTCGGCGCTCGTCACTCGCGACAACGCAAAAGTGCTGTTGATGGAGAGCGAGGAAATCATGCGACAGGCGTCGCAACTCGACCAGTTGCATAGCAAGGCTGACAACTACCTGCACGAACTCGGCACCCAGCGCGTCATCAGTTGGCTGGCCATCGCCTTCATCCTCCTCCTCGTCGTCGTACTCGTGCTCTTCTATCTCTACCATCTCCGCAAGATTGCCCTACAGCACGAACGCGTTGTCAATACTTTGTGGAATATGCCCGAACCTGAAGTAACCCCAGAGAATTCAGAGGAATCAGAGATACCGGCATCTTCAGAAGAATCAGCAGATGCTGATGACGCTGAGCCCGCAGCCGTCTCGCATTTTATTACACGCTTCAAGGAGGTTGTTGAACGCCGTTTGGACGACAGCGATGTCAGCGTCGAAGACTTGGCTGCCGACATGAACCTCAGCCGCGTACAACTCTACCGCAAGGTGAAGGCCATCAGCGGCTCTTCTCCCGTCGAACTGCTCCGCACTGCTCGTCTTAACAGAGCCTATCAGTTGCTGATTACCACCGACAAGAGTGTTAGCGAGATAGCCTATGATGTTGGCTTCACCGCTCCCAGCTACTTCACCAAATGTTTCAAGGAAACGTACGGTATGTTACCTGGTGACGTGAAGAAACAGTAAGAATTATCGTTCATTCTATCGCAATTATGTTTCATTGCAACATATCTTGCACGGGATGAACGATATTTTTCATACACATATTAGTTTTGTTCGTACTTTTGCAGCAGATTTTTAACGCAAATAGTATTAACAAACTAAAAACGTAATGCAAATGAAACAAGCGAAACGATTCATTCTGAGTTTCCTGACATTGATGCTGTGTACAATAATGTACGCGCAACAGGAAATCAATGGTACAGTGACCGACGAAATGGGGCCGGTCATTGGTGCGACAGTCATGGAGAAGGGCACGACTAATGGTACCGTGACCGACTTCGACGGTAACTTCAAGCTGAAGGTAGAGGCTGGCAAGACGCTGGTATTCTCCTACATCGGCTATCAGACACAAGAGCTGCCTGCTGCCAATGGTATGAAGGTAGAGTTGAAAAGCGATGCCCAACTGCTGAGTGAGGTGGTGGTAACGGGTTATCAGGTTCAGCGCAAGGCCGACCTGACAGGTTCTGTAGGTGTCGTAGAGACCAAGGACTTCAAGGCGAGCAACACCGACCCGATGTCATCACTGCAAGGTAAGGTGCCTGGCATGACTATCAGGACCAACGGCTCTCCTTCCGGCGAGGCTGATGTTCATATCCGCGGTATCGGCTCGATGGGCGGCTCAAGCACTGCACCTCTTTATATTGTGGACGGAATGCCTTACAGCGGCTCGATGAACAATCTGAACGCCAACGATATTGAGACCATGCAGGTGTTGAAGGATGCTGCCTCGGCCAGTATCTACGGAAGCCGCGCTGCCAATGGTGTGATTGTTATCACTACCAAGAAGGGAAAGAAGGGCGACAAGATCAATATCGACTTCAACGCTTCCGTTTCTGCCTCATGGATGACGCAGAAGATGAAGTTGCTGAACAGCCAGCAGTATGCTACTGCGCTGGTGCAGGCCGCTCTGAACGACGGCAAGAATCCTCATGACTATGCTCAGAACTACGGTCTGACGCTGACGGCCGATGGCGGCACCCCAATCTCCGTTTACAATCCAACTACAGGTGCTATGGAGTCATATACGGTAGGTGGATTCTACGACGGCTTTATGAATGCCAAGCAGACCATGCCGTACAGCGATACCGACTGGGTAGATGAGATCGGACGTACAGGTATCACCCAGAGCTACGACATCGCTTTCTCGAAAGCCAGCGAAAAGACCACACAGTTGTTCTCCTTCGGCTACAAGAAGGCCTTAGGTGTGCTGAAATATACCGACTTCGAGAATTTCTCAGCCCGCATGAATAGCAGCTACAAGCTCAACAGCATCGTCAGCGTTGGTGAGAACGCCCAGTTCTCTTATTCAAATAGTGTAGACTGCGCGCCTCTGGAGAATGCGCTGAAGATGGCTCCCACACTGCCGGTCTACGAAATCGACGGTGAGACTTTCTCTGGTCCTGTAGGTGGTATGAGCGACCGTCAGAATCCGATGCGCGAACTGTATCATAACAAGGACAACCGTCTGAAGAAGTGGCGCATCTTTGCCAATGCCTACGTTGACATCACGCCGATTAAGGGCATGCTGTTCCGTTCGAACTTCGGTATCGACTACACCAACGGCTATATCCGCTCGTTGCAGCATACGTTCGATTCGGATGTGGTTAAGAACAATGTCAGCGCCAGCACCATGTCGCAGAACCACAGCACGAAGTGGACGTGGTCGAACACGCTGCAGTATAACTTCGACATCACGGAGGGCCATAACCTGAACATCCTGGCCGGTATCGAGCATCACCGCGACTATGGCATCGACTTTTCTGCTCGCCGTGAGGACTATCCGCTGGAGACCTTGGACTATATGTGGCCCGGTGCAGGTACAGGCATTCAGACGGTTACAGGCGGTGGTGACTCGTACAAGCTGATGTCGTACTTCGGCAAGATTGACTACAACTGGAACGACCAGCTACTGGCTTCTGTCACCATGCGTTACGACGGCTCCAGCCGCTTCGGTAAGAACAACCAGTACGGTTTCTTCCCCTCGGCATCGCTCGGCTATCGTATCTCGAAGCATATTAATGCCGACTGGCTCCGCGACTGGAAGCTGCGCGTGAGCTATGGTGTGACGGGTAACCAAGGCATGAACTCGAACAATGCCCACTACGGACTCTACGTGGCCAACTACGGTTCCGACCGTGAGAACTCTACGGCCTACGATGTCAACCTGCAAGGTTCAGGCACATTCCCCTCGGGTTACTTCAAGAGTCAGTCGGCCAACGAAGACCTGAAGTGGGAGCAGTCGTCACAGTGGAACTTCGGTACCGACTTCTCGCTCTTCGGCGGCGACCTCTACGGCTCTTACGACGTATTCTTCAAGGAAACTAAAGATATGTTGGTACAGCCTGCATTCCTCGGAGCCATCGGTTTTGGCGGTCAGACGTGGATCAACGGTCCTACGCTGAAGAACTGGGGTATGGAGCTGAACTTAGGTTATCGCCACACAACGGCCTACGGACTGTCTTACGACATCACGGGTAACGTGGATTTCTTCCGCTCGAAGGTGACCTACCTCCCCGAGAACTCCAAGAACTCCTACGAACACAACGACTACCACAACCTGGCTCAGGACGCGAAGCCTTACGGTTCGCTCATCGGTTATGTGGTGGAGGGCCTGTATCAGAGCCGTGAGGATGTGCTTGCCCACGGTCAGGCTGGAGCCCGTGTAGGCGGCTTGAAGTATGCCGACCTCAACGGCGACGGTAAGATCAACGAGGCCGACCGCACATGGATCTACAATCCAGTACCCAATTTCTCATACGGTATCAATGTCAACCTGGCCTATAAGAACTTCGACTTCACGATGTTCTGGCAGGGTGTGGCTGGTGTCGATGTCATCAACAACCAGAAATACCAGACCGACTTCTGGAGCATCACTGATGCAGGTTCAAATAAGGGTGAGCGCCTGATTGATGCCTGGACACCTGCCAACAGCGGCTCCAGCATTCCTGCCCTGACCACCTCGAATGGTGCCGACGAGGGCCGTATGTCATCCTACTTCGTGGAGAACGGTTCTTACGCTAAGATGCGCACCCTGCAACTGGGCTATAAGTTCCCTGCCCAGCTGGCGAAAAAGCTGTTGCTCTCCAGCGCTCGCATCTATCTCTCTGGCGACAATCTCCTGCTCATCAAGTCAAGCTCTCTGACCTGCTCGGATCCCGAGAATACAGCATGGGACTATCCTCACACCGCTTCCGTCACATTTGGCATTCAGGTGGGATTCTAATGGAGTTAAGAGTTAAGAATTAGGAATTAAGAATTATCGCTTTGCGATTATCAATAAAGAATTAAGAATTATGAAAAAAAATAATAAATACAATAAGGTGTTAGCAGGAGTAACCTCTTACCTCTTACTTCTCACCTCTTACCTCTTCACAGCTTGCACTGTTGACGACGTGAAGCCGCAGGGCACGCTGGACCAAGAGACAGCCTATTCAAGCCCCGACAAGCTGGTTACCGCAGCATACGCCAAACTTGGCGACGACTGGTATTCCTATCCGTTTAACCTTTGGCCATACGGCGATATGAGTGCCGACGACTGTCTGAAGGGCGGTTCTGGTGAAAACGACACCGGCTATCACCCCATGGAGATATTCTCTACCCTGCAGCCCGACCGTGGTGAGTTCGACGAACTGTGGTATCAGCTCTACAGCGCCATCTCTCGTTGCAATCGTGCCATCGAGTCGCTGAACGAAGCTGAGGACACTCCCGCCAACCGTCATTTCATGGCAGAGGTGCGCTTCCTCCGTGCCCACTTCTATTACAAGTTGCAGCAGATGTGGTACGAGGTGCCCTTCGTCACCGAAGGTATGACGAATGCCGACATCGAGGCCTGCCCACAGAGCTCGCACGACCAGATCATGCAGCAAATCATCGACGACTTCCAGTTTGCCTACGAGAATCTTTCTGAGGCGGCTCCCGGCACTACCGGACGCGCTCACAAGGTGGCTGCCGCTGCCTATCTCGCCAAGTGCTATCTGAACTGGGCTTACGGCGACGGCTATGAGGGCTCAACGGGTTACAGCCACGTCGATCAGGCCAAGATTCAGAAGGTCATCGAATATACCGAGGTGGTGAAGAACTCACCCTACGATTATCTCGACACCTACGGACACATCTTCCTGCAGGACTATGCCAACTCCGTGGAGAGCATCTTTGCCGTGCAGCACTCCAACAGGGCTGACGACGGAACGAAATACGGACGCGCCAACTGGTCGAACATGCTGAATGGCGTATGGGGCATCTGGTCGTGCGGATGGGACTTCCACAAACCGTCACAGAACCTCGTCAATGCTTTCAAGACCCGCAATGGTCTGCCTATGGACGATTTCGATGCCGATCACAATGCTATCGTCGTCAACGGTGCCGACTTGAAGTACAAGTACGACCCGCGTCTGTTCCACACCGTAGGAATGCCTACCTATCCATATAAGTACGAGGAGCAGTACACGCTGACAAAGGCCAACAGCCGCACACCGAACACCTACGGTTACTATTGCTCGATGAAGGAGGTGCCGCAGCGTTCGAAGGGTGAGGACTACGACATGCCCTGGCAGGCTTTCGGCGTCAACGACTATGTGCTGCGCTATACCGACGTGATGCTGATGCGTGCCGAGGCGTTCATCGAGAAAGGCGACTACAATGGCGAGGCACTGCAGATTATCAACGACATCCGCAGTCGTGCCAAGCGCGACATCAGCGGCACATCGCTCATCGGCTATGCCAAGGACCAGTGCGACATCAGCCTCTATGGTTCGTTTGCCTCACAGGACGATGCACGTAAGGCACTGCGCTGGGAGCGCCGCGTAGAGCTCGCTATGGAGGGTCACCGCTTCTTCGACCTGCGTCGCTGGGGCCTGCTGTCTACTACGCTCAACAAGTATTTCGAGACTGAGAAAACCGACGAGTACGACTCTCAGACCTACGCTCTGTACTACAAGGATGCCTTCTTCACCGCTGGCAAGAACGAGTACTTCCCCATCGCCAACAACCAGATGAACTACGTACAGGGACTCTATCATCAAAATAAGGGATACTAATAAAGGTAAAAAAGTAAAAAATTAAGGAGTTATGAAAAAGAATATAATCCGCACGATAACGGTTATTGGTTATTGTTTATTGGTTATTGTCCTCGCTGCTTGTCAGGACAGAGACCTCCCTGGATCAGGTGAAATGCAGATTGCCAGTCCCGATGCCTCACAGATAACAGGCACGCCCAGTGGTGACAACAACTACGACTATACGATTACGTGGCCGCAAAGCAGTCAGGGTGCCACCATGCAGGTGGCCGTCTACAAGAACGGCACTCAGATGCAGGCACTTACGCCATGTTCTTCAGGTTCGTTCACGCTGAAGAACCTCGAGACCAATCAGCTCTATGAGTTCCTCTTCAAGTATGCTAACAATGATGCACTCTCGAATGGCGTCATGACCAGCTACACACGCCCCGGTGCCTCGGCTCCCAGTGACCTGAAGTTTGAACAGATTGACATCAGCGACGATCAGCACGACATGCAGGTCACATGGACTGCAAGCCCGGATGCCACGTCTTACATCCTGAAGTTGGTGAATGGTGACGGCAGCAGAGTGATAGAAGAGACCGTCAACGGCACTTCCTATCTGCTGAAGAATGTGCAGATGAAGGAACGCTGGGAGGCAACACTCATTGCACAGAACAATGAGGGCCGTGCGCTGCCCATCTATGGCTCAGGTAAGGTTGGTGGCAAGATTCCCGGCTTCCTCTCCGAATATGCTACACCCGACGAACTCATTGCCGATGGCGACGACGACGAGGCCAGTGCATGGCTGTGGTTCCACGAGAACTATCCGAAGGGCGAATACATCTACTTCGGCAATATCAGCAAGTACGAGGACATCGAGGACTACCGCATGCTCTTCTGGCTGCGCGACCTCGAGACCGGCAATGCCGACGACATCTGGAACTTCTCCGACCTCGCCAAAAATGCCGCTCCCTGCATCGAGCAGTACGTCAAGAATGGCGGCAACCTGTTGCTCTGGCAGCACGCTGTGCCTTACATCGGAACCATCAACCGTCTCGCAACATCCACGCTGCGTGGTGTCAGCAATGCCTTCGGCTGTGGCGTCGGTGGTTGGAACGGCGACGTTTGGAAGATGGGCGTATGTCTCAACACCGGCTCGTTCTCGAAAGACCTGAGCACGCATCCTATCTATGCAGGCATCCCCACCGAGAAACTTAACGACAATTGCTTCAAGGCCATCGCCTTCAAGGGTGCAGGTTGGACGGAAGACCACAACTGTCTGTTCTTCGACATCCCCACCAAGCTTACCGGACTCGACAACACCTCTGAGGAGTGCTATGTCGTTCTCACCGAAGAGTTCGGCATCTATCCGCTCGGCACATGGGACAGTCAGGTCAATTGGGTTTCTCAGCTCAACGTCTGGGAGGCAAAGGGTGCTCCGAAAGCTCCCGAAGGATTCCAGAAAGGGGCCGGCACCGTGCTTTGCATTGGTAATGGCGGTTGCGAGTTCTCGATGAAGAACGAGGATGGCACACCCGACAAGAGCGCCAATCCCAAGAACAACTCTTGCCAGTCCAACATCCTACGCCTGGCCAAGAACAGCGTCGAATACCTCATGTCCATTTGATTGATTTATACCATATTATTGGTTTTAGTTAGTTATTAAGGTTTTAATTTAATTTGACAGCATTTGATCATGAACAAAATCGGTGCGGCTCGCGATGAGTCGCACCGTTTTTTTTCGACGCGGCCAAACATGCAAGCATGATGGCTCTTGCTGCTCCATCGGTTCTCACGACTCAGCATTGCAACGCCACACTTTTCACCTTTAGGTAAAAGAATAAAAAAGCAAGCATTCATTGCATTCGCTGCTCGAAAATTTTGCTGTATCAATAAAAAACATAAAAATATGTTCTTAAATTTGCGAACATCGAAAATATTTCGGGTCACCTGCATTACGGGGTGATTCCTATTCCAAAGGGCAGTATGGCTCCTTACGATGTGGAGGATGACGATAATGAGGTAGATGAAGAAGAATTGGTTACAAGGCTAAAACCGATATTCTATAACAACGAAGAAAATGTTCGTAGATTCCTAAAAGAAATTAGTGGAATGCCAACAGAAGATATCACCGATTTGGTGAACCGATGGGTGAAAGACAAACTCATATCTGACTACGGGAACAGTAGGAAGGGGGTGCTATGGCGAATTCTGAACAAAGCAAAGCTATACTCAAAGTCGAGATCAAACTGGAATGGGAGAGTCAAGTGACTCTCTCATTTTTTGTATCTGTACTTGTTATTACTTGTCAAAACTTGTCGTTTTCACTTGTCAGAACTTGTTTTTACTTGTCGACCCGTAAAATAGTTGATAGTTTCTGAGCAGGGACTTTTTTAAAATTCATACTTTTGCCGACGAAAAATCAATTTATTGTTTAACAATTTAAATACTTTACGTTTTATGATTGAAAAAATGATTGTGAAGGTAGTAGGCAACTACTCCGAGAATGAGTGGACGAACCCCCGTACTGGGGAGAAAAAGCAAATCAAGTCCATTCAAGTAGTACTGAAAAATGGCCGTGAAGGTTTTGTAGCGGAGGCAAACGATGACCTCGCGAAACAGATTGACGGCATGAAGCTTAAGGTTGACACCCCAGTGATGGTAAACCTCTCTTTCGACTATCAGGATGTAACGAAGGACAATGTAACTCGTTACTTCCAACGTGTACGTATCATTGACTTTGCACCTCTTGCTTTCTGATGTATGCCGAGATTGTATTTGACAAGAGAACAGCGAAGTCAACTGACAGCCAAGTATAAGCTGTCACCCTCGACACTTCACGAGATAGTCTGCTTTCTGCGCCCCGACTGCCAACGTCATGCTGAGATTGCGAACTACGCCGTGAACGAGTTAGGTGCAAGGATATTTGACGTATAAACATTAGGGATTATGAAAGAGCCGCTAAAGAAACAGGACATGGTAGTCGGCAAGGAGTATAAGGGCTACGCATGGGTCAATGACTATATGGAGATTCACTTCCGTCCTGCCGCAGTGGGTTCCAGAGCCGGCCGCATCAAGAAAATCTGTGAGGATCAGGATTTTGCCCTCAGCGAGACCAAGAACTTCGTGCAGGTGTATATCCGTCTGCCGAAGCAGGAGGGTGGAGCACCGGCAT
>Ga0265301_10004667_pt1 | contig 13766 bp, 14 predicted proteins | sample AusTroGonzalo_MG_2_FD_193488 | JGI IMG/M metagenome (GOLD analysis project Ga0265301, IMG submission 193488) | Bovine rumen microbial communities from tropical cattle in Woodstock, Queensland, Australia - Gonzalo_04 | ecosystem: Host-associated > Mammals > Digestive system > Stomach > Rumen ...
CTGTTGTTTATCGCTTGATCCCATTTCTCTTCAGTAATGCGTCAATGGTGGGCTCGCCACCCTTGAACCGTTTATATAATGTCATCGGATTCTCCGTACCTCCCTTCGAGAGGATATTGTCGCGGAAACTCTGGGCCGTCTTCTGGTTGAAGATACCATGCTTCTTGAACACACTGAAGGCATCGGCATCGAGCACCTCAGCCCACTTATAGCTGTAGTAGCCTGCCGCATAGCCGCCAGCCATGATGTGCGAGAACTGGACGGTCATACAGGTATCAGGCAACTGTGGCAGGATCATCGCCTTCTCCCAGGCTTTCTTCTCAAAGGGGATGATATCATCGTCGAACTCGTCCTTCTTCGTATAGTAGGCCATGTCGAGCAGACCGAAACTCACCTGACGCATACAGGCGTAGGCGACGTTGAAATTACGGCTCCTGACGATACGGTCGATGAGTTCATCGGGCAGGGGCTCACCTGTCTCGTAGTGGAAGGCGAAGGTGCGCAGGAACTCCTTCTCGATGGCGAAGTTCTCCATAAACTGCGAGGGCAGTTCGACGAAGTCCCACCAGACATTAGTACCAGAAAGACTCTCGAAACGGGTGTTGGCAAACATGCCGTGCAGGGAGTGGCCGAACTCATGGAGGAAGGTCTCCACCTCACCTAATGTCAGCAGGGCGGGTTTCTCTTCCGTCGGCTTCGTGAGGTTCATCACCACACTAACATGAGGCCTGACGTTCTTGCTGTTTTCTGCGCTAAAAGGCTTCTTCTTATCAATGCGCTCCATCCACTGACCCTGATATTCCGTCATCCAGGCCCCACCCTGCTTGCCTTTGCGGGGGTGGAAGTCGGCATAGAACACGGCGAGATACGAGCCGTCCTTGTCGAACACCTCGTAGGCCTTCACATCAGGATGATAGACGGGGATGTCCTTGTTCTCCATGAACGTGATGCCATAAAGACGGTTGGCGAGGCCGAAGACACCCTCAATGACCTTCGACAGTTCGAAGTAAGGGCGCAGCATCTCAGCATCGATATTGTATTTCTCCAGTTGCAGCTTGTGGGCATAGAAGCCAAAGTCCCAGGGCTCCAGTTTGAAGTCCTTGCCCTCCAGTTTCTGAGCCATCTTCTCGATAGCCTTCACCTCCTTCTGGGCTGTCGGCTTATAGGCAGTAATCAGGTCGTTAAGCAACTTATAGACGTTGCGCACGTTGCCTGCCATCCGATGCTTCAGCACATAGTCGGCGTAGGTCTTGTGACCCAACAACTGGGCCATCTCACGACGCAGGTTGATGAGGCGCTTGCAGATCTCGATATTGTTTTCCGTATTGTCGTGCGTACACTCCGTATTCTTCGCCATATACATCTGACGGCGCAATTCGCGCTGGGTGCTATAGGTCATAAACGGCGAGTACGAGGGGAAGTCGAGGGTGAACACCCAGCCTACAGTTTGAGGGGATTTGCAATCCCCGAACTTTTCCTTCGCGGCCAGGGCAGCAGCCTCACGAGCGCTGTCAGGCAGACCGTCGAGTTGGGCCTCATCCGTGATATGCAGGGTGAAGGCCTTGTTCTCCTTGAGCAGGTTCTGCGAGAACTGGAGTCCGAGCATCGAGGCTTCCTCCGTCAGTTGGCGCAGGCGCTCTTTTCCTGCTGCGTCGAGCAGGGCACCACTGCGCACAAAACCGTCGTAGCAATTGTCGAGCAGCATTTTCTCCTCTGGCGACAGTTTGCGATGATGACGATGCACGTATCTGATGCGCTCAAAGAGTTTCTCATTGAGGCGGATATCATTGGCGTGCTTCGTCAGGATCGGACTCATCTTCTGTGCCAGCGCATCCATCTCGTCGTTGGTCTCTGCTGAGAGCAGGTTGAAGAACACGGAAGAAACCCGGCTCAACAGATCGTAGTAGCCGTTATCGTCCTTCTCGTCATCCACATTGATGATCGTATTGTCGAAGGTGGGCTTCTCCGGATTGTTGATGAGTTTCTCTATCTGCTCATCATCGCGACGGATACCCTCCAGCATCGCCTCCTCATAGTCCTCCAGACGGATATGGTCGAAGGGGGCGACATCATGGGGCGTGTTGTATGGCAGGAAGAACGGATTCTTTCTCTCTTGTTGCTCGTTCATTTTCTATGCTTGCTCTTTTGGATTGCAAAAATACAAAAAAAGTGATACACCTACAAATATGGTGGTGAATTTTAAAATAATTTACATCAACAGCCGCTCCAGTTGGGGAATCTCGATGCGTCCACGGTGCAGTTCGAGGAGTCCTTCGTTCTGTAGGCGATTCAGGACGCGCGACACGTTCAGACGACTGTCGTTGAGTTCTTCTGCCAGTCGCTCCATCAGCACATAGAACGTCTTGGGACCTGCTGGATAGACACAGTGCTGGGTCAAGAAACGGATCAGACGGTCTCTCAGCGTCAGAGGACTGCGTCGCCAGGTCTGGTGGATCTGCTTCTGTGTCTGCGTGGCAAACTGATTAACCATGTTCAGACGGAACACGAGGAAATCCTCCAACAGACGGAGCACCTCCTCTTTGGCGATGGTCAGGAGATTGACATCCGTCAGGGCCGTGAAGTTATGGGTATAGGACTGGTAATAGCCGAAGATGGCCTCTTGCTGAAGGATATAGGGGGCAGACACTTGCTCAGCCACCATATAACGGTGCTCGTCGCCATAGGTCTCCACCTTCACCGTGCCGTTGATCAGAAAACAGAGTTGGGTACAGGCCTCACCGATGCGTATGATGGGTTTTCCAGCAGACAACTTCACGAAGCCGAAACGGATATGTCCAGCGATAATCTCCAGGTCGTCACGACTCATCCCCTGAAAGAGGGGGAACTGGAGTAACTGGTCATATATCCTCAGGGTAGGCATTAGTTCGCGATTTTGTCTTTCAGGGATGGAGAGAACCACACGGCGTTCTTCCCCTGTCCGTCGTCGTAGATGAAATAGGCCATCAGTTCCGGATGGCGCTCCAGCACCTTCTGAGCCTTGTCGAGTCCCATCACCATAAACGAGGTGGCGTAGGCATCAGCAAGCGCACAGGTCTTAGCCAGCACCGTGGCAGAGAGGATGTTATGCTGTACGGGATAGCCCGTCTTGGGATCGATGGTGTGGGCATATTTCTTGCCCCCCTGATAGTAGAAGTTACGATAATTGCCACTGGTAGCCATCGCGATATCCGTCACGTTCAGGATGGTCTGGAGTTCGTGCGACACACTCAGCGAGTCGTCGTCAGGCTTGATGACGCCCACCTTCCAAGGCACACGCTCAGGATTGACGCCACAGGTCACGACCTCACCACCTATCTCCACCATGAAGTTCTTTACGCCACGCTGGCGCAGGAAATTGGCCACCACATCCGTGCCATATCCCTTGGCGATGGCCGAGCAGTCGAGCATCATACGGGGATCCTGCTTGCGGATCTTCCCATGATCTACGGTTATCTTCTGATAGCCGATGATCTGGCGGAGACTATCCACCTGTCGCGCCGTTGGCTTCTCGCCACTCTTGAAACCAAAGCCCCAGGCATTCACCAAGGGGGCCACGGTGATGTCGAAGGCACCATCGGTCTCTCGCGACACATCCATCGCCAACTGGAAGACGTCCATGAACATCTTGTCGGGTTTCACATCCTCGTTGTTATTGATGGCCGTGATAACAGATTCCTTGTTGAAGGGCGAGAGTGAGTAATCCACCTTCATCAGTTCGGCCTTGATGCTCTGGCTCATGTCCGAGTCGCACTGGTAAGTGACCGTAAAGGTCGTGCCAAACACGAAGTCGGAATAACGCTGATACGGCATGTTATGCTGCTGACGGATGATCAGCACCGTTCCTATGATCAGGAGCGTCAGGAAAGGTACCTGCCAGAGCAGCCGTTTCTTCTGTTTCTCGTCCATAACTTAGATATCGATAATGACGTTAAACGTTACGCCCAGTTTCGTATCATCATCCGTTCCGAAGCCCGGCACATACCAGGTATTGCCAAAGTCATGCTTGGAATGGGCGATACGACGTTTGTAGCGCACGCTCCAACCCAGATGGAACGGTCCGAAGATCTGTGCATCGATACCTACGACGGCCTCCAACCAGTGGTAGTAGCACGACACATCCCTGATGTCGTATGGAGCATCCCACTTCCAATAGGGGTCAGAGAGTTCTGGGCGCGCGATATCCACCTTATAGGAGGTATAGGCATAGCGCAGACCACCATAGAGACGGTTCTTGCCATGCTTGTTATTCAACAGGTTCTTGTCGATACCCACCCTGAAATAGGGTGCTGAGGTCTTATAGTGCAGACGCGTCACCTCGTCATCGCGATTCGCCTTTCCCAAGCCCACCTCCACGATGGGGAACCACTCGTCGTGCAGGTTGATGCGCAGGGCTCCCTCATACTGTCCGTAGTCAGAGAGTGCCAGCGTAGCGGCTCCCACCAGGTCGAACGAGACGGAGAAACCACGGAACAGGGGGATGGAGTCTTTCTGCAATGTGAAAAACTTCATCTGCGCCTGCGTAGCCGTTACAGCCGACAGCAACAGCAGACTAATCGCTAACCTTCGGATAGATATGGAAATGAATGGTCGTCTTGTCATAATCCACCTTCGGATTGTTAATGACTATGGAGTCGATGAAATTGGTCGTATAGCGTATGTCTGTGATCGTATGGAAGAAAGAGGCGTTGCAATCGACAGACTCGAAATGGGGAATATCGTCCTTCTTCACCCAGACGGTATCTATAATACTGTATTCACTGTTATAGATATTGAACACCAGGACATCCTCTGGATGGGAATAGCTGATGGGCACTGGAACGGTGGCACATCCTATTTTCCTGTTGAGAACCACCTCCGAACCGTCCTTGCGCACAGACGTAATGGTCAGCGTATCCGCCAGCACCAACGAGTCGCCGTCAGTATCATAGAAACGATAGCGGGTTTCCACGATATTGTTCACAGGACAGTCGATCGTCGAACACGACACCACGAAGACCAGTCCCAGGAGAAACAGCCACTTTCTCATATCGTCTCCTCTATCTGATAGTCGTTACGGCCACTCGACGAGCGACTGATCAGGTCACCTAAGAAGCCCGTAAGGAACAACTGGGTACCAATGATCATCATCGTCAGGGCGATATAGAAATAAGGGGAATCCGTCACTAAGCGCTGGGGGATATGATTGGCCAGGCACCAGAGTTTGTCGGCTCCAATGCAGAAGGCAGCAACAAAACCGATGAAGAACATGATGGTGCCCAAGAAGCCAAACACGTGCATGGGCTTCTTGCCAAACGTGCTCAAGAACCAGAGCGTCAGCAGATCGAGATAGCCGTTCACGAAACGGTTCAGACCCATGAACTTCGAGGAGCCGTACTTACGGGCCTGATGCTGCACCACCTTCTCACCGATCTTGTTGAAACCAGCATTCTTGGCCAGATAGGGGATATAACGGTGCATCTCACCATACACCTCGATATTCTTCACCACGGCCTTACGATAAGCCTTCAGACCACAGTTGAAGTCGTGCAGGTTCTTGATGCCGCTGATCTTACGGGCCGTCGCGTTGAAGAGTTTCGTGGGCAGCGTCTTCGAGATGGGATCATAGCGCTTCTGCTTATAGCCAGAGACGAGGTCGTAGCCCTCCTCCTTGATCATACGATAGAGATCGGGGATCTCGTCAGGCGAGTCCTGCAGGTCGGCATCCATCGTGATCACCACGTCGCCCTGCGCCTGTTCGAAACCACAATACAGGGCCGGACTCTTACCATAGTTCCTGCGGAACTTGATGCCCTTCACGTGGCCGGCAGATTTTTGGCACAAGTCACTGATCACGTCCCACGAGCCATCCGTAGAACCGTCATTCACGAAGATCACCTCATACGAGTAACCCTTTTCCTTCATCACCCGCTCTATCCAGGCATACAGCTCTGGCAGCGACTCCGCCTCATTATAAAGAGGTATAACGACTGATATATCCATTCTTTAACTTTTTACTTTTTCGCACGTTGCATCACCAGTCCGATGGGGAAGCCCAAGATAAAACCTACGATGATATTCACCGTCAGGATATTCAGGGCAAAGTCTATCGGACGGAGCGAGGCCATCTCAGCCAGACTATCATTCACAGCCTGCGTCATGCCGTACTGCTGTATCAGTTCCCTACCCTCAGTGGATGACACGATCTTAGAGTAGGTGCTCAGCAGATAGCCGTTGTCGAGATAGGCGAAGTAGATGAACTGGGCCACGGCCAGCAGGACGGCGCCATAGAAAAACACGAAGACCGTATAGGCATAACTGCGCCTGAAGGAGATCACGCCCTCCCTACCCTCGTCGCGGAATCGGCGCAGACGACCTGCCACGAAGAATGGCGTCATCACGGCCAGCATCACCGCTGCCATACCCAGCATCCCGTTGGAGATGCCCATGATGTAACAGGCGAAACTGGCAATCCACAGCAGGGCCAGGAAGAAACCGTCCTGTCGCGCGTAGGCCTTCAGTTGTATATATTCTGGTGCTGTCATTTTAACATTTTTCGTTTTCAAGGTGCAAAATTACGGATTTTCTCGCAGATAACGAGGGCTTCGTCTCAAAAAATAGTTAAATTCACCAAATTTTCAATTTTCAATTTTCAATTTTCAATTTATTGTAGTACCTTTGCACCCGCTTTTGAGCAAAAGCGCTCTTTTAACACATGGGCAGTCCTGTACGGCCAGCTCCCTCGGAATCCCCCAGGGTGGGAACGCAGCAAGGGTACTTGGTTGTAGCGGCGCGATGCAGGTAGCTGCCCACCCGCCTCTTTAGCTCAGTTGGCCAGAGCACGTGATTTGTAATCTCGGGGTCGTTGGTTCGAATCCGACAAGAGGCTCTCAACAGGGGGACGGTTCTTTCGTTACGACGAGAGAACCGTCCTCCTGTTATAATTCTTGCTTTGACGCATTTGACGGATTTGACACATTTTGTTACGACTTTCTCACGCGTACCATGCGTGCGCAGTACGCGTGAGGATTCTTTGAAATAATTCGTCAAATGTGTCAATTCGTCCATTTTTCTTTGATTTTGCGGCAAAGATACAAATTATTTCGTTTCATTTCCCAATAAGTCCTAGGCCAGGATAAACCTAAAATCCGCACGACCTAAGAACGGAAAATTAAGGAGTCCTTTTCGGAAATTAAGGAGCCCTTTTCGGAAATTAAGGAGTCCTTAATTTTCAAAAAGGAGTCCTTATTATCCAACCCCTTAAACCGTGGCCCATAACGAGGCTACTTGATTTTAGGTTTATCCTGAGTTTGGGTTTTTCTGAAAACGTATTTTTTAATTTTGTATCTTTGTCGCAAAAAAGTTTGGGTTATGGAAAAAACAAGAATCATCAAACGGTTTTTCAATGGACAGTGGACAGTAATGGACAGTAGTTTTCTTAAAAGCCTCACGGGTACTGCGCGCACATGCGGTACGCGTGAAAAGTTTACGCATTGTAGCGTCACTGGTGTCACTGTCCATCTGTATGGGTGGGGGTGGGTGGAGGATGTTTCCCAGAATATTCACGCGTACTGCGTGCGCGCAGTACGCATAATAGTTTTCAATTTTATCCTCCACCCACCCCCACCCATGTGTCGAACAGAGGTTCTGCACAACGATGTCAGGAACTGGTGTGTACAGATAATTACGGATAAATTACAGATAATTTATCATAAACAACAGATAATCAGTAGAAATTACGGATAAACGGTTAAATAACAAAAACAGTTCATAGAAGAAGAATTAGTGCACAACTGCACCTTCCGTGTCTATACCTTAATGAGTAGTAAAAGTGCAGTTGGGGTAGTTTGAACAACCAAGGAAACATCCATAATTACCTCTACGTTCAACAAGATTTCCTCCACATATAGGACATATTCCTAATGACACCTTATTAATCTTTGCCATCTTTGCTTCACGTATGTTTTTTACGTGAGTTGTATCATCAACATACTCCCTAACGTTTAAGAGAGTAAGTCTTTCAACAATTTTTTGCATATCTGTATTGGAAAGAAAGATTGTCTTATACAAATAGATTGTAACTAAGAGGTCATTGTCATAAATAACATGGTTTTTGGAATGGATATTACTTAAGTCTGCACCCCCAGTAAACACCACAATTGGAACTATCTTAAGATAAGGCCACTCTTTTAAAGATTTCTTGACTTCATACATATGACTCAAGCATTGCTTGACAGGATTATAAAACTGGTGTTTAGTAACGTACGTGTACGTTTTCCACCATTTTTTTCTGTAAGTAACGTCTGTTACAATATTCTGATTCCATTTTTTACTATCATCGTTGCCATATATAATCCCACGATAATTCTTTGTCTCAATAACAAACACACCATACTTAGATATAACAATATGGTCAATCTGTGTTGTTCCTCTAACAGTATTCAGCACTACATCATCCATAACATAGTATTCGCTAGGTAGTGCCATAAGAATATTATGAACCCATCTCTCCCCTTCCTTCCCTTTGTACCTAGGAGAATTATAATGCCATAAAAGTATGAATAATCCTACGAAAAGGATTAACAGAAGTATGATGAAAAATATGCCCATTAACCCAAACAAAAGATCATCTTGCTATTAACCTTAATTTTTCTTTAAAGATCTATCAATTATATCTTGCACTTCTTCTTTAGTTGAAGGTCGTCTCAATATCCAATAGGTTGAAGTATCTGAGATTCCACTATATCCTTCTGTTATTCCATAGTTTGAAACCAGTTCCCATCCCTGTGAGGTCAAATACATCAATGCAGCTGCAAAAGACTTGAAAACAATACTTTTATTTTTCTCCTTTGCATTTTGGGAATCATAACCATCGTCAATTTCCAAAGTGCACTTATTAGAAAACAGAAGGCCTTTGGGCTGTGCAATAATATACCGATATACTATAGTATCATTAACCTGTTGTGCTTTCGTAACACAGCAAATAAACAAGAACAAAAACAAAAACGCTTTTCTCATAACCTAATTAATTATGGTGCAAAGATATGAGAAATAATCCAAAATTCCAAATCTTTTATTCCTTTTCTTGAAATGCACAACAGGGTCAGGCACCGTTGTGCAGCTAGTTATATGAAAAAGCCCCTCCGCTGAGGGGCCGACAACTTTATTAACCTTAAATCCAATACATATGAAAAATACAAAAAGCATCTCTCTCACGAGAGGTATATCATCTTATCATGTTTAAGAGCTCTGTTGCTGGGGTTTCCTGCATTCTGATGTAGGCGAAGAGTTTCTTTCCTGCATCTTTTAGTGAGGCGCCAAAGAGATAAACTACATCGTCGATAATCAGGAAACGGTCGTGATTATGCTGGCAAGTATTGATTGTAATAGATGGATACTGCTGGTTATGGCGCTGGATATCAAGTTGCTGTTGATGGTTCAGTTGGTGAGTATAGATCGTGGCGGATACATTCTGACCCCGATTGCTCAGCATCGTCAGCGTTGTCTCGTCGATGTAGTTATCCACCAGCACAATAGATTTCTTGGCTTGTTATTTTTGTCGGACGATATTTATATTGAGTATTATGCAAAAAATGCATATTACTCTCTTCTGCCAATTCACCCTCTTTAAAAACATTATTAATATGCCTTGCTATCACAGACTGATCTTTCCGGAACAATTCTGCCATCTGCTGCTGAGTCAGCCAAACTGTCTCATTACCCATTCTCACTTCCAGACGAATGGTTTCATCCAGCTGGTACATCACGATCTCACCTTTTGTTGATTCAATGTCATTCATAATGTCAAATTTAAGCGTTAAGCATTATTGATGTTGCAAAAATAAGCATTTTATTTCGAAGCCCGATAATTCTTGTGTCAAAAAGTATTAATTATTGGTTATTTCGAAGTTTTTTCGTAACTTTGCACGTCTAATGGTTAAGTAATCAAACATACCAAATAAAATAATAACCAAATTAAAGATGAAAACAAAACTGATTCTTTTAGCAAGTTTGTTCATGGCTGGGACTGCCATGGGACAGACGCTTTCCACAGGTATCGACCCTGCCAACCTCGACACATCCGTACGTCCTGGTGACGACTTCTACCAGTATGCCGCTGGCGGATGGATGAACTCGCATCCCCTCGACGACGAGCACACGGACAACGGTGCCTTCACTGATCTCTATGACGAGAACCAGGAGCGCATCCAGGATCTGATCCTCCAGTTTGCCAACACCCCGCAGGAGAAGGGCTCACTCGGACAGAAGATCGGCTCGCTCTACAACCTGATGATGGACAGCGTGCGCCTGAACCGTGAGGGTTGGACACCGCTGAAGCCCACACTCGAGCGTATCGCCGCCATCAAGGACCGTAAGGAGTACCAGCTCGTGACGGCCCAGATCGACCGTATGGGTGAAGAGACGATGATGTTTGGCATCGGCGTGGGCGCAGACCAGCGGAATGCCGAGATGAACATCGTAGGCGTCAGCCAGGGCGGACTCGGACTGGGACTGCGCGACTACTATCTCAACGACGATCCTCAGACCACTCGTGTGCGTGAGGCCTACAAGACCTATCTGACGAACCTCTTCATGCTCGTAGGCAACGACTCCACAACGGCCCAGAAGAAGATGGAGGCCGTGATGGCCATCGAGAACCGTATCGCACAGGCCAGCTATGGTATGGTGGAACTGAGGGATATCGACAAGAACTATCACAAGATGTCGTACAACCAGCTCGTGATGGACTTCCCTGGCATCGACTGGGGTAACATCTTCCTCGCCACTGGATTCCCCACCTTCAACAGCGTCGATGTAGGCCAGCCTGAGCCTATCCACGAGGTGGAGAAGATTCTCGCAGAGGCCGATCTCGAGGACCTGAAGACCTACGCTGAGATCAAGGTGATCTCTGGTGCAGCCAGTCAGTTGAGCGACGACTTCCGTGCAGAGGCTTTCAAGCTGAACAGCGTGTTGAGCGGTGTGCAGCAGGACCGTCCGCGCTGGAAGCGTGCCGTATCGCTCGTCAGCGGTGTCATGGGTGAGGCCATCGGTAAACTCTACGTGGAGAAATACTTCCCCGAGTCGAGCAAGCAGCGCATGCTGAAACTGGTGGGCAACCTCCAGACGGCTTTGGCACAGCGCATCGACGAGGCCCAGTGGATGGGTGCAGAAACCAAGGCTCAGGCTAAGGACAAACTTGCCAACTTCATCGTGAAGATCGGCTATCCTGACAAGTGGAAGGACTACAGCGGACTTCAGGTGGACGACAGTCTGTCGCTCTATGAGAATCTGGGTATCATCTCTGAGTTCAAACTCCTGGATGTGCTGAACCGTAAGGTGAACAAGCCCGTGGATAAGAGTGAGTGGCACATGACACCACAGACGGTGAACGCCTACTATAACCCAACGACCAACGAGATCTGCTTCCCTGCAGCCATCCTGCAGCCGCCTTTCTTCGATCCTACAGCCGACGATGCTGCCAACTACGGTGCCATCGGTGGTGTGATTGGTCACGAGATGAGCCATGGCTTCGACGATCAGGGTTCGCAGTTCGACAAGACAGGTAACCAGCGTAACTGGTGGACAGAGGCCGACAAGAAGAACTACGAACAGCGCACGAAGGTGCTTGAGGAGTCGTTCAGCAAATTCGAGGCCGTGCCTGGTACATTCATCAACGGTAAGCAGACACTGGGTGAGAACATTGGCGACAATGGTGGTCTGAACATCGCCTTCCGTGCCTTCCAGAACGCCACGAAGGAGAATCCCCTGACGACTGCCGACGGTTTCACACCTGAGCAGCGCTTCTTCCTGAGTTGGGCTCGTGTATGGGCCAGCAACATGCGTCCTGAGTATATGGCCTATCTGGTGACGGCTGACGTTCACTCGCCCAACAAGGCCCGTGTGAATGCTGCCCTGCCACATATCAACGCGTGGTACGACGCCTTCGGCATCAAGAAGGGCGACAAGCTCTTCATTCCGAAGAAACAACGTGCTCAGATCTGGTAAAAAGAAAATAGCCTCGCCAATTGGCGAGGCTATTTTTTTTATTTCTGATAGTTCTTCAAACCCTTGTCCAAGAACTCCAAATACTTGTCGATATCCTCATCGTAGGCACGGCTGCCACTGAGAGGTTTGCCCGTCTGCGGATCAAGCAACACATAGAAGGGCTGGGCATTGGCACCAAACTTATGGCTCTGCAGGTAACTCCACTTCGCCCCCACCGTACGTAAGGTCTTGGTTTGTCCCGACTCATCCGTCACCACGTAAGGTTCTGCCAATGGTGTCTTGTCATCCACAAAGAGTGAGATGAGCACGTAGTCATTGTTCAGTTTGTCGGCCACACGGGCATCCGTCCAGACGGCAGCCTCCATCTTACGACAGTTCACACAACCATAGCCTGTAAAGTCGATGAACACGGGTTTGCCCTGTGCACGGGCTGCAGCCATACCTTCCTCGTATGTCAGGTACTTGGCCTCCACCACCTTGTTATTCAGGTTGAAGTCTTGCGTCTTCATGGGCGGGGCGAAGGCACTCACGGCCTTACACGGGGCGCCCCAGAGACCTGGCACCATATAGACGGCAAAGGCCAGCGACACCAGTCCACCCATGATACAGACCACAGGCATCGGCTTGTGCAAGTCGCCACCAATCTCATCACTCTGGAACTTCAGCCAACCACAGAGGTAAGCGCCCAACAAGGCGAAGATCACAATCCAAAGTGAAAGGAACACCTCACGATCCAACAGCCGCCAGCCGTATGCCAGATCAGCCACAGAGAAGAACTTCAGCGCGAAGGCCAGTTCGATGAAGCCCAACACCACCTTCAGCGTGTTCATCCACGAGCCCGACTTCGGAGTCTGCTTCAGCCATGAGGGGAAGAGGGCGAAGAGGGTGAAGGGCAGGGCCAATGCCAAAGCAAAGCCGAACATGCCCAGGGCTGGAGCCAGCCAATTACCACTGGTTGTCGTCTCCACGAGCAGCAGACCAATAATCGGCGCAGTGCAGGAGAATGACACCAGCACCAGCGTGAATGCCATCAGGAAGATAGAGAGCAATCCACTGGTTTCTGAGGCTTTCGTATCTACTGCATTCGCCCAACTGTCAGGCAACTTGATCTCGAACCATCCGAAGAAGGAGAGAGCGAAGATCACGAGCAGCAGGAACAGGAAGATATTAAACACGGCATTGGTTGACATGGCATTGAGCGCGTCGGAACCGAAGAGAGCCGTTACGAGCAAGCCCAGTCCGAGATAGATCACGATAATGCTCAGGCCATAGGTGACAGCATCCTTGATGCCTTTCTTTTTATCGCTCTTGGCACGCTTCAGGAAGAAACTCACCGTCATGGGGATAATCGGCCAGATACAGGGCATGCACACAGCAAGCAGGCCACCCACGAATCCCATTAACAGGATATATAATAAGGAATGGTCTGTGATACTGTCGTCAGCCCCGCAGGCACGCAGTTCACTGATGACGGGCTGCCACAGGTCACCGTCTGCCACAGGAGCGACAGGTACATTGACGGCCACAGAATCGGCTGGCACAGAATCGGCAGGCACTGGCACTGGGGCCTTATCCACAGGCTCACTGGGAACAGCAGGTGCCGTCGGAGGCACCTCCTTCACCCTACCCTGCTTCTTCAGATCGCAGGTAGAAGGCGGCAGGCAACTCTGGTCATTACAGGCACCATACTCCAGATAGCAGTCGATATCATAATCCGGCTTGACAAACCGCACCTTCTGCACGAAGGTCACACTGCCCTCGAAGTAGCGCAGTTCCATATCGAA
>Ga0265301_10004668_pt1 | contig 13765 bp, 10 predicted proteins | sample AusTroGonzalo_MG_2_FD_193488 | JGI IMG/M metagenome (GOLD analysis project Ga0265301, IMG submission 193488) | Bovine rumen microbial communities from tropical cattle in Woodstock, Queensland, Australia - Gonzalo_04 | ecosystem: Host-associated > Mammals > Digestive system > Stomach > Rumen ...
GATGGTGGTCTCGTCGCGCGAGATGGCGATGACGCGGAACTGCTGCAACTCCTCGGTGGTCGTGTCCTTGATGAATTCCAGCAGCTTGAGGTCCAGGATGGGGGAGTCCTCCGTGAGGCGGAAGACGGCGATCTGGAGCCGGCCGCGGGCGAAGTCCATCGTCTCGGCCGTGGAGTTATGCTTGAGGAAGGCCACGATTTCGTCGGCGGCACTCTTCTCGGGATAGAACATGAGCTCGATGCCCAGTTCCTTGAAAATGAGCTTGTTCTCCGCGTTCAGATAATCTTCGTCATTGACGCGCGCAATCACCTTGCCGGCGCCGAGCTGCTTGGCGAGCAGGGCGCCCACGATGTTGATCTCCTGGGCGGCCAGCGGGTAGACGGCGATGAACAGGTCCGCCTTTTCCACCGCGGCATTGCGCAGGATTTCGATGGACGAGGGGTTGCCGAGGACCGTCTCGACATCGGCGTACGACGTCAGGGCGGCAATGCGCTCGGCGTTGTCGTCGATCACCGTGACTTCGTTCGCCTCGGCGCGAAGCATCTTCGCGAGATGGGAACCGACCTCACCGGCTCCCTCAATGACTACTTTCATAGCGTCTCACAAATTTAAAAACCTTCTTTCCCCGCAAGGCTGCCTGCAGCAGGATACAGATATTCCGCAAAGGTATCTTCCCTGTCTCCGCGGGCACACTGGGGACAGTTTTCGTGCCCGGTGAGAGCTGGCGCAACTCGCGGTATTCGAGGTGCGCGTCCAGGACAGCCCGGGCATTTTCCGTCTTTCCAGACAGCAAATATACGATTGCCGCGGCACAATCCAAAATCTTGCGCATGCGGATGCGCCCGCGCGCCCGTCGGGCTCCGACGGTCGCGGGCAGGTTGTTCTCCAGCAGGAGCAGCCCGTTCCGGAAATTGAGTTTCAGCTTGAAAGGCGAAGCGGGGACCAGGGTGCCGCCGCCCAGGTGGTACACGCAGCTCTGCGGCACCACGCCCACGCGCCAGCCGGCGAGCCACGCGCGCCAGCACAAGTCGATCTCTTCCATGTGTGCGAAGAAGCGCTCGTCCAGCCCGCCCAGTTCCTGCCAGCAGCGGGCGCGGACCAGCAGGCAGGCGCCGGACACCCAGAGCGCGTCCTTGGGCAGGTCGTACTGCCCTTCGTCGCGTTCCGTGCGCTTGAGCACGCGGCCGCGGCAGAAGGGGAAGCCGTAGCGGTCGAGCAGGCCGCCGGCTGCGCCGGCATATTCGAACCGGTCCGTCCGGCGGAAGCCGTTGCCCTCGGGCACCAGCGCATGCAGCTTGGGCCCGCAGGCGGCGTAGTCCGGATGGGCATCCATCCACGCCACGAGCGGCTCCAGCCACCCCGCCGGCACCTCGATATCCGAGTTCAGCAGCACCAGGTACTCCGGCTCATCCAATTGCGCGAAAGCGCGGTTGTAGCCGCCGGTGAAGCCGTAATTATCGTTCAGCAGGATCGTCCGCACCTGCGGAAATCGCTCGGCGAGCAGTTCGCGCGAGCCGTCCGTGCTCGCATTGTCAGCGACCACGACGCCGGCATCCAGCCCTTGCAGGCTGTCCAGCAGGGGAGGCAGGAAACGCCCCAGGTAGTCCCGGGTGTTCCAGTTCAGGATGACGACAGCGGTACGCATCATTATAATTTACTTGCAGTCGCAGCCTTCCTTGCCGCAGCCGCAACCTTCGCCGTCGCCCTTGCCGCAGCACTCGCCGTCACCATCTTTGTGGCAATCGCCACCATGGCAGCCGCCCCCGTGGCAACCGCCGCAACCTTCCTCCTGCGGGAGGTATTCGCCGTGCAGGCCTTCGGTCAGCTCCTTGTCGGTGGCGCTGCGCACGCTCTCCACCTTGCCGGTGAAGTGCAGGGTCTTGCCTGCCATCGGGTGGTTGAAGTCCATCGTCACGGTGTTGTCGGTAATCTTGTTCACCGTGCCCTGGACCACCTGGCCGGCCTGGTTGAGCATCGGGATGGTGCGGCCCACGACCAGCAGGTCTTCGCGCACCTGCCCGTCGATGGCGAACGCCGTCTTGGGCAGCTCGACGAGGTAGCGGGGATCGTAGGTGCCGTAGCCGTCTTCGGGGCTGAGGACAAAGTCAAAGCCGTCGCCCGGCTCCTTGCCCTCGAGGGCGCCTTCGAATTTCGGCAGCAGCATGCCGCTGCCGTGGATGTACTCCAGGGGGTTGCCGGGGGCGGACTTGTCCGCGATCTTACCTTCCACTTCCAGCTGGTAGCTCACGGCCACCACTTTGTTTTTCTCTACTTTCATATCTCTGTTTTTGTAACTATTTAATATTCAATCATTTCAAAATTTACTTCGGGGTGTTTTCCCGCAAGTAAAAATGTAACTTATTAATTGTGAGTTGGTTGCGAAAACGCAACCACAACACATTAGCCGCTGAAATCCACCTCCGCGAAGGCGAGGGTCGGGATGAGTTTGGTCTGGCAGGGGCGCGCATCGTCGCCGGCGGCGAGCAGATGCGACCACAGTGTCAGGAAGTTGCCGGTCATCAGCATGCCGCTCACCGGCGCAACAATCTTGCCATCCTCGAAGCGGTAGCCCTCGATGCCGTACGAGAAGTCGCCGGTCACGGGGTTGCTGTTGCCGCCGTTGAAGTCGGTGACCAGGATCCCGCTTCCGCAGCGGCGCAGGATGGCGTCGCGGTCCAGGCCGGGGCAGGGCCAGGGGAGGACCTTGGGACGCGTGGCGTCCTCGACGGTCGGGGCCATCCGGAGTTTGCCGGCCATGTAGCTGTTGATGAAGTATTCCTTCACGACGCCGGCCTCGACGATGGGGGCGTCGACGGTTGCAACGCCTTCGGAGTCAAAGTATTTGGAGCAGGTCTGCCCAGGGATGCGGGGGACGTCCAGGATGGTGAGCCCTTCGGGAAATAAGGACCGCCCGAGGCTGTCCATCAGGAAGGAGTTGTTCTGCTGGATGGCGTAGCCGCTCAGGGCCCGGAGCAACGGGGAAACGACCTTCGAGGCCATCTCGGCGTCGATCACCGCGGTGTAGCGGCCGCTCGGCGCCGGCTCGGAGCCGATCTGGCCGACGGCGCGTGCGAGCGCCTCCCGGCCGCATGCCGGGGCGTCCAGCTCCGCGAGGCGCGAGGAGGCGTCCCACCAGTAGCCGCTGTACTTCTCACCCTCGCTCTCGATCGTAATCTCCACCCCGTAGTCGAACGAGGTCTCGCTATGTCTGCAGCACACCCCGTTCGTATCCATCACCACCGTATCATACACGGAATCAGAATATTCTCCTTCTTCGGATACTATTTTGTATTCGGCCTCTGTTGAAATCTGCGGGCAGGGTGCTGCTCCCGCGGGGGCGTGCCGCCCTCGGCTCGGAAGAGGGGGGACCACGTCAGTGGTGGGGTCAAAAGAAATCGGAGATTTTTGCGATGCTGCAAAAAGATCCGAATCTTTTGACTCCCCGCGGGGCAGCAGCCCTGCCGCGGATGCCAGAACAGAGGCCTGCAAGGCAAGGTTCTGCCGGTCGGCGGGGGTGAGGGTGTTGCGGGCGGGGTCGACGAGGCCGAGCTCGTCGCCCGTCAGGGCATCGTGACAGCAGCGGGCGGGATCGGGCAGGACGCGGAGCGGATCCGGCGCGACCATGCGCGTCGCGGCGACGGCCCGCTCGATGAAGCCCGCGAGCGAAGTCGCGTCCAGCTTGTTGGTCGAATAACTGCCATAGCGCCCGTCCACGAACAGGGCCAGCGACAGCGAGCGGTCGGCGCAGTGCGTCACGCGGTCCACCTCGCCGTCCAGCGTCGCCACGAGGTCCTCCTCGCTCAGCGACAGCGTCGCCCGCGCATGCTGCGCACCGGCGCGCTTCGCCATTTCCAGCGCCTCCCGGACGAAATCCAATTCCTTCTCCGTGATCATCTTACTCTCCTCCGACCGTTAAATTTCCAATCAATACGGAAGGAATGCCGCAGGACACTGCGACGCTCTGCTCCTTCCCGCAGGTCCAGGTGCCCTCGTCGATTCGCAGATCGCCCGCGACCGCCTGGATATCGGCCAGGGCCTGCGGCCCGTTGCCGATGATGTTGATGTCCTTAACGGGCATCGTCAGCCGCCCCTTCTCGATGAGGAAGCCGCTCTTGACGAAGAAGGTGAAATCTCCCTCGCCGATCTTGACCTGTCCGTTCGCGAACTGGTCCACGTAGATGCCCCGTTTCACTGAGGCGATCAGGTCCTCCTTCGTCCCGTCGGGACCGCTCTCCATGTAGGTTGCCCGCATACGCGGAATGGGGTTGTAGCGGAATGACTCCCGCCGGCCGTTGCCCGTCGGGGCCACGCCGTAGTACCCGGCGCTGATGCGGTCGTGGAGGTAGGAGGTGAGCACGCCGTCCGTGACCATGTAGGTCTTCTGGCCGGGCACGCCCTCGTCGTCATAGTTGCAGGCGCCGCGGCTCGCGGGCACCGTGGCGTCGTCCAGGATGTTGATGCCCGGACGGCAGATGCGCGACCCCATGCGGTCGCTGAAGATGGACTGCCCCTTGCGGTTGAAGTCCGCTTCGAAGGCATGGCCCATGGCTTCGTGGAGCAGGATGCCGGAGGCGCCGGCGCCCATGACGACGGGCATCTGCCCGCCTTTCGGCCGCCGCGCCTCGAAGCGCGCGTCGATGCCTTCGACGGCCCGGCTGACCAGGTCCTCGAGGACGGCGTCGTTGATGAATTCGGCGCCCATGCGCAGGCTCCGCGAGACGGTGTTGTTTTCCGTGCGCTCGCCTTGCTGGAAGATGACCTGCACGGAGATGCTGCCCAGCGGGCGGTGGTCCGTGGTCAGTTCGCCGAGGGAGTTGTACATCAGGATGTCGCTGACGGAGTAGGACAGGATGGCCACGACCTTCAGCACGCGGCTGTCCCGCGCCCGTATCCCCGCCTCGATCCGTTGCAAAAATGGCACAAATGCCGCTATTTCAGCATTATCCCAAGATACTTGCTCTGGATACAGATCCGCAACTGCATGCGTAGTGGAAGCGGCAGCAGCCTCTCCAGACCGTAACCACCCTCGGTTCGATAGAGGGAGGGGCCCGCCGCTTTGCGGTGGGAGGGGTCCGGCGTAGCCGGACGTCTGGAGAGGCTGGCTGCCGTGGAACGGAGCTGCAGTTGCAATGGCGCCAGCGGCAATAGCAGCGGATTGTAAAGACGCATAGTCCGTGGTTTCCGCGTAAGCGTACCCGGTCTTCTCGCCTTTCAGGACGCGGATGCCGCAGCCGTAATCGACATGATAGCCACCGGAACCGACGACCCCGTCGCGCAGCAGCAGATCATGATACGACGTATCCTCGAAATACAGATCACACCAGTCGCCGCCCGCCCGCAGCCCCTCGGCCACCAGCGAACGCAACTGCTCCTCTGTCACACCAAAACGATCACACGGACTCATCGGGATGCGCAATATGCCGGATTTGTTGATACTTCTCATTGTCCTTGATGTAGATCACATCCCGCGACCCCTCGGCCACCACTGAAAACGGCGGCTTCGAATTGTCCGCCAGGATCCAGCGGTCGATGACCGGGATATACACGTCGAAGAGGTACTGCAGCCCCATCACATAACGGCGCCGCACCACCGCGTCGGGAATATTGTGACCGCCGGAAGCCACCCGGTCCCGCACCCGCTCGATCGCCAGCTCCGGCGAATTCAGCCAGAAATACAGCACCGTGCTCTCGTAACCCAGCTTCTGCGCCTGCAGCACGATCTGCAGCAGCGAGCGGGTCGCGAGCGTCGTCTCGACGGCGAAATCCGCCTTCCGGTCCAGCAGGTAGTTGATCTTCATCAACATATACCGGCTGGCCGTGACGGACGCCGCCCCCGGGTCGAAGGGCGAGAAACTCTTCGCGAACTCGTCCGAGTTCACGAACTCCCGACAATTCAACAAATCCGGCAAGAGCGTGTATGACGCCGTGGTCTTGCCGGATCCGTTGCAGCCTGATATGATATACAGCTTGGGCAAATTGGCTACTTCTCGGGGATATTCTCCAGGACCGCCTTCAGCAGCTCCCAGCTCCGCCCGACGGCAGCGATGTTGACGCGCTCGTCCGGGGAGTGCGGATACAGGACGGTAGGTCCGATGGAGACCATCTCCCAGTTGGGATACTTGGCGCCGAGCAGGGCGCACTCGAGGCCGCCGTGGGTGGCCATCACGTTCATCGGCGTGCCGAAGAGCTTGATGTGCGTATCGTTGATCAGCTTGTTGATCGGGGTCTTCGGCTTGGGGATCCAGCCCGGGTAGCCGCCGAAGAACTTCACCTTGGCACCGGCGAACTCGAAGATGTAGCGCACGCGCATGGCCAACTCGAACTTGGAAGCGTTGAGGGCACTGCGCAGCAGGGAGTTGACCGTCAGGTGGCCGCGGTTGCAGCGCACGACCGCCAGGTTGATGGAGGTCTCGGTGAGACCCGGCATCGACTGGCTCATGCGGATCACGTTGGACGGGCAGGCGGCGATCGCCTTGCAGGCGTTCAGCATCACGGCATCATCGATGCAGCGGGCGGGCTTGGTCGTCTTCGTGATGGAATACGTCATGCCCGGATCGCTTTCCTGATGACGGAACTTGTGGAACTTGAGGATTTCGCCGATGTAGCGGACCGCCTTCGCTGCATTCTCCTCGGGCAGGGCGATCAGCGCTTCGGACTCGAACGGGATGGCGTTGCGCAGGCTGCCGCCGCTCATGTTGGCCACCTTGCCGCCATAGCGCTCGATGAGCGGAATGAGGGCGCGGACCAGTACCTTGTTGGCGTTGGCGCGGTACAGGGAGATGTCCATGCCGGAGTGACCGCCGGACAGACCCTTGATCTCGATCTTGTAGCCCTTGTAGCCACGCGGGGTGGGGAAGGTCTTGTACTTGAAGTCCGCCTGGGCGTCCAGACCGCCGGCGCAGCCGATGCAGAGCTCGTTCTCATCCTCGGAGTCGAGGTTGATGAGGATATCGCCCTTGAGCAGACCCGGCTTCAGCGCCTCGGCGCCCGTCATGCCGGTCTCCTCGTCGTAGGTCACGAGAATCTCGATCGGGCCGTGTTTCACGCTCTTGTCCTCGGCGACGGACATCGCCATGGCGACACCCATGCCGTTGTCGGCGCCGAGCGTCGTGCCCTGGGCGGTGACCCATTCGCCGTCGATGACGGTCTGGATCGGATCCTTCAGGAAATCGTGGACGGTATCCGATGTCTTCTGCGGCACCATATCCATGTGTCCCTGGAGCACGACACCCTTGCGGTTCTCAAACCCCGGGGTGGCGGGCACGCGCATAATCACGTTGCCGGTCTCGTCGGCGAACGCCTCGACCTTGTGCTCCTTGGCCCAGTCGAGCAGATGCTGACGCACGATCTCCTCATGCTTGGAGGGACGCGGGCAGCGGGTAAGTCCATAGAAATTGTTCCAAACGACTTTCGGTTGAAGATCTTTGATGGTCATAGCTTCTTGTGTATGAGTTGTTTATATTCTTGCGAAACGTTGATGTGTCCAAAGGTAGTTCTCCGGCTGCTGCCGGATGTCCGCCTCCAGGAGCTTGTAGTATTGGCGCATAATCTCTTCCACGCTCATCTTCGACGCATCCTCGCAGATGGGCTCGTAGCGCATCACGTAATGCCCCCGGCCCTCGCGCCGCATGGTGAGGTAAGCAACCCCCATGCCGAACTTGCGTGCCAGCGCGGCGGCGCCCGTCATCGTCTGCACCTGCTGCCCGAGGAACTCGACATCCATGTTGGCAGGGGAGACGAAGTAGGGCCGCTGGTCGGTGTTGATGTTGTACACTTTCTTCTCGTCGCGGTGCGTGAAGGCGTAGCGGATGAGGTCCTTGCTTTCGATATAGCCCGGGAAATGCTTGCGGTCCAGCAGGGGCGCGAAGCGGTTGTCCTGCAGGACGAGGTCCCAGGCCTTGCTGGACAGCTCCCGGTACACCACGCAGAAGTTCTGCTCGGTGAAGGGGAGTGGCGTGTCGGTGTAGTTGTAGGAGGCGATGCCGCCGTAGAGCTCCCAGTTGCCGCAGTGCGAGTACATGACGACCATGCTCGGAGATGCCTCGAAGAGGCGGGCGGCCACGTCGGGATTCTCCACCTCGACGAGCCGGGCGCGCCGCAGGCGCTTGGGATTGCGGCAGCCGCCGAACCAGACCGCTTCGGCGATGAGTTCGCCGAAATGGCGGTAGAAGGCCTTGCGGATGGGCTTCAGCTCCCAGATGTTCTTCTCGGGGAAGGCCCTGGTGAGGTTGTGCATCACCACGTCGCGGCGATAGCGCACGACGCTCTCTGCCAGCCAGGACACGAAGCGCCCCAGCGCGTAGTGGACGCGCAGCGGCAGCAGCCCCAGCAGGCGGAGCAGCAACTTCAGCAGAAATGCCCCGAGCTTGGACATCGCTTATTCGGCCGTGGCGGCCTCCAGTTTCTTGAGGAAGGAGAACATCACGACGCCGGAGATGACGCAGAGCGCCATGAGCACCGTCCAGTTGACCCACAGAGGCACGTTGTCCCACAGCATGGAAGGGATGGAGCTGAGGTAGTTGCCGATGGCGGTGGCAGCGAACCAGCAGCCCATCATCAGGCCCTTGTACTTCGGCGGAGCGACCTTGGACACGAAGGAGATACCCATCGGGCTGAGGAGCAGCTCGGCGAAGGTGAGGATGAGGTAGGTGCTGATCAGGTAGGTCGGAACCACCGGGTCCGGAGAGACGCCGCCGACAGCCGTGAGGCTGGACGGAGCGGGCTGGCCCTTGGAGGCGGCGAGCATGATGAGGTAGCCGATGGCGGCCACGAACATGCCGAGACCGATCTTCTTCGGCGCGGAAGGCTCTTTGCCCTTCTTGGCGAGCGCGCCGAACAGGGCCATGGAGACCGGCGTCAGGGCGACGACGAAGAACGGGTTGAACTGCTGGAACTGCTGCGGCAGGATGTGCAGGACCTCGTCCATGCCGGAGTAGAGCGCGTAGGCGCCGCCCCAGAGGAGGAGCGTCACGACGCAGCAGACGCACTTGGCGCGGGTCGTCTCGGACTGGAAGGTCGCGAAGAGCGTATACACGGAAATGGCGATCAGGAAGAGCGGCCAGATGTTGAACCCGATGCGGAGCGGACCGCTCACGGTGTCCTGGGTGTAGTCACGGGCGAAGTAGGTCAGCGAGGAGCCGTTCTGGTGGAAGGCCATCCAGAAGAAGATGACCACGGCAAACACGAAGCAGAGGGCCACGATGCGGTCCTTGGTCTGCTTCGGCGTGAGCTCGACGGCCTTGTCGCTGGCGGCCGCCTGCTTGGCGTTGACGTCCGTGTGCTTGAACCAGGAGCGGAAGCCGAAGTAGATGGCCATGGAGAAGATCAGGGACACGCAGGCCACGGCGAAGCCGAGGTTGTACGCGGTCGAGAGCTGATTGATATAGTACTGGCTGAAATCGGTCAGGGACATGGCGGCCACGTCGGAGCCGGGCATCATGGCCTGGAGGGACTCCAAGCTTGAAGGATCCTGCAGCGTGCCGTTCAGGCACTGGTGTGCGAGGGCGGGGATGTCGGCCTTGTAGAGGAGACCGGTGCTGGCCAGGTGCTTGTTGGTGAGCGCGGTGGCGGCGGTGGGGGCGAACATGGCGCCCACGTTGATGGCCATGTAGAAGAGGCTGAAGCCGGAGTCGCGCTTGGCGCTGTAGGCGGGATCGTCATAGAGGTTGCCCGTCATCACCTGCAGGTTGCCCTTGAAGAGACCCGTACCCACGGCGATGAGCAGCAGGGCGCCGATCATCATCGCGAGGGCGAGGCCGCGGCTCTCGAAGGCGTTGGTCGGGATGGCCAGCAGGAGGTAGCCCGCGAACATCACGGAGACGCCGGTGACCACGCACTTGCCGAAGCCGATCTTGTCGGCGAGCCATCCGCCGAGGACCGGCATGAAATAGACGGCTGCCAGGAAAATGGCATAGAACTGGCCCGCCGCTGCGGCGGTGAAGCCGAACTTCGCCTGCAGGAAGAGCAGGAAGATGGCGAGCATGGTGTAGTAGCCGAAACGCTCGCCGGTGTTGGCGAGGGCCAGGGCGTAAAGACCTTTGGGTTGTCCTTTGAACATATCTAACTCAATTTAGTTTTAGTCATAACTACAAATATAGCAAAAAAAGGCCGTCCCACAAAGGGACAGCCTTTTCTTATCGTCATTCGCCGATTGTCTTCGTCATTCGCCGACTTGATCGGCGAATCTCCAGCAGCTACTTCTTCCGGAAGAGTCCGCAGCCGCGGCTCCGCTCCCGCAGGGCGCGGCGCTCCAACCGCTGGTGCGTGATCATTTCATAAATCATGGTCCAGTCGTCGGGAATGCCGCCCAGATTGCGGTCGTCGATATACACATCGGCGATCACCTTGCTGGTCTGGCGGGGGAAGAGCGCGTCCGGCGGCTGGTTGCTGTTGACGGCGTAGAAATCCAGTCCGCGGTCATGGCAGAAGGCAATGGCGTCGTCGAGCAACTCGCCCTCCCGGGAGGTAAAGAGAATCACACGGTTGCCCTCGCGCTGCAACGTGCGCAGGGTCTGGATGGCGAAGGGCTTCTCCTTGCCGATCTCGGGGTACTTATGCTCGACGATGGTGCCGTCGAAATCCACTGCAATGATCATGTCGTCTAGCCGAACAGTTTACGCAATCCTTTTTTCTTTTTCTCCTCCTCGCCGTAGTAGCCGTAGCCGGCGCCATAGCCGTAGCCGTAACCATAGCCGTAGGAGCCGAAGCCGTAGCCGTGGCGGCGCTTGACCTGCGGACCGTTGAAGACGATGGCCATGTTGTGCAGGTGGCGCTTCTCGTTGAGCTCGTCGAGCTGCGGGAGGATACGCCGGTCGAGCTGGCCGCTGCGCAGGATGAAGAGGTTGGTGTCCACGACGCGGTTCATCACCAGCGGATCCGCCAGCATCTGGATGGGCACGCCGTCGAGCAGGATGTAGTCGTAGCGCTCGCGCAGCTGATTGATCAGCTCGTCCAGGCGCGGCCGGGCCAGGAGCTCGGTCGGGTTGGGCGGCGTCGGACCGGCCGGGATGAAGTCGATGCCCGGTTTGACGTCCTTGTGCAGGATGTCTTCCAACTTGACGTCCAGGTCGTAGAGATAATTGGACAGGCCCAAAGTCTTGTGCTTCAGCTCAAAGGTGCCGGACATCGAGCGCTTGCGCATATCCGTGTCGACCAGCACGACGCGCTTCTGCGCATCCGCCAGACAGGCTGCCATGTTGGCCGTGACGAAGGTCTTGCCCGAGGAGGACGAGTAGGAGGTCGTCGCGATGACCATCGGCAGTTTGCTGTCCGGGTCGAGGAAGGCGAGGTTGGTACACATCATGCGCATGGCCTCGGTGAAGACGCTGTGCGAATTGGGCTCGTACACAAAAGGAGACGGCCTGTCCTCGCCGTGTTTGTGCTTGTGCTTGCTGGTCTTGAAGATGATGTGCCGGAGGTCCTTGTTGAGCGGAATCTCCGCCAGGAAGGGCACGTCGATGTTCTCCTCAATCTCCTTGCGCGTGCGGATCTTGGTGTCCAGGAAGAGGCGGGCAATCAGGATGACGACCGGAATCAGTATACCGATGAGGATGGCCAACAGGGCCATTTTCATACGCTGGGGATAGGACGGTGTGTAATTGGCCCAGGCCGGGTCGATGACGCGGAGGTTGTCGTCCGCCATGGCCTGCGACAGGGCGTTCTCCTCGCGTTTGTTGAGCAGGTAGAGGTATAGCTCCTGCTTGATGGACTGCTGGCGCTGGATTTCCAGCATCTGCAGTTCCTTGGTGGGCATGGTGGAGAATTTCTGGATGGCAGCGCGCTCACGCTCGCTGAGGTCGCGCTTCTGGATCTCCAAGCTGGTCTGCAGGTTCAGGATGAGGCCCAAGATGTTGCCGCGCAGGGTGTTGAGCGAGGCATCTGCCTGGCGGACGGCCGGACTTTCCGGGCTGCTGGCTGCTACCAGTTTTTCTCGCCGAAGAATCTGTTCGTTATACTGGCTGATAACCTGGTCCACATTGGGGTCATCGATGCCCATGTTAGCCGGAATCATTTGGAAAGTATCGGCCGACTTGACAATATAGTCCTTGAGGTAGTTGGAGAGCGAAAGCCGCGTTTCCACTTCCACCAGCTCGGCGCCATAGTTCCGGCTGTCTCCCAGATACATGGAAGCAGCTTCTCCCACGCTCATCAACTGGTTCTCTGTCTTGAAAGCGGCCATGCTGCCTTCCACACCGCCCAACTCCTGCTCGATGATGGCCAGGCGCTCGTTGATGAAGCGCTCCGTATTGACGGCTACGCGGTTTTTTTCCCGGACGGCAGCCTCGTTGTATTTGACCACCAGCATATTGACCACATCGGCGGCGCGCTGGGCGTTGAAGTCATCAACGGAGAGTCGAAGAATCTGTTTGTTGTGGGAAATACGCAGGCTGCTGATAAAATGATTGGCCGCCCAGGTGACAGGACCCTTGTAAACATGGATCTGTCGACCATATTCTTCCGGCCCGTAATTCGCTGTGGGAAGGAAGACAACCCGTCCGCTTCCGAGCGAAATGGTATCTCCCAGTGCGATGGTCTGGGAGCCACTGCTCGTATGGAGTCGGATGTTATTGGCATCCAAAGGCATGACCGTGACAGAGACTGTTCCTGGATCCGAATTCTCCCGGTCGAACGCCATCCGAATGGGAGAAAGGGAGGTGTAGAGTTCAACGTCGCGGAATTTGATTCGGTCCTGGTAGTTCACATCAGCATCCAGCGCCTTGACGACTTCGGTCATGATGGTCATGGAGCGGAGCTGTAACTCTTCCGTTGACACGCTGACCGTATTGACCATTTTGTCATAAGTATCCAGACGTGCCGTGCGGATATCGTCCCCGGCATTCTTGATGATGGCCGTGACGCTTGCGCTATACCGATACGTAATGCGCGCATAGCGGAAATAGGTGACAGCCAGGCAGATAAGGATGCAGAGGATAAACCAGTACCAGTTGCCGATCAGGTAATAGATGATGTCAATCAGGTTGACTTGCTCGTTGCGCGAGACTTTTCTGACTTGCGTTTTCATAGGCTAGCGGTTCATAAGGGCAACGATATACAGAATGGATGATAGGGCTGATAAAGTAGGCGTTAAGAAACTTAAGAAAACATCTCCGCCGCTGGATAGCTTTACTCCGCGAGGCTTGACATAGATGACATCGTTCTGCTGGAGATAAAACACTGGGGAGTTGTAGAGTTCCTTGGTCTGGAAATTCACTTGATAGGCTTGCCGTATGCCGTTCTCTGTACGAATGATTGTCACGTCCGGAATCTTGGCAGTTTCCAGCTCTCCGGTGAGCTGGGCCAGCAGTTGGATCAGGTTCAGACTATTTCCTTCCACGGGAAGGATCTGCTGTCCCATCTGTCCGATCACGACGACTGTAAAGTTCTCCAGTTCGGCCTTGACGACCGGGTCCTTGATGTAGCCCCTGCGGGTAATCTCGGCGGCAATCTCTTTCTGGACTTCGTTGAGGGTCTTGCCCTCGACGTGCAGTTCGCCTAGGATGGGAAAGTCGATATTGCCCCGGGCGTCCACCCCATAGGTGGAGGAGAGCAGGGATCCCCCTTCGCTTTCGATTTGGACGCCGGCCGCATTGAACGGGGCGGCTAACTCCGGCTGCTCGCAGAAGACCTGGATGCTGATCCGGTCATCCACCTTGAGCCGCAGCTCCGGCGCCGGCCGGGCGACTTCAGGGACATTGTACTCCAGATCCCGCAGATAGCTGATTTTCCTGGGTGTGGAGCAGGCTGCCAGCAGTACTCCGACCACCGG
>Ga0265301_10004674_pt1 | contig 13755 bp, 10 predicted proteins | sample AusTroGonzalo_MG_2_FD_193488 | JGI IMG/M metagenome (GOLD analysis project Ga0265301, IMG submission 193488) | Bovine rumen microbial communities from tropical cattle in Woodstock, Queensland, Australia - Gonzalo_04 | ecosystem: Host-associated > Mammals > Digestive system > Stomach > Rumen ...
CTATAGAACAATCCGTTTTCAAGATTGACAGATGTAGCTTTCTCATAGAAGCTCAAATAATCATCTTGACTTTTTGAAGGAAACTCTTTACTTGGATACTTACCAAATTTAGAATAATCTTTCGTTTTTGAGGAAAAACAAACGAACTCATCATTGGGGTCTTCATTCCAGAAAATATATGAATTATCATCTGCTCTACATAACCCATTCATGTTAAAGGAGGAAATTTTTTTTCTATGAAGAAGCGCAAGCTGACCTCCTGTAATTGTATAAACACTTTCAAAATATCCGTCTGTACATTGAGCAAACGAAGTATCACTTTTTACAATGTAATAAGGGTTAACGTCTACAAATTCTTGAGACGAATGCCCAAAACGACCAACTGCTCCAATATAGTGGAGGCTATCCATATCATATAGATAATACGGATATTTGCCAAATGATTTTTGTGGTGCTACTACAATAACATTCTTATTGTACAAAAAGAGATTAATACCGCTACAAGAATCAATTTCAACTGATTTTTCGACAAGTATTGTTTGTTTTGGAACTTCATTTATATTTAGTTCTTTATAAGATCCTTTGCAAGATACAATATATAGAATTGCAAGAACCCAAACTGGAAAACAAATAATTTTTTTCATAGAAATTCATTTTTAGAACCAGAGAGGAAAAATGAACCTCTCTGGTCAAAGTTATCAAATATTTATTGTCCTGAACCTGGACACATGGTCTTTTTTCTTGGACTATAAGCCCATATATGATCACAAGTCGGAGCTTTGTCACAGGGCCTAAATCTTACTAAAGAACTAGAAGAATATGCCTTATATTTGTCATAGCATTCTACTGGAAGGGTTGGTGCATCACCATCAGCCGCCAGGGCTTCAACATTGGCAACCAAAAGATTGTTGCTTTGAACACCTGCATACATTTCGTATGCTTTTAAACCTCCAAAACTCGCACTTGTCAAAATTGCCACTGCAAGTGTGGACTTTAAAATCTTTTTCATTTTTTGTTTTTTTGTTTAACATTTCTTTCCTACTCTAAGTTTTCGGAATCCCTCCTTTTTACTTGTCTGGTCAAGATATAATCATCCGGCTGATTTTTCTCACTTTTGCTTACTAAAAAAGATATAGCTTCTTCGCCTACCAACGCAACACGAGTGGACTGTCTGAGAGAATGAATAGATGCTGATTATTTTCAGAATCGCAGATAGAATAAATATTACTCCTAATTCATGAAGGAGATATTTTCTAAGGATTCCAGCCATACCATTTATTTTTGTATTTACAATATGTACAAATCCTGACATCATTGTCCTTTCTCAATAACCATCTGAAACAAATCCTCCATTCTTTTATTTTTAAAAGGGTCACCTATTAAAACTACTCTGTCATTCTCGTTCAATAAGAATGTGTGAAACATTGGGGTTATGGGGAAATCTGGATTGGCCTGAAGAAAAGCGTTACAGGTGTCCAAATAAACTGTCCCCCTTATTCTCTTCTTACACAATTTGGAATATAGCTCCGTGGGATCTACATTATGCGGTATATTGACTATATACAAAACGGGAATCCTTTGTGATACGCCGCTAGTATACGTATCATTATCAAATGATGACAATTGTTTTATTTGACAATCTGAGCAATGAAACACTTCTGCATATCTAACTAGTTTAAAATGACTATCAGAAACACTATCATGGTACAGGCTACAGTCTTTTTTTATCATTTGATTATAAGGAATGCTAACTTTTCTGTTATAGAAAGTTTTCATATCTCTTTCCAAATTGTCATTCTTACATGACGTTGAGGTAAGTAATACCATGAATAATGTAAGATTTATAAGAGACAATCGTGATACCATTTTTTTCATATTTACATGACTATTTCTTTGGGCTAAACTCTACCAATATGTAATTGTCTTTCTCTGTTATGGGGCGATTATATACATCCAAATAATTGTTATTGAAATTATCCAATTTCTCCATGTATTTTGACATGCGAATGAATGACTCTTGATCTACAAGAGAATAATAGGTATCTGAGCTTATGGTTTCAATATAAGGAATCCATTCGTGTTCTGATGTTACACTAATTTCATTACTGTTTAAGTCCCAAAAGAATGGCCTGTCAGCATATTGAGCAACATGAAACCATCCAAATATCATATTGTCGATAACAACATAATCAGAAACTGCATCAAAATCGTTTGAAAAGACATAATCGTCAACCTCATATTGATCTGGCTTGTTAGCCTTGTCAGTATTTATCCTATAACTGGAGACTTTATAATTATTTTGTGTGTCAACAACATAAAAAGTTGAGTTGAACCAGTTGTAATACCACACATCTTTACCATGAACCTGAATAGGTTTCTTTACTAAGGAAGGTTCTCTAATTATTTTTCCACCAGAACTAATTAATTCTTTTTTTATTTTAAAATCATAGTCCAGAAAATGTAAAAGGTAATCATTACCTTTGTATTCCGTAAGGCACACATACCCACCATTACAGCATTCAATCCTTCTTATAGCACCATTTATGTTTACATCTTTATTAAACAGGAATTTTCCTTTATTATCGTATGCGAGAATACTGTTATTGCAAAGGATAAAAACAGAATCCCCGCCAAGACTCATTGTAAAATCATCAATATCTACGTACTCACCTCTACCATGCCCTAGGTTGCCTATATTGCAAATATGATCACCATTTGTGGAGAATACTTTGATTGACGGATAAGGTTCCCAGTCATGCAAAAAAACATTAGTATCTCTCACAATAGCTTTCTTTACATAACTTATCATAACATTCTCACCATTTTCAAGAGGAACAAATTTTGCTTTATCATACAAATCAGGAAGCGTAATAGGCTCATCTGTGATATTCACAGATAGTAACTTATCATCATTTTCAACGTTCTCAGAAGGATGAAGACAGGACATACATAATGCTATTACAAATACCAATGAACAATTAATAATCTGTTTCATGACTGTCGAATCATATTTCAAGTTAAAGGAACACTCTTTTTTATTGAATTAGGCGCAGAACGCGCACTAATCCAACAAAAAAGACTATATAAAAACTCATTTAATCAGCATAAGTGTGATCTGTTGGAGGAGGTGTAATTATATCATCTAAACCATGCTTTGTATATCCTGATTTGCATCGTTTATATTCGTCCTTCCATTTGGAATAGAACGCAACTTTCGCTGCTATTACTCTTTTCTTTTTATAAGTATACCCCCCTTCAACTACTTTGTAAGTGACTATATCGCAGTGCTTACCATGTTTTACAGGTGGTTCACCACGTTCTGGACAGACATCATGCTTTGATGTAAATGCTATACATTTACCATCCGGATCACCCTTAACATCATACTCGTCGTCCCAATCCGGTGCTTCTGGATTACTCAATGCCTCTAAGTTCTCTGCTAACAGAGCATCGTCTGTTACCTCGTTGACATGATATGCATGATAAGTGCCAAGACCAGACGCTGTCATAACAGCTATCAAAATAACGAATTTCAAATGTTTTCGTTTCATAATTTTGTTTTTTTTGATTTATTACTTTCCTACTCTAAGTTTTCGGAATCCCTCCTTTTTACTTGTCTGGTCAAGATATAATCATCCGGCTGATTTTTCTCACTTTTGCTTACTAAAGAAGTCAAGGGCCTCTTCTCCCACCAACACTACATTGTAGAATTGTCCAGAATTTCTTTTTATGGATAGAGTCAATGGGATGTCTCTCTTTTGACAGTCCTCAATAAGATCTTTATACAAGGAGCAGGGACTATGAGTATCTATAGGGTCACCATGTATCAACATGGGAGTCCTTTTCAGATTCTTTATAGACAGTTCTGGTTTGTGCTCGTTTGACCATTTGTCTTCAAAATCTCTATGATAAACTGGCGCATAAAGAGCTATCGCTTTAAACATTTCAGGATAATCCGTTGCCATTCTTAGTGCACGATATCCACCACTGCAATTGGCATGGAGAAACAGTCGGGCTAAATCTACAGGATAGTGCTTTTGCACATCCTTGATGGCCAGTTTCAATTCCTCCTCAGCGATTGGTAAAAGATCCTCATTCAGATAGGTTCGGATCTCTGGCATCATGATCAGGAAGCCATATTTATTGGAAAGTGACTGCATTTGGTTGACCGCCCATTGACGTGCCAGTTGAGGACAAGCAAAGAAATGATGAAGATTCTCTATATTGGGACGAATCACTACCACAAGAGGCAGTCGTTTCGAGCGGTCAATTTTATTTGGACGCGCTAAGATATAGCGCTGCAGACTATCATCAATCTCAGACTGATAAGTAATGAATTGAATATTAGCCTCTGAATCGTCTTCCCCATAAGTGCCATCCAAATGGGCAAAGGTATGCTCCAACTGATATGTTAGAGGCGAGATTTTAAACTGCCACCACCAGTCACCATCATATCGTGTGGGGTGATTTAATAGAAAGTTAAGACGATATAGTACCTGATCTATCTCAGCTGCACGAGGATGATTGTCTGGCAGCTGCTTGCGCATCTCAACAAACCTTGCATAGGCATTGTCGTCTTTACCACACAATACTGGCTGACGAACAGCGTGATCACCTATAGTCATCTCACAGATATATGACTTATTGTTCTCCATGCCATCTACAAAATAGGTGAACGAATCTGGTTGCACAACAATCCGATTGCACAACGAATCACCATATACATCATAGAATTGCAAGGTGACGGGGAGGTCTACCACGTTCTGATGGGCATTGGTAAGCATCACGATATGACTCAATGAATCAATCTCAGGATATATAATGTTACAACTCTGACCATCGGCATAGAGCTTGGCTACGCTAATGCTGTCGTATATAGTTGATTCGAAAGAATAGTCGTTCCCTGTGCATTTGGTCTTTACGATATAATCATTATGACCTTTCTTGAGATGGAAAGGATAAATATTGAGCCCCTGGATATCACGTCTGCGTAATGTGTCTGCATTTAGAAACTGTACGCATTCCATAGATGTTTTTACTTCAACATACGCCAGAACGTCTGCATCGGAAATGATTTCGCAATGCAAATAAGTTATTTTATCTTGAAGTATATGTGTGGTGTCGTCTGGCTGGACATGAAAGACTTCTTTGAGGTCAAGTTGGTTGTATAAAGGATGATATAGTCCTGAATACTTTTTTATTTGTGCCGTATCTGCTTTATACAAATTCATAAAATGATGTGGATTTGCCAAGAAGGAGTCCTTCAACAAAGAGTCTTCCTCAATGGTAAAAGAACCACATACATTCCAATCAGTTAAAGAAATGTGGAGATCATCATGCTGAGAAGTCGAAATCTGATACATTGCGCTTCCTTCTTGCTTAATGCAAGAAGTCAGCAGCAACGTACCTACTATGACTATTTTACTAACTAAGGATTGCATTATGTTCGAGATAAATGATTTCACTTCCTATTGCTCCACATTCGTTTTCTATATTATAATTCTATAAAACCATAGAAACAATACCTACCGCGAATAATCTGAATCAGGAATTCTCCTTCCAGATAGAATGGTAAGGTCAGAGTTGTGGTACCCTCTGGGATGACCACGTCAACCTCCACGTCACCGTCTTCATTGATCAGCTGCAGGGTGCAGCCATCGCAAGGCGTATTAAAATATAATGTATGGTCTTCCAGACTTACAGAAGGAGCCATCGCAGGACTACGTCTGATAGGACCAGCAGCTTGGGCGGGATTTTCAGTCTTTACCTGAAGAACTACCACTTCAGGATTCTGTCCTGACTGAGTTTGAGCTACGCCTTGAAGTGACACCATCAAGATTAAACCGAGAATAAAAAAAAGTTTCTTGTTCATAATTTTAAGTTTTACGTTATTTGGTTATTTTTGTCACCGCAAAAGTAGTTCAAATAATTACGCGCTCCAAATTTTCGCATCAATTAGAGTTCGTCATAGTTCGTCAACACAAAAAGAAACTCCCCATAAACCAGCTGGTTTATGGGGAGTTATAAAATAAATTCGTCAAAGTTCGTCAGATGAACTTTTTGGCCCCAAAAGGGGCAAAATAAGTATTTTTCTAATTATTCTTGTTCTCTACTTCTTCCGAAGAATCCGTCTTTCTGAAGGGAAAATATCAAATAATGAACCATGATGCAATAGAAATCGCGAGAAGAGATCTCGTTACCCAATTATCTAAAAGGCCGTTATTGTGCTTGAACATATTAAATATTCCATGAAAACAGGCACATAGAACAAGGGAATGTGTGTCTCAAGCCAATTGATCCAATCCCCACGAAGCTAATAATAGTATAGCAAGAAACTAAACTGCCTATGCCTAATGGGAAATTGACATGCCAGAAAAACCAAAAGTTTGTGACTATCAAAACTCGCTTCAACAGACCTGCTCCAGCAAACTCGCCTGTTAAATATCCGCGAACCCACTTCTTCAAGAAAGGCATAGGAAATGTACTTCGGAAAGACTAACGAGGCCCTCGCGCCATTCATTTTATCGAAGAAAAAGAATATCAATATTGGAAGAACTATGCAGGCGATACTGCGTAGCTTTGAGGTTCCCATAATGCTGCAAAACATTTTCTTTTAAAAAAAATATATCACAGCCAAGGCATCACGGTATCCCTGCTGCTCTTTGCAGGCCTGCAGGACGATGCAAAGCAAAAAGACGACGATATGGCTGATTCTACGCATGGTGCAAAGGTAAACAAAAAATCCGACAACAGCAAGTGTGTGTCGGATTTTTTGTATGGCTTATGATTTCTTCTTGGGTTGTTTGTTGAAGCGATAAGACAGGTGTACCATCACATAGCGGGTGATGACATTGCGCCATGTTTCCTTTCTACCATACTGGTTGATGGTCTGAGTAACATGGTCTATCTGTCCCAGCAGGTCATAACCCACGAGGCGGAACTGCACCTTGTCGTTGAGGAACGAGCGCCCTATCTGCAGGTTGAAAACCAACTGGTCGGTATTCATGCTGGCATCCGAATAGCCACGACGGCAATACATCGTCATGTCGCCAGACAGTTTCAACTTCCAAGGCAGGGTGGTCACACCCTCAAGACCATAGGAGAAGTCCATGCTGTTTATCGTCTCAGAGCCTTCGGCCGATGTGCTGATGTGCTGATAGTCCCCCCTGCCGAAAAGCGAGAGTTCCAGGTTGTCCTTACTATAGTTGAGTGACAGGCGCTGACTGATGCTGTTGCGCTTGGACGATTGTAGCACATTGATCAATTCATGACTCTTGGTTTCATTCACAGAAGTCTGTCCACTCAGAGTGACGGGTACCTTGGATAGAGGCTTGATACCACTGTATCTAAATGCGGCATATAGTTGATAATTGCCATCCGTGTTGCATTGACTCATGGTGGTGATGCCTGTGGTTCTATCATAGAGCACACTATTGGCGATGGCATTTTTTGTGGTGAGATAGTATGCTGAGAAATTCAGCATCCTGCGTTTCATCCAGTTATTCTTGCTCCAGAAAAACTCAATCTGGTGGGTCGTACCCGTCTTCAAGTTGGGATTGCCCTTCATTACCATCAACGGATTGGCATCATCCATATAGGGCAGCATGTTGGTGAGCGAAGGCAACTGACGCGACACAGAATAGTTCAGTGTGTAATCTGCACCTCGCTTGCCATCGTTGACTGTGAAGCTCACTCTTGGCGAAAGGGTGGCGTCGTTTCTCACCATGACGGTGTCGATGGTATTACGCTTGTAGGTCAGACGACGTTTCTGGAAATCCTGATTCAGGCTGGTAGTCATCTGAAACCCAAACTGCTTAGGAAGATTGTATTGCCAATTTACGAAGACTGACGGCTGGTGGTGAGTGGTCTGCATCTTTGACTCGTAGGAGTTGACCACATCACGCATCTGGAAGAGTTCTGCCAGTTCATCGCCTGCGGTGTACATATATCGTGGTGCCTCTTCCGAGCTATTGCTAAAATCGTATTTAGGCACAACAATCAACGAGCTCTTCGAGAATCTGTACTTCAAGCTATAGTCCGCCCCCAACTGATAGTTGTAATTGTTCGTAGGACTCTCGGCATACATCCGCTTGTAGGTCTCAGCCACAGGCGCATCCGAACGGAGGTGCTGCACGATGTTCACCTCGTCGGAATGACTCTTGCCATCGGTCAAACCGCCATTCATCCGGATATTCAATTCATCAAACGCAAAGAGGCGCAAGGTGGCCTTGGTCGAGAGACTGGCATGCAGCGTGTGGCCATTGCTACGCTGGTCGATGCGTTGACTATTGGTCACCAAGTTCTTCTGATAGAAAGCGCTGCCATTAAAGATACTATCAAGCGAAGCACCCATATAGGCCTCCGAAGGATTGCCGTTCATATCGAGATAGCGCGAAGAGCCGTTGCCTCTGTTGTCTGTATAGTCCAACGTGGGTTGAATCTCAACATAGAGGTTGCTGTTGGGCTTTTGAAGAACCAACTTATGGGTGGTGTTCAGATGTGATGAGCGCGATGTGCTTTGTGAGCGAAGGCGTGAATAGGTATCACCACCTGTCAAGAACTGCGAGGCCGAGGTGAAGGTCTGGTTGTCCTGGTTGTTATGGTCGAACGTCACGTTGCCCTCGTATTTGAATCGCTTCTGGCGGTCGTCGATGGAGTGCATAAGACCTGTGGAGTAATAGCGGGTGGGCGACACCAGGTTGTACTGGGTGTTCCAGTCGCCACTAGAGCCAGGCACGGAGGCATTGTTGGTGTTGTTCGCATTGCCAAAGAGTACCGAGCGACTGTAGTTCGAGAAGCGCAGGCCAAACAACTTGCCGGCATAGTGGTTGTCGGTGCCCAGCCCTCCCTCTACATTCATGGACCAGCCAAAGGAATAGATCTTCTTCAGGTTCACATCCATCACCAGTTCCTTTTCTTTTTTTGTGGCCGACTGGATGCCGAGGGCCACATTCTTGTCAGACTCCTTTCTATATACCTTGATGTTGTTCACCATATAGCCAGGCAGGTTCTCCAACGCAATCTTGGGGTTACCCTTGAAGAAGTCGCGCCCGTTGATCATCAGGTTGTCCACAAACTCGCCATTAACAAAAATCTGGCCGTTCTTCAGTTCCACACCAGGCAGGCGGCGCACCAAGCCATCGAGCATGCTGCCTTGTGCCAACTGGAAGGCATCGGCATTATAGACAATGGTATCGCCACGATAGTACATCTTGACCTTCGACGACTTCACCACCACCTCGCCAAGCTGGTGCTCACGTAGCGACATGGGCAACTTGCGCAACTTGATGGTGCCGACATGATGGGTGGGCTTTCGATACTTGATGAATGACAGCTTCACCTTCTGATACTCTGGATAATAGTTCTTGGCAGAGATCTTCAACACATAATCTCCACTCGAGAGATTGTCCATGTGCCACCCGCCAGGATGGTTGGGAGTTCTTCCCACCACCCTAACGGTATCGGCATCATAGAGCATGATTTCACAGCTATCCACAGGCTCGCCGGTGAAACTGTCAACTACATAGCCATACGCTCTGTTCTGTCCATACGCAATCGTGTTGCACATGGAAATGAGAAACACCAGCAAAAATCGGTTCATTGCAATTTGAAACTAACGGGTAAGGTATAGGTGGTTTCTACGCGTTTGCCATTCTGGCGGGCAGGCTCCCAGCGGGGCATGTTGCGCACCACATGGATGGCTTCCTCCTTCATGGCTTCTACGGTATCGTAAAAAGCCTTCACTTTTTCTGCAGCTGCTTCGTCACCCTCTTTCATTTCTTTTTGGAATTCGGTGTTCACTGTGCGCGATGGACTATTCACGTCCGTCATCTTGGCTATCGGAGAAGAAACCCTGACCTCAGCGATTTTTGGCGAGCGCACAAAGCCAGTCTTGTCGATGGTAAACTTCACCACGATCTCGGCTTCGGCCTGCATCTCGCGGGCTACTGCGGGATAATTCATGTGAGTGGTCAGGTATTTCTGAATCTCCATTGGTCCGCCAGGGAATGATGGCATTTGCTCAGTCATCTCGTACATCTGTCCATCATTATTTGTACCTTGGTCCTTGTAGCGAGGATCATCGCTGTCGATGCTTTCGTGACGAGCCACCACCTCAACATTTCTCATCTTCGAGTCTTCTTCCATCAGGACATCTATCTGGTGACTGCTGATGTTGAGCACCTGTTCCTTTTGTCCCACATAGGTGACACGAATCTTGTCCTGCGGGTCCTTCACCTTGAAGGCGAAGTTGCCATTCGAGTCGCTAACGGCCATTGCCATGATTCTACCATCCTTATTGACAATACGGATATTGGCACCCGTCAACGCACCTTTCGCATCCTTCACGGTGCCTTTTACCAAGTCGCCCGACTTGACGACCTCTTTCTCCACTTCCTTCACCTCTTTCACTGGTGCAGGCGTTGGCGTCTCTGGCACGACAACCTCTTCTGGCTCGGCAGAGAGTGCGTTGACAATAGGCTGCTCGATGAACTCGACACTACTGTCCACCACTTCTTTCAAGGCCTCTTTAGGTTTCGAGAATGCAGTAAGCGCAAGGCCTACAAGGGGTATGGTGACGACAATCCATGTCATGCGCCACCATTGTGACTGTTTTTTCTTCATCATAATGATTCGTTTTTTAATGTTAAGATTAAACGAACATGCCAGTGCGTAGGCCTCCGCTCCAACGGTTCGCAGAATTAATAATCGCTGATAGTCACGACTGTGGATGTGATAACGATTGATCACTTCATTATCTGCCTCGTATTCGTGAACCACTTTGATTTCTTTCATGATTAGCCAACAAACGGGGTTGACCAAGGTGCACAGCAACAGGAACACCAGGTCGACGGGGTGCCCCAGGGCGATATGCGACAACTCATGGCGTATGCTGGCACGCCGACCGAAGCCGTTCTCCTTGTCGGAGATAACGATACGGTTCATCCAACTGAAGGGGCCAAACTCCTCATCATGCACCACCAAACGGATCCATCGCCCCACGCGGCGTGAACGCTTGCCACGTAGAAACCGTAGCATCTTCACCAGCGAGTTCAGCCAGCCAATGGTCTGAATGGCCACATAAAGAAGATAGGTGATGGCAATAAACAAAAAGACCTTTTGGGAAGTCGACAGTTCCTGCCCTGCAAGCGTACCCTGACCAAGGGGAGAACTGAAGGCCGAGAATTGTTCATTCGTCTCGGATAGTTGCGACACCACAGGCAGAGGTTCCAGATGCTCTGTATTCACTCGACACATCTCTGCGATAGGCTCTATCTGCTCGTTTGTAGAGATATGGATGAGGGGCAGCAAGGCCGACAGCACCACGCTACCCAAGAGAAACGCGCGGTTGAAGCGGTGAAACGTGCAGCCACTAAAGCACATCTTGTAGAGAAACAAGAAGGCCGACAGGCACATGGCCCATTCAAGTGCATATACAACAAAACTTCCCATACTACTCCTCCTCTACCATACGGATTAGTTCTTTCAACTCGTCAACGCTCACGTCGTGTTCCTTCACCAGTTTGGAGATGAAACCCATATACGACCCGCCAAAGAACCTATTGACGTTCTCCTTGTGGATGGCATTGATATATTGCTCGCGCGTGATGGCAGCATCATAGAGATAGGACTTCGGCCCCAACTCCTTATGACTAATCATGCCGTGCATCTCCAAACGACGTACATAGGTGGCAATCGTATTGAAGTGAGGAACAGGCTCTGGGAGATTAGCCATCAGGTCGCGGATGGACTGCTCGCCATGTTCCCATAGCGCTTCCATAATGGTCAGTTCTTTGTCGGTTAGTTTCTTCATAAACAAATATCTTGCTTTACGGCGTTTTAAGTTTCTGTCGCAAAGTAACTACAATTTGTAGTAACCTCCAAATAATTTAACCATCGTTAGCAATTCTTGTGTAGTTATTTACAAATCAAGAAATCAACCCACCAACCCACCATTTTCTTCCGAAACGCCTTTAAATAAAGGGGAAGAGCGACGTTGGGTTGGAGGGGTTCAACCCAACGTCAACCCAACGTCTATCCACCATGACCCCAACACGGCTCCTCCCTGCGGACTCATGCCGCCTTCATCGGAATAATCTTATAGAAGGTGATGTTGCCATGAGAGGTGTGCTCGTATCCCAGCTCCATCAGAGCCTTTCCAAGAGCTACCTTCTCTGCATGACCGTTCTTCACTGTGGGAAATTCCTTGCAAACCAACTCAAGCAGACGGCTGCTGTTCAGGGTTTGCGGTTTCTCGCCAGGAGTAGGCTTGCGGAAGCAGATACGCGCAATCTCAGCAATATCCTTCTGCTCCAGATAGTTCTGGTTCAGTTGCTGAATACGCTCCACCTCTTCATTATTAAACCAATAGGGCGATTTCTGCTCGCGCAACTCATAGAGCACCTGAGCATAGAGCTGGTCGTAGTCAATCTCGCCCGTATTGTCGATATATTTGCCCTTGGGGATGGTCAGACAGATGTAACGACGCGAGCCCGTGACGTCCGTAAGGGGATGCGGATTGTTCGTCGTCGCCACAAAGGATGCAAAGCGGGCGCGGTCCTCCTGCGAGGCACCATAGATGGGGCGTCCGTTCACATTACTCTTCGACAGCGTCTGCTTCAGGGCTGCATGCTGACTGGGTCGGATGGCATCGAGCTCATCGAGACACACCAGGAGGTTGTTCGTCAAGGCCATCTCCTTGTCGAACTTGTTCGAGAGGTTCAGGTGATCCAGGAAATACTGACGCAACTGTGGCGGCAGCAAGCGCTTCAAGAACGTCGTCTTGCCGCAACCCTGAGCGCCAATCAGCGTTGGCACAATCTCGTTGCCATGAAGCGTATCCATCTGAATCCAATGCGCCACAGTCGAGCGTAGCCATGTAGCCAGATAGCCCATGTGCTCAGAATCCACGCCAGGCAGACGTTCAAAGAGCTTTGCCACATGGTTCTGTCCGTCCCAGGCAGGCAGCTGATCCATGTACTGCCCGATGGGATCGAATTTCTCCACCTCGTCAGAGTTGAGAAACTCCGTGATGTCCGTCTTTGGCGAGCCCTTCTCACAAATCTTGTCGCGCTTAGCACGAATCACGATACTATTGATTGCCGTAGTAGTCAGGGCATTCCATTTTGGCTCCTGTCCCTCCTCCGTTTTCTCTGCGAACTCCACCTTTCCATTCAACACGTTGCGACGGAACAGATAACGCTCCGCGAGATACAGTTCTACAGCCAGCAATGCCTCTTGAGAGCCTTCGAGAGACTCCCCGTTAACGAGTAAGTTTGTCTTCATAAGTAAAAATTTTTAATGCGTTTTAAATGATAGATTTTTCTTTTTCCTTATTTCACGTCCTTGATAGTTTTTGTGAGTGCAAAGGTACAAAAAAAATCTCGATTACGCAACATTTCCCCTCAGATAATTCACGTTTTTTCATCCCCCCAAAAAACAAATTTTCATCCATCTTTTTATCGTCCACCAACCCCTTCGAAACAAGGTCATGGTGGGTTGACGTTGGGTTGATGGTGGGTTGACGTTGGGTTGAACCCCTCCAACCCACCGTCCCGCATCCCCTTTATACAAAGGCGTTTCAGAAGGAAATGGTGGGTTGACGGGTATTTCTTGCGAAATGCCGTCATGCGACAGCAAAAATAGCATATCTATTCATTGAGTGCATAAATATCCCTCCACAACAATCACTTTCCAGCAGGCCTAAGAGAAATTTTTGCTAGGCCTAAGAGAAAAAATTGCTAAGCTTAAGAGAAA
>Ga0265301_10004678_pt1 | contig 13748 bp, 21 predicted proteins | sample AusTroGonzalo_MG_2_FD_193488 | JGI IMG/M metagenome (GOLD analysis project Ga0265301, IMG submission 193488) | Bovine rumen microbial communities from tropical cattle in Woodstock, Queensland, Australia - Gonzalo_04 | ecosystem: Host-associated > Mammals > Digestive system > Stomach > Rumen ...
AACTACCTTGAAGATAGTATGTATTAACACCATTTTTACTTAAACATAAATCATAATAATAAGAACCAGCTGGGAGATTATAAGTGATTTCTTTATCAAGATTTAAATGTACCAAACCTTTTTGTTCATATATAGTACATTCAATTTCAGCTATAAGCTCTTCACTTTCAACAAAAGGACGAATTTGAGATTTTGCAGTATACCCAGCTAAATTATAAGGTTTACCTTCAACTTTGAAGTAAATATCTTTATTAAAAGTTTCACCTCTTTTTACAGTAAAATCTTTTTTATACATAATATCACCCTTATTGTGTTACTGTACAAGTTAAATCTTCAGTTTGAATTAAATCGAAATCTATAGTAGTACCATTTGTAAATGAACCTGATGACATACTAAAGGTTACTGAGCCATTAGAAGTTGACCAACTAACATTACCTGTTACATTTGCTGGGGTGCCAAATACACAATTAATTACACGCATAGATGATTTTATTTTTGCATTAGAGAAAGTTATTGCAGTTTTATTGCCAGAATTTATTGTTCCTGATATATGAAAACGAGCTACTGCCAAACCGTTTTGCCATGCATATGGTTCAGATATTGCAACACTACGAGTTCCATCATTATTTACACTTAATTTTAATATATTCCAAATATCTGATCCAGTTTGTTTTCCATGAGCATGAATATAGGTTTCTATTACTCCTGAATTTTGGTTTGATACTATACCACCAATTTCTTGTAAATTTTTATCATTAAAATAATAACCACGATGAGCTTGTGTGGCTGTAGTGCTTGAAATATCTGCTGTTGTTTCCTGAATTTTTAAACTACCAGTTATTGTATCACCACTTTTATTTACTTTTTGTTGTAAACCTAAGTCAATAGTGGATGTAGTAGCATGAGTAGTTAAACTATCTCCGGATCCGGCAACATAATCAGAAGTAAATCTATATAATTCCTTCTCATTCATTACCAATTGACCTGTAGAATAACTTACAGCATCATTAAAATCATCAGCAATTTGTCCAAAAAATTTAGAAACTTCAGTACTAGAAGACTTAATTACTAATTGTTGGTTATCAATATAAACTTCATCACCAATATTAGTAGATTCTCCTCCACCACCTCCGCCTTGAATTTTACTCCAAACTCCATTTTTTCTTCCATACCAATCGGTTGTGTTGCCTATAGAAGGATCATCTTGTAGAGCCGGTTCTTTTAAATTTCTTAAAAATTCAATAATATTTTTAAGAGTAGGGTTTTTAATAGTAAAAGGATTTAAATTAGCCATTATTTATACCCCATCATCCATTGAATTTTTCCAGATGATTGTTCTTCACCATCTGAATTAAATATTTTTTTAATTACAAATTTTTCAATTTCTCCAATAGAATCAACAGACCACATTTCTCCAGCTGGGACATATACACAATAACTAGATGGTTGTAATTCTATAAGAAAATCATCATCATATCCAGCTCTAATCATAAGAAATGAGGCTTTATGTTTTATTAAATTTCTATCAAAAAATTCTATTTCAGTATTTTCTTCTACTTCAACAAAACTTTTATCCGGATTAGTAACATCAGAGAAATTTGCAATATTCGACATAAAATTATAACTCATCTTATTTCTCCTTTTATTTCTCTTATATAAAGACGTACTTATTCATATTTTTATAATAAAAATATAACATAATTTCATAATAAAATTAAAAATAATTTTGTCATATTTTATATAAAAGGAGTATAATTATTATGAATTATCCATTAAAAAATTATATTGTTACTCAAAAATTCGGTGAAACTGTAACAGATGCAAAAGGACATACTGGAATTGATTTATGGCAACCAATCGGCACTCCAGTTTATGCGGCAGAAGGTGGAGATATACTTTCTATCGGAATTATTAATAATGCGTATGGAAATTCACAGTATGGAAAATGTATCTTAATGGATCACAGAAATGGTTATTATACTTTTTATGCTCACTTAGATTCTATTTGTGTACAAGTTGGACAAAGTGTACTTGCTGGCACTCAAATAGGTACTGTCGGTGCAACAGGTAATGTTACAGGTCCACATCTTCATTTTGAAGTACGTACAAATCCTAAATGGAATAGAAGCTATTTTATAGACCCAGAATCACTTTGCGGGCCTGCTATTGATAAGCCCAATGTAATTCAAACTCCTATACAAAACAATAATAACCTAAATCCTAATTTAGATAATATTATAAATGTAAAAGTTGCAAATGAATTGCTCAATATGCGGGATGCAGCTGGTTATAATGGGAAAGTTATAGCTGAGCTTAAAAAAGGAACCAAACTTAAAATTACAGGAAATAAAATCCAAAAAGATGGATTAACTTGGTATCCAGTTGAAGTAAAAGGTTATGTAGCTGCTTCAGATGGATATACAACATTATTAGAAAAGGATAATTAAAATGACTTCAAATGAAATTATTAAATATGTAGAACTCATTGGTAAAATTCTTTCTATTGGCATTAGTCTTTATGCTATAATTTGGTCTTTAATTTCTGTTGTAAAAGTATTTACAGAAAAAATGAAGATTGCTATTGACAATAAAGACTGGGAACAAATGATTCAAATTATTAGTGAATTTGTTAAAGCCGCAGAACAGAAATTTATTGGTGAAAAAGGCGCTGGCAAACAAAAGAAAGAAGAAGTTATTAAGCTTCTTGAATCTGCTGGTTATGAAGTTACAAGTGTTGTTGATGCTCTTATTGAAAGCATAGTTTATCAGCAATTTAATGCTGATAAAGAAAATAAATAATTTTTTGACTTATAGTTAAAAATAGTATAAAATTAAATATATAAAATAAAGAAATATCCAATTTGCTATTGTGACATGACTTATCAAATTAATTTTTGACAAAGGTAACTTTTAGAAATATAATAGTATTTGAGTTTGTAAAATTTACAACGTACTATAAAGGCAAATTGGATATTTTTTTATCTATAGAAAGGAAATAAAAATGAAAAAGAAAATTTGTATGCTTATGGCTGTTTTAGCTTTTGGAGGACTTTTCCTTATTGGATGTAATAAAAAAGAAGCTCAGCCAGAACCTGTCCCAACAAATGAAGTTACTGAAGTAATTGAAGTTGATTTAGGATTAGAAGTGGGTAAATAAAATGATTTATATTACTGGAGATATGCATGGCGATATAAACCAGATGCGGCAAGTCATGGAAAAAATTAATTGTAAGCCTAACAATACTTTAATAGTACTTGGAGATTTTGGGGCTAATTATTATTTTGATAAAAAAGATGATATTTTTAAAAATGCTATCTCCGAGTATAATATTAATATTTTTGTCATTCGTGGTAATCACGATGGTAATCCCGCATATATAGAAAATGTTGAACAAACAAATAGATATGATAATATTGGGTATATTGAACAAAAATATCCTAATATTTTTTATGCTATCAATACTAATATATATAATATTGAAAAAAATCAATTTTTAGTGCTTGGTGGAGCTTATTCTGTAGATAAATTTTATAGATTATCTATGGGATATAAATGGTTTTCTGATGAGCAAATGACAATTGCTGAAAGAGAAAAATTTTTACAGAAATATCCACATGAAGTAGATGTAATTCTTTCGCATACTTGTCCTTATACTGATGTGCCGCGGCACCTATTTTTAAAAACTATTGATCAATCAACTGTTGATAATAGTATGGAATATTTTTTACAAGAAGTAAAAGAAAAAATAAAATATAAGAATTGGTTTTTTGGGCATTATCATGCCAATGAGCAAATTGAAGAAAATATGTATATGCTTTTTGATGGTGTTATAAAATATAAACCAGTTGGAAAGTTGAAGGTTTATTAAATGGGATTTTTTACAGAAGGTTATGAACAAGGAATAACTCTTCAGCAAGGAAAATGTTCTGCTGAAGAATATAATAAAAATTTTAAAAATTTAATTGCAACTGCTAAATATGAAGAATGTGTAGAATGGGAAAATGGTTTTTATAAAGCTATGTTAGATTATGATTTGGCAGCTCTTAAAAATGTTTTTGAACAAATGAAAAAAGAAGCAGAAAGGAAGGATTAAGATGGAATATTTACCTAAAGAGCGTCCTACTAATGGACAATTAATTGGACTTGCATTTCAAAATTTGCTTACAAGTTTGCCGGCAACTATTGTGGTAGCTTTAATTTCAGGTTTTGATTTGCCGATTTTGTTACTTGCATCGGGTATTGGCACGATTGTTTCAGTATTAATTACAAAAGGTGAAATTCCTTTATATTATTCAGGTTCTTTCTCATATCTTACAGTGCTTTCTACAGCTTTAACTGCTTTTCTTGGTAGAGGATTTGGATATGAACAAGCTATTTCATTTGTGGTTGTGGGTGGAATTTTCACAGCTTTAGTACAAATGTTAGCTGGTTGGGCACTTACTAAAATTGGTAAGGAAAGAGTAGATTACTATCTTCCTCCTTATATTGTTGGTACAATTTCTATTATTATTGGGCTTTTGTTAGCTGGTGATGCTATTAGTAAATCGGCAACTAATTGGTGGATTGCTTTTCTTACTTTATTTATTATTGTCATTTGGCAACTTGTGTTTAAGAAAAATACAATTAGTTTGTATCCTGTTGTAGCAGGTGTCGGCATTGGTAGTCTTATTGCTTTAATTACTGGAAATGTAAGTTTTTCGGCACTTCATGCCGCAAATTGGTTTAATGTACCTAAATTTGTATTTCCTAATTTTTTTGCTGCTGAAAGTTATGAATATGCTATTGCATTAGCTTTACTTGCAATTAGTACTATTCCAGAATCTACAGCTCATCTTAGTCAAGTAGGAATTTATACTAATAATATTGCCGAAAAACGTGGATTAGCAAAACCACACATTGAAGAAAAAGTTGGTGTAAATCTTATTGCTGATGGCGCAGCTGATCTTGTTGGCGCATTTTTAGGTGCTCCTCCCCTTACAAATTATGGAGAATCCATTGCTCTTGCTAATATTACTCAATGTTATAGTACTGGTGTACTTATTGTATCTGCTTTAATGTCTATTATTATTGCATTTTGTGGTAAAGTTGTTGGGTTGATAAATTGTATTCCTACAGCTGTAATTGGTGGTATGTCAGTATATGTTTTTGGCATTATTGCCGTTCAAGGTTTAACTTTATTCCGTGAAAGTGATGTTAATTTCTTTGATAAGAAAATTGCTGCAATTGTTGGTATTATGCTTATTATTGGGCTTTCTAATATTAGTCTTGATTTTGGTGTATTTGTAATGCCAAGTATTGTTCTTGCAGCATTAGTCGGAATTATTCTCAATTTCATTTGGAATATAATTGAAAAAAATTTGACGATAAAAGCAAATTAGTATATAATATCATTAATAAAATAAAAAAGGAGAAAAATATGGGTAGAAGTTGGACTGTTGATGAAGCAAAAGCTTATGTAATGAAAGTTGTAAAAGGTAAACAGCAATCTGGACTTAAATATTGTTCAGCTATTGATTTTCTTATGAATCATACAAATGTAGCTGTTAATCCGCATCCTTTAGCGGTAAAAGAGGATGATAATGATTTTTCTAGAACTGATAGGTAAACTTATAGTTTTTCTCTTTTTTGTAATCTCTGTTAGTGGCTTGTTAGCTACTATTTTAGATGGAATTTTTGGAATATAAGGTGCTTGACGAACGCCTTGCGGGACGCCGCGAACCTTGTTGGTAGGGGTGCACAGGGGCTTAGTGCGCGGATAAACCAAACTGTTTATACCATTTTCAGTTAAAATGGAGAAATTGGAGCAGGAGTGCCTAAAAGACTCCTTATGGGCTGTTCTTCTAAAGGAAGGAAAGGAGTTTTCCAAACTTCTAATGCGTGTTCGATTCACGTACAGCTCTTTGTGCCCTTATAGGATAATTGGCAGTCTAGCACACCTGTAATGTGCAGGTCTCAGATCGTTGCTGAGTGGGGGCTTTATGTTTACTATAATTTTATTTACTATAATTATTATTGTTATAATGTATAAAGGACCAAGAATATGAAAATTGGTGAATTTTTAAATAAATGTAATAAAGAAGAACTTCCATTTTATCTTTATTCTGGGAATAATGGATATAAAATTCCTTGTATAGAATGTCAATTTTTTAAACAAGATAATTTTGGAATTTGGAAATGTACTTCTATGTTTTTGTCAGCTTGTCAAAATGAATATTGGAATTGGTTAAATGAAGAGATTGGTAAATCCATTAAATACTGAACAACTTTGGAAAAAAGATAAATCTTTGAATAGTACCAGAAGAGATGTATATTTATTATATAAATATTATATTGATATAGAAGATAAGAGAATGGCGGATTTTCTTTTCCAAGTTTATTTACATTTGTGTGATTATAGAAATTTACTTTTCACTTTAGAAGAATGTATTGATAAGGCAAATCCACATGGCTATTAATTATGATCAAAATGGAAATAGTTTAACTGGATGGAGTAGTTCTGAAACTTATCTTGTAAATAGTGATGGTACTTGGACTAAACTTCCTAAAAATAAAAATCCATATCTGCAAGTGCCACTTTTCAGTAGAAAGGTTTGTCGGCAACAATTAATTCAATGTTCTAATATGGAATGTATTAGTTGTCCATATAAAAAATTTACTGATCCGGGTTATACTTGTCAAGATAGATTACGGTATGATGCTTGGTATTATTTAAGAGAATATGACGTTGGAGATAGAGTAGATGACTGAAAAACAAGATTATATTATTTTAAAACTAAACGAAATTGCTTGTGCGGCATCTGACCTTATGAAAGTTGCAGTTACTGGTGAAGATGGTAATTTATACGAAATGAGTTATCACATTAGGTGTTATGTAAATAAAATTATAAAACATTTACAAAAAGAATGGAAAAATAACATTAAATTTGTCGAGCGAAAAAATGAAAGAAAAAAGATTAAAGAAAAAGAACAAGATGAGCAAGAAGAAGAAGTTCGGCAATTAATGGAAAAAATTTCGGAGATGTTTAGGAAATAAATTATGCAAGATATTAGAATGAAACTTTCACCGCCTTGGTGTACCTATATTAGTGAGCTTACGGCTCTTTTTGGAGAAGATCCTGAGATTAATATTAAATATGATAATTTTGAGAGAAGAGTGCGACTTTTTGTAAATAATCAAGAAAAAGCAGAAGCTTTATGCAAACTTTTACCAATATGTAAGTATTATGGCAATATTGATCTTATGATTGATGTTATTTCTCCGAATGGAGAAAAGCAATATATTTGTTCTTGTAAAGATATTAAATCTGTATATGAAATAGCATTTAAAGGGAATCCTGTATTTTCATTTGTTTATGAAGTTCAAGGAATTTTTTCAAATAATATTGTGTATGTAGTTTTTAAAAATAAAGTCGTACAATTTTTTAATGATAATTTAAACGATGTTTATGGAAATATTTCAACTTTATATCAAGAAATTGCAAAAGATGTATTTGAACATGACATTCATGATGAAGATGAACCTAATAACATATTTTATTGTACAGATACTGATGGAAAATTAAAGAAACCACTTGGTGAATGGCCTTAATAGAAATGAATAATCAAGATAAAAGTAAATGGCATTTGTCTGAATATAATATTTTTTCTTCAAAATCATATGATAATAAAATTCCTTGTGTTAATCTTTTAAAAGGGACTTATTCTGAATTAGATCCAGATGATTTATTAAAACTTTATGAATTAGAAAGGCTTAATATAAAAGAAGAAGATTTAAAAGATTTTATTAATCAAGGTATTGTTGTAAATTTTGATGAAAAAGAATATGTAAAATCTTCTTTATTAATAAATTATAATAGAACAAATACACTGTATGTAATTATAGCTCCAAGTTTAGTTTGTAATTTTAATTGTCCTTATTGTTTTGAAAGTCATGTCGATAAAAATGTAATGTCTTTAGAAACTCAAGATAAAGTTATTGAATTTCTTAAAAATTTAATATCTTTTTCATGGAAAAAACAAATAGAGGTAACTTGGTATGGAGGAGAACCATTATTACATCCTGAAATAATAGAATATATTTCTAATCCTGTAATATCTTTTTGTCAAAGTAGAGGCATTAATTATACTGGTGCAATTCTTACAAATGGATATTATTTTAATCAAAAAAATGTTGATTTATTAAATAGATGTAATGTTAATAAAGCACAAATTACAATAGATGGATTAGAAAAAAATCATGATTTAACACGTCATTTATTTGATGGGAGTGGAAGTTTTAAAAAAATTATAAATAATTTAAATTCTGTTAAATTTAATGGTGTTATAAGTGTTAGAAATGATATTCATAGTAATAATAAAGATGATATAGAAGAATTAAAAAAAATAATTCAACAGGTTGCAAAAAATAGTGGTAATGTAATAAATTATTATACAGCTCCAATTATTGACGTTCCTGCCGAAAAACAAGAAAATCAAGTAGATTTTTTAAATATAAAAGATACAATAGAATTTGAATTTAAAAGACGTAATGAAAAAATTCCGCCTTTTAAAACTACTTATTGTTCTGCTCCTTCTTTATATTTTTTTGGTATAGGAAGTAGAGGAGAGTTATATAAATGTTGGGAAGATTTTGGAGTTAAAGAAAGAAGTTATGGTAATATTGAAAAATGGGATATAAGATTTCCTTTACAAACAGCTGATAATCCAAATATATTGATGAAATATATTAATAGTGCTGGAGCCTTAGATCAAGAATGTTATGATTGTGTTTGGTTGCCAATATGTGGAGGAGGATGTCCAAGTAAAAGATTTTTCTGTGATATGAAATGTTTGCCATATGTTCCATATAGATATAATATAGATTACTATATTGATTTAATTAGAGAAAAATATAGTCATTTAGAAAAATTAGGGTGTGAATGTTGTAATAATGTCTGAATTTAATTTAGAACAAATTAAAATAGGACTAAAATGTTGTCTTATTGATAAAAATTGTAAAAAATGTTCTTATTATAAATTATATTATAATAATCCGGGTGAGAGTTGCTTAGATGAATTATATAAGGATATTAATTTAATTTTACTTCGATTTGATATTCTAACAGATAATTTGTAATTTTTTAAGAAAATTCCTTGACAAGTAAGCAATATTGTATTATAATTATTATATAATAAAAAATATGGAAAGAAGGTATAGGTTATGAGTTATTACTATCAATATTATATTGGTTATGAAGATGTTTCATCTGGTATTATTTATCCCTATGGGCCTTATACCTGTCAAGGAAAACTTAAACCTGTTGTAGAAAAATCTCGTAGTTTTGCTTCTGATTTACATGATGAATTTGTGCCGATTCCAAGCGGTTGTGTGAGTGCCGAACTTCGTAAGGAATTTGAATATGAAGATTGGCATGGAGAAAAACAATTTGATGTAAAGTATCTTAGATTTGAAGATCTTCCTAATGGTGATTATATTGTAAAAGGATATTTCCCCATTGATGATGTTCAAGCTTGGGAGCAGGGTGGAGATGATGACCTTTTTTATCATAGGATTACTCCTCAGATTTATGCCGAAATGATGCGGAATGAGCTTACTTTTGGTAAAAATAAACCTGAAAAAGATGAAGAAGGTTTTGAATATACTAAACCAAATGCTTCAGACTATATGTTTTATGCTGCTCCTGATTATTGTAGTAAAGAATACGAAGCTTTTCAAATTAGAGAAGCTGTAAATATGCTTCATGACTATGATTTTTTTGCAGATGATAATAAAAGAATAGTTATTCTTGAAACTGAAGGATAACTATATAAAACACCCAATTAGCTCAGTTGGTAAGAGCACATCTCTTACAAAGATGGGGTCAGTGATTCGAGTTCACTATTGGGTATTATGTACACTTAGCTCACGATTAGTAGAGCGCCTGCCTGAAGAGCAGGAGGTAGATGGAGCATCGCCATCAGTGTACACATTATGGCTTCATCGTCTAATGGTTAGGACGCCACCCTTTCAAGGTGATGATCGGGTTTCGATTACCCGTGAAGCTGTTATGCGGCTATAGTGTAATTGGTAAACATTCTACACTGTCAATGTAGAGAGTACGGATTCAAATTCCGTTAGTCGCGCTATGGTTTATTTTTGGTAAGAAATAATTTAAAAATAAATTAAAATAAGAAAAATTTAAACTAAAATTTTAATGGTTAGGATACCTCTCTAATATGAAAAATGTTGAAATGTTTATGGTTAATGAACAATTGAAATGTGGTTCATTGATATTATCAACTATTTGGAATAAAATTAAAGAAAATGATAAATTAAAAAAAGAATTTGAAGAAGTATATAGTGGTTATTTTATTTATTCTGAAGATGATAGTTTAGTATTTGAATGGGCATTATGCAATAATAATATTAGAGCTTCATTTGATATTGAACGTGGACATTATAATGCCTGTTGGACAATTGTAAGTACTAAAAAATATGGGTTTTTACAAAATGGTAAAGGATTTTTATATTGTCGTGAAAATGAAGTTGTACAAGCTATAGAAGAATTTATAGAAAAAATTCAATATGCAATAGAGTATGCTGAAAAAAATAAATAAAAATTTATTTGAAATATAGATAAATTTAGTATATAATTAATGTATAATTAAAAATGGAGATTGTACAATGCGTTTATGGAGTAAACAACTTATACATGTATTGCCGCGACAACAATTGTTGGGACAATGGCGTGAATGTTCATCTATAGCTGGGAATATTCTTACAAAAGGCACTCCTAATCATATTCTTGTTAATAAAATTATGAATTATCCTATTGATCATTTTATTACTTTTACAGCACGAGTACATGGTGAAATGACTATGCGTGGATATAAAACTACTAAAACCGTATGGGATAAGATTGAAAGATTAAATCCTAATTGGCAAATAGTTGATTTTAATGAATTGTTTAAAGATTGGATGGATAATACATATCTTACTGTTTGCTATTGGAATTTATATGAAAAATATGATTGTGGTGGAATATCACAAGAAGAATGGATTAAAATTGATAATGAATTTTATATTATTGGTAGTTGTCCATTTGCTTCATGTTTGTAAAAAATTTTATTGACTTTATAGAAAAATTAGTATATAATTAATATATAATTAAAAATAAAGGTGCAGACAGCAATTTAACAGCGTTTGACTTTGTAATCATTTTGGCTAAAAAATGCACCTTGTATATTATCCTCTGGTAGCGCAATGGTTAGAGCACTCGTCTTATACGCGATAGGTTTGAAGGTCCGACTCCTTCCCAGAGGACTATAAGCACTTACAGCAAATTAATATACATTTGTCTGTTCAACAAAAAGTATATGTGCTTAGGGAGAAAAGGATATGCAATTTTCAACAAGTTTGAAAGAAATGATGGAGCAGTATAAGAATCAAGAGAAATCTTATACTGAAAATGGTGCTACTGCATTTAAAACCAGTAGTAAAGAGTTGTTAGATTTTAATTTCAATATTACTTCTATGAGAACTTGGAAATGGGGTGATATTGGAGAAGATTTTGCCAAAGTTTTTTATGAAAATCCTGTTGTTGCAGTTAAGTATTGGTTTTACTGCTTGGATTGTCGTGAGGGTAAACTCTTTGTCTAAGCCCTCTTAAAACTCTTTGAACCCATGCAAAAGGGGTGTCACTAAGTGGCTAACGGTTCAGAAATAAGAAATTATATTATGAGTAAGGAAACCTAAATCTTATTAATATAAGACAAGGCAATACCGTGCTAAGCTAAAATTTAAAATTTTTTCTATATAAAAATTTTATAAATAATCTCATAAGAATAGAACTTGGTGAATTTTATAGGAGTAATTATGGGAGTTATTTATAAAGCAACAAATTTAATTAATGGTAAAGTTTATATAGGACAAACTATTAATTTTATGCATAGAGTTTATCAACATAGAAGTGATAGTAATAATATTGAAAAAAGAAAAGGAAATTCTTATTTTCATAATGCTATGAATCAATATGGTGTTGATAATTTTAAATTTGAAATTATAGAAGAAATTGATAATTCTCTTTTAAATGAACGTGAACAATATTGGATTAAATTTTATAATTCTTATACACCTAATGGGTATAATTTAACTTTAGGTGGAGATGGATTTAAAGGACATTCAAGACCTCAATCAGAAGAAGAAAAAAATAAAAGAAAAGAAATTATGATTGAAAAATATCAAAATAATCCTATTTTAGTAGAAGAATGTAAAAAACGTACTACTGATTTATGGAAAGATGAAAATTATAGAAATAATGTTATTGAGGGACTTAAAAATTTTCATAAAAATAATCCAAATTTTTTTAAAGGAGAAAATAATCCGTTTTTTGGACATAAGCATACTGAAGAAACAAAAAATAAACTTAAAAAATCTAAAAAATCTTATTTTGTTAAACAATTAAATAAAGATAATTTAGAAATAATTAAAATTTATGAAAGTCTTCGCGAAATGAGCAGACAAACTGGTTATGATCATGGTTGGGTTTCTAAAGCAGCTAAACAAAATAAAGTAGCTTATGGATATAAATGGGAAATTTTAGAAAGTGTAACGACTAATTGTAATTCAGAGATTAGCACTGAATGAAGCGGAGAGCACCAATTAGGTGAAGAGATAGTCTGCGAAGAAATGAAAATTTCTTTATAAACGTTAGGTGAAAGAAATATTAGTAAAGCTATTCTTTTCTGGATGGCAGATAATCATCCTGAAATTGTAGAAAAAATTTTAAGGTTTATCCCTGAATATAATAGATGGGATACTCTTATTTTACTTGCCGATCCTGAGTTTACGTCGAATAAATATTTGCGGGAAAAGGCTATAGAGTGGATTAAAATCACTTTTATTCGTGATATTATGCATGCTTATGATGAAGAACCCATAAGTTTGCTTGCTAAATGGATGCCTTCTGAAAATGCTTCTTCAAAAGTAACAAAAAGAATGGCGCGACAGCTTATGCAAGATATTAATATTAGTCCAAGGAACTATCGAAGATGTCTTTCGGCACTTCGTAGAAAACTTAATGTAGTTGAATGTGATATGTCAGCTAATAATTGGGATGAAATTAATTATGAAGCCGTGCCATCAAAAGCTAATCTTAATTATTCAAATGCTTTTATGCGACATGATGAGGAAAGAAGAAAAGAATATCTTGATTCTTTGAAAAATGGAGAATCTAAGATAAATGCTAAAGTTCTTGCCCCTTATGAGATTTGTCATGCATATGGCGGTAGCTATGGATATGGCGTAAAAGGGTATGATGAAGCTTTAGAGCAAATGTGGAAGGCTTTGCCGCAATACCAAATGAATGATGTTCTTGTTGTTCGTGATGGTAGTGGTAGCATGAGTTGTAAGGTTACTAAAGAAGTAAGTTGTCTTGATGTTGCTACTTCTCTTGCTATTTATGCGGCTGAACATAACTCTAAGAATTGGTATAACAAGTTTATCACATTCTCAAGCTCTCCTCGATTTGTGGATATGAGTAATTGTAAGTCATTAAGGGATAAAATTCAATATTGTTCTGGTTTTAATGAATGTAGTAATACTGATATTTATAAAACTATGAAGCTTATTCTTAATACTGCAATTAGTAAAGGATATAAACAGAATCAGTTGCCGAAAACTATTTTGATTGTTTCAGATATGCAGTTTGATGCTGGTCCAAGTCGATATGGTTATGATAAAACTCTTTTTGAAAAAATCCAAATGGA
>Ga0265301_10004679_pt1 | contig 13746 bp, 7 predicted proteins | sample AusTroGonzalo_MG_2_FD_193488 | JGI IMG/M metagenome (GOLD analysis project Ga0265301, IMG submission 193488) | Bovine rumen microbial communities from tropical cattle in Woodstock, Queensland, Australia - Gonzalo_04 | ecosystem: Host-associated > Mammals > Digestive system > Stomach > Rumen ...
AAGAACGGTAACAACCGTAATGCCTACTGCTTCACCCCCCGCAAGTATGTGGATCCCAACGCCAGCAGCGTAATTGAGCAGTCCCCGTACTACGACATCCGTTACGCCGAAGTGCTCCTCACCTATGCCGAGGCTGTGGTGGAAAGCGGACTGGGTGACAAGACGCTGGCCGCCAAGTGCCTGAATGAAATCCGTCACCGTGCCGGCTTCAAGGACGATGTGGCTCTCACCCTGGACAACATCCTCCACGAATGGAAGGTGGAATTCGCCTTCGAGAACAAGTGGGCCAATGTCCTGTATCGCCGCCGCGCTTACTACAACCCCAACAGCAGTGACAACCGGGAAGAAGGCACCCTGGGCAAGAAGCTCACCCTCATTCCCCTGGCCGATATTTCTTCCGGAAAGGAACAGTACATTTTCCTCCGTTCCCTGCCGGTGACCTCCATGTCCAAATACTGGGGCTCCAACCCCACCCTCTCGTACACGGGTAATTACTATAGCAGTATTTCCAACTACAAGAACGACAGGATTGTGGATAACAACAGACTCCCGGAATAATAAAAAACCTTTGAGCAATGAAAAAATTTATCATATCTATTGCCATCCTGCTTGCTGCGCTTGCCACCAACGTGTCCTGCTCCATGTTCCAGCTGGACAACTACGAAGGCCCCAACGCAGAGGTAACCGGTAATCTCATCGACATGGTCACCGGTGAAAAGATGAGTCTGGAGGCAGCCATGAGCCAGACCTTCAGCTGGACCACATGGTCTATGGTCACTTCGGTGGACTACGGTGCCATCGTGGTGTATGAGCAAGGCTATGTTCCCCCCACCTGGGAAGGAGCTGCCGAGGATTACCCCGGAAAGGACAGCGGGCAAACCTGGCTGGTACGTTTTGACGGCCAGTTCACCAACACCCGTGTATTCGCCGGTACCTATAAGTTCTCCACCCAGAAGATGCTTCCGTGCTACGATCCGGAATCCGGCAAGGACACCTTCGTCCTGGAGAAAGGTAAAAACAAGATGAATATCGGTGTGCTGCCTTTCTGCCGCGTTAAGGATCCCAAGATCAGCTACGACGCCACCACCAAGAAAATGATTGCCACCTTCTACGTGGAGCTGGGAGACCCGGCACGCGCCAACAAGATTTCCAACGTGGCTTTCTGCGGCAACACCCAGTTGTTTGTGGGCGCCAACAACATGAACCTGGCCAAGGATCACAAGGCGGCCAAGGCCCAGAACGTGAATCCGGGTGAGCTGATTACCCTGGAAATTGACACCACTGCTCCCGAAAATGCCAACCTGTTCAAGTACAGCACGCAGGACCGTTATTTCCGTATTGCCGCCATGGCCGAAGGAAACGGTTACAATTCGGAAAAGAACAAGTATTACAATTTCTCGCCCATTTTCAAGGTTTCCGCCGACTTCTCCAAGATTGAGGAAGTCCAATGGGATACTGTAGAGTGGTAATGCCTAAAGACAGTCAGTATTATGAAAAGATTAACTAGTATATTGGTCTTCGGCCTGGCCTTGGTGCTCTCCTGCACCAAGGAAGGTCCGACGACGGTGAACCAGATTACGGATCTGTATACCGCACCCGCCGATGCTACGGCAGTTACGCTTTCCAGCGCTACGTCAACCTGGTCTACCGACCGGCGTTACTTCGACCTGAATTTCGGCACCATCTCCACCACCCTGGTGGGTTATGACGCCCTGCTGACTCCCGGTCAGTATGTGGTTGGCGGCGCCTTCGGCGGTGACCAGATTGGCAACGCCATCAACACCAAAGTGAACGGACAGGATGCCAGCAAAGGCTTCTTCACTGTGAACAGGCAGGATAATCAGTACCAGATTACCGCCACCCTCAACGACCAGGTGTACTTTTGGACCGGTTCCCTGCCCTTCACCCCGGACCCGGCTCCCACTATGCTCACCGTGGTTCAGCAGGCCCAGAGCAATGTGCCCAACGGCAATAATTCCCTCACCATGCAGCTTGCCACGGAAGGCATCTCCTCCGAACTGGACTGGAGCACCTGGCAGACTGTCTGGCATGGCGAAGGCGGCTACCTGGCACTGGATATCTATAGCGAAGACGGTTATCTGCACGAAGGCGTTTATACCGCCAGCGCTGCAGGTGGCGTGATCAATCCCGGAGAATTCGGCATTGGCTGGGATCCCGGTGACATCTACGGCATCGGCATGGAATTCACCGACTGGGGTACCTGCTGGTGGGCCGTCAAAGACGGCGCCGCTACGGCTACCAAGATTACCGGCGGTATCATCACCGTGAACAAGGTGGACGGCGGCTGGGAAATCAGCTGGGGCGAGTCCTATCCCGAGGAGCTGGTCTTCATCGGCGAAATTCCTTCCCTCACCAAGCCTGAGAAGCCGGATGGCCCTGTCACTCTGGACTACAGCTATACCATTGGTGAACCTCAGGCCTGCACCACATCTTCCGGTGAAGTGGTATCTGGTGTGATGAAGTATCCGTTCACCCTCGTTGATGCCAACGCCCAGGTGGTTGCCTATCTGGAATTCGTTTTGGCCGAAGGTGCTACCGATATCGAGCCTGGCGAGTATGTCTCTACCGAATATGCCAGCGCTGCAGGTCAGTTGGCCAATGGCTATTACATGGACTTCTCCGACTATGGTTGGGGTATCATTTCCGGCGGTTCCTACTATATCGCTAATGGCGAGAAGGTGTACATCGATCCGGGTGTAACCGTAACGGTGGAGCAGGTGGCCACAGGCGCCTTCCTGTTCTATAGCACCGGCTTCAGCTATGCCGCGGCCGGTCCGAACTATGTACCGGACAGTGGCGGTGAAGGCGGTGACGGTGGCGACGATGTATCCGGTGATGTGGTTCTCAAACTCACCTCCGGTCTCAGCTACTCCATGGAGGACATCACCGCCAGCAACACCGATGCCAGCCAGCAGCCGCTCAGCAATATGACGCTCTGGAGAGTGACGGTATCTGACGCCTCGGGCACCGTGGCCGCCTTCGACCTCGGCACCGATGCCGGCAAGGAGGATCTGTCCGGTACCTATACCGTAATGTCCTATCCGGACGCTCCCGGAAAAGCCGGTAACGGCTGGGGCTTCGCTTCCTGGGGCATGTTTGGCGGATGCTACTTCATGGTGGACGGCGCCTACTATTTCATCCCGGCCGATGCTACCATCAAAGTTAGCAAGAATGCTGACAACACCCTCAAATTCAAATTTGAAGGTTCCATCCAGAAGGATGATTATTCCGATGGTGGCAAGGGTGGTCTGTTGCTGAACAACGTGGCCAAAAAATAAAAACGCATTTCGATGAGAATGCATTTGATAACTGCCTGTGCGGTGCTGCTATGCACCGTACAGGCTTTTGCCCAAATTGAGTACCCCTTCCAGGACCCGAATCTCCCGGAGGAGGCCCGTCTGGACAACGCCGTCTCCCTGATGACGGTGGAGGAAAAGATTGCCACTATCGTAGGACAGGGGGTTCCCCGTCTGGGCATTGCCGGCCCCGGTGCCACGGAAGCCATCCACGGCATCGTCCGCGGCGGTGACGCCGAACTGCCCAACCTGGGCAACGCCGGCCAGTTTGGCGGCGGATGGCCCGGCTGGACCCCGCCCAGGTACCGGAACAGCACCGCCTTCCCGCAGGCCTATGGCATCGGCGAAACCTGGGACCGCGAAATGGCACATATCGTAGGCGACGTAATGTCCTACGAGGCCCGTTTCTACTCCAACAACAATCCCTACATGAAATGCCTGGTGCTGTGGGCTCCCAATGCCGACCTGGCCCGCGATCCCCGTTGGGGCCGCACGGAGGAAAGCTTCGGCGAGGACCCTTACCTGGTGGGCGAAATGGTTGCCGCCGAAGTAAAGGGCATCCAGGGCGACGATCCCACCTACTGGCGGGGTGCGGCCCTGATGAAGCACTTCCTGGCCAACAGCAACGAAGACAACCGCTACCGGACGGATTCCCGCTTTGACGAAACCCTCTTCCGCGAATACTACAGCTACGGTTTCTGGAAAGGCGCCAAGGCCGGCGCAATGTCATTAATGACGGCCTACAACGCCTACAACGGCGTCCCCTGCATAGCCAATTCCTTCATCAAGGACATCCTCTTTGAGGAATGGGGCATGAAGGGCACCATTGTGGACGACGCCGGTGCCCTCCGCTTCATGTACATGCCGGAGATGCATCACTATGCCGCCGACGAGAACGAGGCCATCCAGATGGCCCTGGAAGCGGGACTTACCCGTTTTATCGACGCCCGCGCCACGCAGGTGCAGGCTGCCTACGATGCCGGCTTCCTCTCCGACGAACTGCTGGACGAGCGTACCAAGGCCAACCTGCGCACCATGCTCAGGCTGGGCCTGATGGATGCCGACTGCCCTTACAACGCCCAGGAATTCGGCTCCGACGAAGACCTTCCCTGGGAGCGTCAGGAGTTCAAGGACAAAGCCCGTCTGGTAACGCAGAAATCCATCGTCCTGCTTAAGAACGAGGGCAAACTGCTGCCGCTGGACAAGGAAAAAGTGACCAAAATCGCCGTCTTCGGCAACCGCGCCGAAAAGGTGCTCAAGGACTGGTACGGCGCCCTGCCTTCCTATCGCGTGAGCCCGCTGGAGGGCATCAAGGCCAAGGTAGACAGCACCAGGACGGAGGTGCGTTTCCAGCGCTGGGATTCCGATGGCAGCGCCCAGGAACTGGCCAAATGGGCCGATGTGTGCATTGTGTGCGTGGGCAACCACCCCGCCACCAGCCCCGACTGGGACAGCCAGAGCGTACAGAGCCCCTGGGCCTATGGCACCATAGCCGGTGACGGACGCGAGGCCCTGGACCGCCGCAGCCTGCAGCTGGAAACCGAAGACCTCATTAAGGTAGTTTGGCAGGCCAACCACAACACCGTGGTTACCCTCATCTCCAGCTTCCCCTTCGCCATCAACTGGACAGCCGCTCACGTGCCTGCCATAGTTCACCTGAGCCAGTGCAGCCAGGAACTGGGCAACGCCCTGGCCGATGTGCTCTTCGGCGACTACAACCCCGCCGGCCGCCTTACGCAAACCTGGGTGAGCGACATCCTGGACCTCCCCAACATGCTGGATTACGACATCCGCCACGGCCGCACCTACATGTATGCCAAGGCCAAACCCATCTTCCCCTTCGGCTATGGTCTCAGCTATACCTCTTTCAAGTATTCCAAGATGAAGGTAAAGAAGGAAGGAGACAACTACGTGGTGCGCTTCAACCTCAAGAATACCGGTTCCCGCGACGGCGAGGAGGTGGTGCAGCTCTATGCCAAGTTCAAAAACGACGACGCCTCCAAGCGCCTGCGCGGCTTTGAACGCGTAGCCGTAAAGGCCGGAGAAACCGTACCCGTAGAGATTGTGATTCCCGCCGATGACCTTAAACTGTGGAACAGCGAAAAGCACGAATGGGCTTTCCGCGGCAACAAGGCTAAACTGCTGGTGGGCGCTTCCTCGGAAGACATCCGCCTGAAAAAAAGCATTAAATTCTAAATCACCAATTTAACAGACACGGTATGAAAAAAGTATTAATGATTCTGGCAGCCGCTTTCCTGGCGGTTTCCACCCTCTCCGGACAGGAGCTTACCAACTTTGCCATGGGCGGACGCGGACCCCGCATCGTTTCCCCGGAAGTAAAGGACGGCAAGGTAACCTTCCGCCTCAGCGCCAACTATGCTACCCGCGTACAGCTTTCCGGCAACTGGATGGCCAACCCGTGGACCGGCGTAGAGGAAATGACCAAGGGCGAAGGCGGCGTATGGGAAATCACCATCGACGCCCCGGAACCGGAAATCTACACCTACAATTTCATTGTGGACGGTGTTTCCGTGAACGACCCCCTCAACGACAAGGTGCAGCGTGACGGCACCCGCTACTTGAACATGCTCTTTATCCCCGGCGAGCGCAGCGAAAACTACTACGAAGCCACCCGGCACGGCTCCGTAACCTATCGCTGGTACGACTCCCCCAGCCTGGGCATCTCCCGCCGCATGACGGTTTACACCCCCTACGGTTACGAGAAGAATCCCAAGGCCAAGTATCCCGTCCTTTACCTCCTCCACGGCGGCGGCGGTGACGAGGAAGCCTGGACCTCCATGGGACGTGCCGCCCAGATTCTGGACAACCTTATTGAGAAAGGCCTGGCCAAGCCGATGATTGTGGTTATGCCCAACGGCAACCCCAACCAGCGCGCCGCCAACACCCTGGGCCTGGAAACCATCGAGATGGACCGCCAGGATCCCAAGTGGCAGAATGCCTATGTAACTTCCCTGGTGAAGGAGATTGTTCCTTTCATCGACAAGGAGTACCGCACCGTAGCCAAGGCTTCCGGCCGTGCCATCGCAGGCCTGTCCATGGGTGGCGGCCACACCACATCGGCCACCATCCTGTTCCCGGGCGTGTTCGACTACATCTGCCCCCTCAGCTGCGGCATCCGTGAAAGCGACCACCTGGACGCCGACCTGCTGGGCATCAAGAAAGCCGGTTACAAACTGTACTGGATTGGCGTGGGAAAGGAAGACTCCATGGCCTATCAGGGCTCCCTGGTTTTGGACGAGCACCTTACCAAAAACGACATGCCGCACACCCTGTTCGTGAGCGACGATGCCCACGTATGGAAAAACTGGCGTCTGTATCTGAACACCTTCGCCCAGCTTCTCTTCAAATAAACGGATAAACGCATTGTTTTATAACGGCGACCCTGCGGGGCCGCCGTTATTTTATCATACGGTCAAACATCCGAACATCCGGTTAAATTTGCCGGTTTTATTCTCCGTATCTTTGCAATACTAAAAACTGACCAAAACCTACTATTTTTTAACCAACTCCTCTTATTTATGAGAACTAACTTCATCCTCAAGCGGATTGTAACGCTTGGCCTGGGAGTAATCCTCGGCGCCACGTTGCTGTCCGCTCAAAACAAAACCATCAAAGGCGTGGTGGTCGATGACACCGATCAGGGTGTTATCGGCGCCGCCGTAATGGTCAAGGGTACCACCGTTGGCGTTGCAACCGACATCGACGGTAATTTCGAACTCAACTGCGCCGTGGGCGACGTCCTGGTTGTTACCAGCGTTGGTTACGACGATGTAGAGGTTACCGTTGACCGGCAGAACGAGTATCGCATTGTCATGAGCATTGCCCAGGAAATCCTGGACGATGTGGTGGTAATCGGTTACGGTACTACGCGTGCCAAGAACTTCACCGGATCGGTGGACGTAATGAAAACCGCCGACTCCCCGGTGGCAGACCTGGGCCTCAGCAATGTCTCCGACATGCTCCGCGGCCGTCTGTCCGGTGTGGTGATGGGCGCCGAATCGGCCACCGTGGGCGGCAACGCCAGCGTACGTGTCCGTGGCCGCCGTTCCATCGGCTCTACCAGCTCTTCTCCGCTGCTTGTAGTGAACGGCGTTATCTTTACCGGCAACCTGGAAGATATTGACCAGAACTCCATTGAGTCCATCAGCGTTCTGAAGGATGCCACCTCCCTGGCAGCTTACGGTTCCAAAGCCGCCAACGGCGTTATCATGATTACCCTCAAGAAGGGTGAGGAAGGCAAGCCCGTAATCAACTTCACCACTTCCCACCAGTTCTCCACGCGTTCCTATCGCCAGAAGTTCCTCTCTCCGGAGAACTACATCAAGTACGCCAATGCCCGTAAAGGCAGTGACGACCTTACCAACACTTCCTGGATGTCTTTCCTGGAAAAGGCCAACTACGAAAAAGGCAAGACCACGGACTGGTACGACCTGGCCACCCGCGTGGGTTACACCCAGAACTACAACTTGAGCTTCTCGGGCCGTACGCAGAACTCCAACTATTATGTTGCCATCGGCCACTCCAACCAGAAAGGTATGACGGTGGGCAATGCCTTCAAGCGCAACAACGCTTCCATGAATTTGAGCACCAAGGTTACCAAGAGCATCGAGATTGGCGCCAACATGGCCTACACCAATTCCATCGACGACTCCGTGGCTGCTTCCCTGTCCTATAAGAACTCCCCCTACATGGAGCCCTATCTCCCGGACGGCAAAACCCTCCGTTATTATGTAGAAGGTGTGAACGCTTCCTCCGTGAACCCGTTGTGGACCGAGGGCCGCGAAAAGGACAACCGCCGATTCAACCTGAACCTGGGCGGTTACGTGAGCATCAACATTCCCTGGGTGCAGGGCCTCAACTTCAAGCTGAACGCCTCCTGGACCAAGATGGAAAGCAAGAACTACAGCTTTACGCACGAGAACAACACCGTAGCCCTGCTCTCCAACGACCTGGAAGGTAAAGGCCAGACCTCGGAATACTATAACCTGGCAACAGCCAGCGGTTCCATCAGCAGCTCCATGAGCGAGAACTGGGTAATGGATGCCATCCTTTCCTACTCCCGCTCCTTCGGCCAGCATTACGTAAATGCCTCCCTGGTTTACACCCGCGACAGCGCGGAATCCACCAGCGAGAGCATCAGCGGCCAGGGCTTCACCGAGGCCGGCAACACCCTCACGGGCTGGTACGGTCTGGGCAATGCCGACACCAAGGTGGTGAGCAATCCCACCTACTCCCTGCACACGGACGTTGGTTATCTGGCCCGTGTCATCTATTCCTTCAAGGACACCTACCACTTCAACGCTTCCTTCCGTCGGGACGGTTCCTCCGTATTCGGCTCCGAGCACAAGTGGGGTAACTTCCCGGCCGTAGGTGCTGCCTGGACCATCAGCAACGAAAACTTCATGAAGGGTATCACCTGGCTGGACTTCCTCAAGCTCAAGCTCTCCTGGGGTAAGAACGGTGCCCAGACCCTGTCTCCTTACGGAACCCTGTCCACCATTGCCGTGGCAAAGGGCGGCCAGATTCCCAACTATTATGGCGGCGCTACCCACTGGGGCCAGAAGCTCGCCACCCTGGGTAACCCCACGCTGGCCTGGCAGACCACCACTTCCTGGAACGGCGGTTTTGAGGCCGACTTCCTCAAGGGTCGTCTCCACATTGACTTGAATGCCTATACTTCCCAGACCACGGACCAGATTTTCGACCGCAACATCCCTGTGATGACGGCCGGTATCACCAGCCAGAAGGCTACCATGGGCCGTGTAGACAACACGGGTGTTGAAATCAACTTCAATACTGTGCCCGTCAAGACCAAGAGCCTTACCTGGAACTCCGACTTCGTGTTCACCCTCAACCGCAACAAGATTGTGGACCTGTACGGTGACGGTCAGGACGATGAGGCCAACAACCTGTTCATCGGCCATCCCATCAACACCATCTACGGTTACCGGACGGAAGGCATTTTCCAGGAAGGGGATTACGCCGGTCAGCCTATCTTCATTACCAAGGACGGCCAGCAGACCAACAATCCTTCTCCCGAAGACCGTGTAATCCTGGGTTATGGCGACGAAAACTTCCGTCTGTCCTGGGCCAACACCCTCCGCTATGGAAACTGGCAGCTGTACATACTCTTCCAGGGCATCTTCAGCGGCGGCGGATACGGCCTTGCCAACAACACCTTCGCCTACAGCACCTACGACACCACTGCCGCCTGCACGGCCTTCGACATCCCGTTCTGGACCAAGCAGGAACCCAACAACACCTATCCCAAGCCTAACTACAGCGACTCCAAGTATCAGGTGTACAACCCTTACGGCCACGTCCGTCTCCAGGACCTCTCGCTGTCCTACAACCTGAGCAAGGTAGCCAACAAGATTGGTGTCAAGAGCGCTCGCGTCACCCTCAGCGGCCGCAACCTCTTCTACATCGCTCCCGGCTGGAAGATGAGTGACCCGGAAAACCGCAGCGGTTACGGTATCGGTATCCCGCGTGCCTTCACTGTGGGTATCAACATTACCCTTTAGTACCAACAACTCTTAATTGCACAAGATATTATGAAAACATTTAAATATATTCTCGGTGCCGTTTTGGGCTGCATGGCCGCTGTTTCCTGCGTTCCCGACAACGAATTTCTGGAAGAGAAGCCCAAGGCCCAGCTCACCATTGCCAACGCCTATAACACCTCCGATCAGGTAGTCAACACCCTCCTTACCGGCTACTTCGAGTTTGAGGAGCTGTATTTCCCGGGCTCCATGGGTCAGGGTCTCTGCTACAACACCTTCACGGGTACCGATATGGTGGACAACAAGTACCAGTTGGGCGCCGCTCAGCACATGAGTAACTTCACCGCAGCCTGGTCGGCAACGTCCAGCCTCCCGAAGAGCCTTTGGGATAAATTCTATAAGGTTATTTCCTACGCCAACCTGGCTCTCATCAAGATGGATGAGGTAGAATGGTCCAGCGATGCAGAGAAAGCCCGTGTAACCGGCGAAGCCAAATTCCTCCGCGGTCTTTCCTACCTGCGTCTGGCCGAACTCTTCGGCGGTGTTCCGCTGGTTATCGAGTATTCCGAGACCCCGAATTACGCCTACGAGCGCGCCACCCGCGCAGAAACCTACAATGTAGCCGTTGACGATCTGACGGACGCCTATGCCGCCCTGCCCTGGAACGTCTCCGCCGAATACGGCCGCGCCGGAAAGGGTGCCGCCGGGATGTATCTGGCCGAAGCCCTGCTGGCCCGCGGCGTAACGAACAACGACGACAAGACGGACTTCTCCAACGCTGCCAAGTACGCCCAGGAAGTTATTGATCACCACCCCATGATGACCAGCCGCTTCGGCGTGCGCAACATCGGCGCCACCGGTTCCCGCGTAAACGGTCCCTACAACATTCCAAACGAGAATAAGGACGGCAACGTGATTACGGACCTCTTCGTGGCAGAGAACATCGTGAGCCCCAGCAATACGGAAGCTATCTGGGTGATGGTATCGGCCCCGGACTATAACACCTTCGCTGCCAATGGCGGTGAGTTCTTCAATCCCACTCCCGGCGGACGCCGCTGCAACACCCTGGGTCTCACTCCCGCCCTGCAGGACTACGAATGGGCCGATGAGTACAAGCAAGCGGGTGCCGCAGACGGTCCCTGGAAGGCCTTCTCCGCCAAGTATGGCGGCGCCATGAGCCCGCCCAGCCACGGTGGTACCGGTTGGGCCCAGGTTACCCCTACCTGGTATGCCTCCTACACCCAGTGGGACAACGCCCACAACAACAATTCCCTGGGCGTGGACATCCGCTATCTGGAAGATATTACCGTAAAGACCGAATTCATCTGCTGCGATGAAAACCACCCGCTGTACGAGCAGAAGGTTGGCTGGAACCACATCAAGCGCGACACGCCCGAACTGTCCGGCATCTATTTCCCCATCTGGTACAAAGAGACGCCGTTCGATTCCTGGGATTACGATGCCAGCGACCCCGGCTTCAGCTGGTTTGGCAAGTATATCAACTTCTACCGTTCCAAATATGCAGCCCGTACTCCGGAGGTTTACCTCCTCCTGGCCGAGGCCAAGCTCCGTGGCGGTGATACCGCCGGCGCCACTGCCGCAGTTAATGCTGTCCGTAACCGCGCCCAGGCTCTGCCCTTCGACACCGTGACCATCCAGACCATCCTGGACGAACGTGGCCGCGAACTCCTGTACGAAGAATTCCGCTGGGCCACCTTCCTCCGGATGAAACCCAACGAATGGAAGGAGCGTATCTACAACTACAGTATGTACGCCGCCCGTCCCAGTGCCACGGATCTGTACCCCAATGCCCGCCGCTGGGCCGAGGATACCGGTGAAGTCAAATTCGACCTGTTCCCGATTCCTCAGACCTACATCGACCTGAACACCGGCTCCGACGGCCTGTATCAGAACGACGGCTGGAAGTAATTCCATCCCACTTACAAAAGAAGTGGTGGCCCGCAGGTCACCACTTCTTTTTTATTATGATCCGCCAATCAGAAAGAATTACCGGCTTTTCTCAGGGCCTTGGGAAGGCACTCCTGCCAGAAGGGCCAGGTATGTCCTCCCTCACGGGTAATGAATTCGTGAGAGATGTTTTTACTCTTCAGCTTGCTTACAAAAGACCTCACGGACGAAACAGATACGGTTATGTCGTCTGTACCCGTCTCAATGGTAATAGGGGGAAGCTTGTCCACATCGGCAGAAGAAACCAGGCTGACGAGGGTAGGAGAAGGCTCGTTGGTAACGCCCGTTGCCGGGGACATGGCATACATCATGGTAAACATCTCCGGATGCCGGAAGCCATGATACAGCGTGCCATAACCGCCCATCGAGAGGCCTGCAATGGCCCTTTTGCCATTCCCGTTGAACTTTTGTTCTACAGCAGGTATGAACTCCTCTATAAAGAAGGTCTCGTACTGGTCTCCTCCCGGACTATCCCGGTAGAAGTCGTTGGGGCAGTTAGGCGTTACAATAATGAAACGTTTTCCGCCCTGCTTTACATACTGGGATGCAATATAATCCAGGTTTCCTCCATCGTTGATTGCGGTACTGAGCCACTTGTTGTGGGCATCGGTAGGATCCCATTCGTAACCATGCAACAAATAAAGGACAGGATAGGTTTGGGATTTGTCATAGCTCGGGGGAAGCCACACGCTGTATTTGATGGAACGTCCCATGGCGGTGCTGGAGAGGGACTGGTTGGCTACCACCAGCGAAGTTTCGGAGCCGTTACCGCCCTCCACGGTTCCCCACACATCGCCCTTACCGACTTTCTCACATCCTAAAAGCATGGCTGCCAAAACAGGCAGCCATGCTAATTTCATAATACGCTTTAAGTACATTCCTTAACAGTCTTAAATGGTGACACCGGCCTTCTGGCGAATATCGTCGGAAGCAGCACCCACCAGGATTTCCAGTTTACCGTGCTCCAGATCCCAGGCGTTCTTGTCCACATTCCAGTAGCGGAGATCGTCCACGGGAACCTCCAGGGTAACGGTCTTGGTTTCACCAGCCTGCAGGCTTACGCGCTGGAAGGCCTTCAGTTCCTTGTAGGGCCATTCCACGGTGGCATCCAGACGGTGGACATACAGCTGGACTACCTCATCGGCATCCATCTTGCCGTTATTGGTAATATCGAAGGAAACCTTTACGCCCTTCTTATCGGCAGAAGCTTTGAGGACGCCATACTGGAAGTCCACATAGGAGAGGCCATGGCCAAAGGCGTACATGGGCTTCACATTCTTGGTGTCGAACCAGCGATAACCCACCAGGGCGCCCTCCGTATACTTGGAAACGGGCTTGGGCATCTTGGCCATCATTTCGGCAATCTGCTCGCGGGTCATCTGGGTGCGGTCCTGACGATACATGAGGGTGAACAGGTCTCCGCCGGCATTCTTGTCCGGGAAGTTACCCATGGCAAAAGCAGGAGAATCTTCCAGCTGGGCCGGGAAGGTGAACGGGAGCTTGCCGGAAGGGGCGATATCGCCGAAGAGCACTTTGGCCAGGGCTGTGCCGCCCTCGGTGCCGTTCCACCAGCCCTGGATGATGGCCGGGGAAACCGGTTCCAGCTGACGGAGGTCGGTGGGGCCGCCGGAGATGAGGATGCTCACCAGGTTGGGATTAGCCTCATACAGGGCCTTCACAACCTCGTTCTGACCCACAGGCAGGTCGATATTGGTACGGTCGCTGCCTTCTGTCTCGATGCTCTTGTTGGTGCCGCCGAAGAACAGGACTACATCGGCTTCCCTGGCCAGGGCCACGGCTTCGGCCAGGAGGGCGGGATCGGCCGGCTCGTCAATGGCAGCGGCCTCCAGCGGATTCGGCGTGGCCGGGGCGGGTCCCCAGCGACGGCCCGGGAAGTTCTTGTAACCGGGAGCATAAACAACCTCCACGTCACTTCC
>Ga0265301_10004682_pt1 | contig 13739 bp, 9 predicted proteins | sample AusTroGonzalo_MG_2_FD_193488 | JGI IMG/M metagenome (GOLD analysis project Ga0265301, IMG submission 193488) | Bovine rumen microbial communities from tropical cattle in Woodstock, Queensland, Australia - Gonzalo_04 | ecosystem: Host-associated > Mammals > Digestive system > Stomach > Rumen ...
CGTCCCCAGTTCTATCTCCGCACCATGGACTGCACAGGTGAGATTACTCTCCCCGCAGGTGTTGAGATGGTAATGCCTGGTGATAACGTTGAGATCACTGTTGAGCTGATCTACGCTGTTGCTCTGAACCAGGGTCTGCGTTTCGCTATCCGTGAAGGTGGCCGCACCGTTGGTTCTGGTCAGATCACTGAGGTGTTCGAGGACTAATCCTCTAGAACCTCTAGATTATCTAGAATATCTAGAAACACTAGATAAACCAAGCCCCCGTCATCGGGCGGGGGCTTTCATACGGGAATAGCTCAGTTGGTAGAGCATCGGTCTCCAAAACCGAGGGTCGTGGGTTCGAGTCCTCCTTCCCGTGCTAAAAGAAAGAAGAAAGTATGAAGATTATTAAGAAATTCATTAACTATTGCAAGGCCTGCTATGACGAATTGGCTCATAAGGTTACATGGCCTTCGTACAAGGAGTTGACCCAAAGCGCTGTGGTAGTGCTGTCGGCTTCATTGATTATTGCTGTTGTAGTATGGCTGATGGACGTTGTGTTCAAGGCTGTTATGAGTTCTATTTATCCTAACTAATCGGAAGAGATGTCGGATACAACGGGAATGAAGTGGTACGTGCTGCGCTCTGTCAGTGGTAAAGAGGGCAAGGTAAAGGAGTTCATCGACAATGCCAAGAAGCATAACGATGTGCTCGATACTCACGTTGGTGAGGTGCTTCTTCCTACAGAGAAGTATGCTGTACTTCAGAATGGCAAGCGTGTTGTCAAAGAGAAACTTTTCCTTCCAGGCTATGTGTTGGTACAGGCCACATTGCAGGGAGAGGTTGCTCACATGCTGCGATTCATTCCTAACGTATTGGGATTCTTGGGTGGCATGGATAACCCTCAGGTGGTAAAACAGTCGGAGATAAACCGTATTCTGGGTACTGCCGAGGAGACTACTATTGAAAATGTGGAGTTGAACATCCCTTATCAGGTCGACGAGTCTGTGAAGGTCATCGACGGCCCGTTCAGCGGTTTCTCTGGTATCATCGAGGAGGTGAACACAGATAAGCACAAGCTGAAGGTGATGGTTAAGATTTTCGGTCGTAAGACTCCGTTGGAACTAAACTTTACACAAGTAGAAAAAGAATAGGACGTAAGTTACGGTGCGTCCGTTCTATATACGGTCTTAGGAGGCTTCCACTCCTGGGGCTTATATAAAAAATCAATTAATAATAATCACAAATGGCTAAAGAAGTTGCTGGATTAATCAAATTGCAGATTAAAGGTGGCGCTGCAAATCCCTCGCCCCCCGTCGGACCTGCACTGGGTTCTAAGGGTATTAACATCATGGGATTCTGCAAAGAGTTCAACGCCAGAACACAGGATAAGGCAGGAAAGATTCTTCCTGTCGTTATTACCTACTATGCAGACAAGTCATTCAGCTTCATTATCAAGACTCCCCCTGCAGCAGTACAGCTGTTGGAGGCTGCCAAGGTAAAGGGCGGATCAGCTCAGCCTAACCGTAAGAAGGTGGCCAGCGTGACCTGGGATCAGGTTCGCACCATCGCTGAGGATAAGATGAGCGACTTGAACTGTTTCACTGTTGAGTCGGCTATGAAACTGATTGCCGGTACAGCACGTAGCATGGGTATCACTGTAAAAGGGGAGTTCCCTGGTAAATAACAAATAACTTCAATTAGAAAAATGAGTAAACTGACAAAAAATCAAAAGTTGGTAGCTGATAAGGTTGAAGCAGGGAAAGCATACTCTTTACAGGAAGCCGCTGCGCTGGTGAAGGAAATTACCACCACCAAGTTTGAGGCTTCTGTAGATATCGACGTACGCTTGGGCGTAGATCCTCGTAAGGCTAACCAGATGGTTCGTGGCGTTGTATCGCTCCCGAACGGTACTGGTAAGGTTACACGAGTGCTCGCTCTCTGTACTCCTGATCAGGAAGAAGCTGCTAAGGAAGCTGGTGCCGACTATGTTGGTCTCGACGAGTATATCGACAAGATCAAGCAGGGTTGGACCGATGTTGATGTAATTATTACAATGCCCTCATGCATGGGTAAGCTGGGTCCCCTCGGTCGTATCCTGGGTCCCCGTGGTTTGATGCCAAACCCCAAGAGCGGTACTGTAACTATGGACGTTGCTAAGGCAGTCAAGGAAGTAAAGCAGGGTAAGATTGACTTCAAGGTAGACAAGGCAGGTATCATCCACGCCTCTATCGGTAAGGTTACCTTCACTCCTGAGCAGATCTACGGAAATGCCAAGGAATTCCTGCAGACTATTATCAAGCTGAAGCCGGCTGCTGCCAAGGGTACATATATGAAGAGTATCTTTATCTCCAGCACCATGAGCGCTGGTATCAAGGTAGATCCTAAATCAGTTGAATAACTCGTAAAAAGTTTAGTAAAATGAAAAAGGAATTAAAAGATACTATCGTAGTAGAACTTGGACAGAAGCTGAAGGAGTATCCTCATTTCTATCTGGTAGACACTACCGGACTGAATGCTGAACAGACAAGCAACCTCCGTCGCAAGTGCTTCAAGAACGAGATTAAGATGGTCGTTGTGAAGAACACGCTTCTCCACAAGGCTTTCGAGGCCTCTGACATTGATTTCTCTCCACTTTATGATAGCTTGAAGGGTAACACCGCTGTGATGTTCACACAGGCAGCCAATGTTCCCGCTAAGCTCCTGAAGGAATACACCAAGGAAGGTATCCCCGCACTGAAAGCTGCTTATGCAGAAGAGGGCTTCTTCGTAGGTGCTGACAAACTTCCTGAACTCGTTGCTATCAAGAGTAAGAATGAACTTATCGCCGACGTTGTGGCTCTGCTGCAGTCTCCGATCAAGAACGTTGTTTCTGGTCTGAACGCAGGTGGTAAGATTCACGGACTGCTGGACGCTATCGCTGAGCGTAACAAATAAGCGAAGAGTTATAACAAACATTAACATTAAAAAACAATTAAAATTTTAAATAAAATGGCAGATATTAAAGCTATTGCTGAGGAGTTGGTTAACCTCACAGTTAAAGAAGTACAAGAGTTGGCAACTGTCCTGAAGGACGAGTATGGAATTGAGCCCGCCGCTGCAGCTGTTGCTGTTGCTGCTGGTCCCGCTGCAGGTGGCGCTGAGGCCGCTGCTGAGGAGAAGACTTCTTTCGACGTTGTTCTGAAGGAAGCAGGTGCTGCTAAGCTGCAGGTAGTAAAGGCCGTTAAGGAAGCTTGCGGTCTGGGTCTGAAGGAAGCTAAGGATCTCGTAGACGGTGCTCCTTCTACTCTGAAGGAAGGTCTCTCTAAGGACGAGGCTGAGAACCTGAAGAAGGCTATCGAAGAGGCTGGTGCCGTAGTTGAGCTGAAGTAATTCAGAAACAACAATATCAAGTGGTTGGGGGCTCTCCAGTCGAGAGTTCCCGACCATTTTTTGTCTTTTTATTCTAGATAGTCTAGATACTCTAGATGGTCTAGATAGTCTAGAAAACATATTTTTCATTTTATGGCAACAAAGAAAGTAGAAAACAGAGTAAGCTTTGGCAGCGTCAAGAATCCCATGCCATTTCCGGATTTCCTTGATGTGCAATTAAAGTCTTTTAAAGACTTCCTGCAGTTGGACACTCCGCCTGAGGAACGCAAGAACGACGGTTTGTATAAGGTGTTCTCTGAGAACTTCCCTATCACCGATACGAGAAACAATTTTGTCCTTGAGTTCCTGGATTACTATATCGACCCGCCCCGTTACACCATTGACGAGTGTCTGGAGCGCGGTCTGACCTATAGTGTACCTTTGAAGGCTAAGTTGAAGCTCTATTGCACGGATCCCGATCATGAGGATTTCGATATGGCCATTCAGGACGTATTCCTGGGTCCTATTCCGTATATGACCGCAAACGGTACGTTTATCATCAACGGTGCTGAGCGCGTTGTCGTATCTCAGCTGCACCGTTCTCCTGGCGTATTCTTCGGCCAGAACACCCACGCTAACGGTACACTGCTCTACAGTGCCCGTATCATTCCTTTCAAGGGTAGCTGGATTGAGTTTGCTACTGATATTAATAATGTGATGTATGCTTACATCGACCGTAAGAAGAAGCTGCCTGTCACTACTTTGCTGCGTGCCATCGGTTTCGAGACCGATAAGGACATCCTGGAGATCTTCGACCTTGCCGAAGAGGTGAAGGTCAACAAGAAGGCCCTGAAGGAGGTTATCGGTATGAAGCTTGCTGCCCGTGTGCTGAAGAGCTGGAACGAGGACTTCGTCGATGAGGATACCGGTGAGGTGGTATCTATCGAGCGTAACGAGGTTATCATGGAGCGTGAGACGGAGATTACCGAGGACAACATGATGGATATCCTCGAGAGTGGTGCTTCTACCATCCTCGTTCACAAGGACGAGGCCGTTGCCCAGGACTTCTCTATCATCTTCAACACCCTGCAGAAAGACCCGTCGAACTCAGAGAAGGAGGCCGTGCTCTACATCTATCGTCAGCTGCGTAATGCTGATCCTGCTGATGATGCCAGTGCTCGTGAGGTTATTCAGAACCTGTTTTTCTCTGACAAGCGTTACGACTTGGGTGACGTAGGCCGTTACCGTATTAATAAGAAGTTAGGTCTCGACACGGATATGGATGTTCGTGTGCTGACCAAAGAAGATATTATTGAGATTATCAAGTATCTCATCCAGCTGATTAACTCGAAGGCTACCGTCGACGATATTGACCACCTGTCAAACCGTCGTGTGCGCACTGTCGGAGAACAGCTGTCAAATCAGTTCTCTATCGGTCTGGCTCGTATGAGCCGTACTATCCGTGAGCGCATGAACGTCCGCGACAATGAGGTCTTTACGCCTACCGACCTGATTAATGCCAAGACCATTTCGAGCGTTATCAACTCGTTCTTCGGCACCAACCCCCTGTCGCAGTTCATGGATCAGACGAACCCGCTGGCCGAGGTAACTCACAAGCGTCGTCTCTCTGCACTGGGTCCTGGCGGTCTGTCGCGTGAGCGTGCCGGTTTCGAGGTGCGTGACGTACACTATACGCACTACGGCCGTCTCTGCCCGATTGAGAGCCCTGAAGGCCCGAACATCGGTCTGATTTCGTCGCTCTGTGTATATGCTAAGATTAACAGCCTTGGCTTCATCGAGACTCCTTACCGTAAGGTGGAGAATGGTGTTGCCAACCTCGATAACAATGAAATCGTCTATCTGACTGCTGAAGAGGAAGCAGAGCACATTATCGGTCAGGGTAATGCTCCACTGAACGATGATGGTACCTTTATCCGTAAAGTGGTAAAGTGCCGTCAGGATGCTGACTTCCCCGTTGTGCCTCCTGCACAGGTGGACTTGATGGACGTCTCTCCCCAGCAGATTGCCTCTATCGCCGCTTCGCTGATTCCGTTCCTGGAGCACGATGACGCTCACCGTGCACTGATGGGATCGAACATGATGCGTCAGGCCGTTCCCCTGCTCCACAACGAGGCTCCTATCGTGGGTACTGGTATTGAGAAGCAGGTGTGTGAGGACTCTCGCACGATGATTACTGCCGAGGGCGATGGCGTTATCGACTATGTTGATGCTACCACCATCCGCATTCTCTACGACCGTACAGACGACGAGGAGTTCGTCAGCTTCGAGCCCGCCCTGAAGGAATACCGTATTCCTAAGTTCCGTCGTACCAACCAGAACATGACTATCGACCTGCGTCCTATCTGTGACAAGGGACAGCGTGTGAAGAAGGGCGACATCCTAACTGAAGGTTATGCCACCGAGAATGGTGAGCTTGCTCTGGGTCGTAACCTGTTGGTGGCCTACATGCCTTGGAAGGGTTACAACTACGAGGATGCTATCGTGCTCAACGAGCGTATCGTCCGTGAGGATATCTTGACCTCCGTGCATGTTGATGAGTACTCTCTCGACGTCCGTGAGACCAAGCGTGGCGCTGAGGAGTTCACCGCCGATATTCCTAACGTCAGCGAGGAAGCTACCAAAGACCTCGACGACAATGGTGTTATCCGTGTCGGTGCTCGTGTGGAGCCAGGCGATATTCTGATTGGTAAGATTTCACCGAAGGGCGAGAGCGATCCCTCACCTGAGGAGAAGCTGCTCCGTGCCATCTTTGGCGACAAGGCTGGTGACGTGAAGGATTCTTCACTGAAGGCCAATCCTTCGCTGAGCGGTGTCATTATCGACAAGAAGCTCTTCACCCGTGCCGTCAAAACCCGTCAGACCAAGCAGCAGGACAAGATCACGCTGGCTAAGATTGACGAGGAGCATCAGGCAAAGATTGACGACCTGAAGGACATCCTTATTGAGAAGTTGGTAACCCTGACAAAGGGCAAGGTCTCCATGGGCGTGAAGGACTATACTGGTGCTGAGATTATCGCCAAGGGAGCTAAGTTTACGATGACCGCCCTGAAGAATCTTGAATTTGGTGACATCCAGATCAGCAATTGGACCAACGACGAGCACAAGAATGAGCTCATTGCCAAGCTGATTATCAACTATATGAAGAAGTTCAAGCTCCTTGACGCTGAGAATAAGCGCAAGAAGTTTGCCATTACCATTGGTGACGAGCTGCCCTCAGGTATTCTGCAGATGGCTAAGGTATATGTTGCCAAGAAGCGTAAGATCGGTGTGGGTGATAAGCTCGCTGGTCGTCACGGTAACAAGGGTATCGTCTCGAAGGTCGTTCGTCAGGAGGATATGCCGTTCCTCGAGGATGGTCGTCCCGTTGACCTCGTGCTGAACCCGTTAGGTGTGCCTTCACGTATGAACCTCGGTCAGATTTTCGAGGCTATCCTCGGTGCTGCCGGTAAGCGTCTTGGTGTGAAGTTTGCTACGCCAATCTTCGACGGTGCCAAGTTGGAAGACCTTGCAGAATGGACCGATAAGGCCGGTCTGCCTCGTCTCTGCTCTACCCACCTTTATGATGGTGAGACGGGTGAGAAGTTCGACCAGCCTGCAACGGTAGGTATCACTTACTTCTTGAAACTCGGTCACATGGTTGAGGACAAGATGCACGCTCGTTCTATTGGTCCGTACTCACTGATTACCCAGCAGCCCCTCGGTGGTAAGGCACAGTTCGGTGGCCAGCGCTTCGGTGAGATGGAGGTCTGGGCACTGGAGGCCTTTGGTGCCAGCCATGTGCTGCAGGAGATTCTGACCATCAAGTCTGACGATGTCGTCGGACGTTCTAAGGCTTACGAGGCTATCGTCAAGGGCGAGCCTATGCCTACTCCTGGTATTCCTGAATCACTCAACGTGCTGCTGCACGAGTTGAAGGGACTTGGTCTCAGCATCAAGATGGACTAATGAGAAAAGGTAAAAAAGTAAAAAGGTAAAAAAGTAAAAGACATATATGGCTTTCAAAAAAGATACAAAAGTAAAGAACAACTTTACTAAGATTACCATCGGACTGGCTTCTCCTGAGGAGATTCTCGAGAGTTCATTTGGTGAGGTTACCAAGCCTGAGACCATCAACTATCGCACCTACAAGCCTGAGCGCGACGGTTTGTTCTGCGAGCGCATCTTCGGTCCTACGAAGGACTATGAGTGTGCCTGCGGTAAGTACAAGCGTATCCGTTACAAGGGTATTGTCTGCGACCGTTGCGGTGTTGAGGTCACTGAGAAGAAAGTACGTCGCGAGCGTGTAGGACACATCGAACTGGTGGTTCCCGTAGCTCATATCTGGTACTTCCGCAGTCTGCCCAATAAGATTGGCTATCTGTTAGGCCTGCCCACCAAGAAGCTCGACGCCATTATCTACTACGAGCGCTATGTCGTCATCCAGCCAGGTGCTATGGCTGGCAAGAAGGACGGCGAGGGCTTCCCCATTCTGGGTTCTCAGATGTACGACCTGCTCTCAGAAGAGGAGTACAACGATATTGTTGACAACCAGCTCTCTGAGGACAACTACTACTTGGACGACAACGACCCCAAGAAGTTCGTCGCCAAGATGGGTGCAGAGGCTATCTACGACTTGCTTGTCAAGCTCGACCTCGACTCACTGTCTTACGAACTGCGCGACCGCGCCAACAGCGACTCCTCCGTTCAGCGCAAGAATGAGGCTCTGAAGCGCCTGCAGGTTGTTGAGGCTTTCCGTTCGAGTGTCGAGAAGGGTGTCAACCGTCCGGAGTGGATGATCATGAAGATTATTCCTGTCACTCCTCCTGAGTTGCGTCCCCTCGTTCCCCTAGACGGTGGCCGTTTCGCTACCTCCGACCTGAACGACCTTTATCGTCGTGTCATCATCCGTAACAACCGTCTGAAGCGCCTCATTGAGATTCACGCTCCTGAGGTCATCCTGCGCAACGAGAAGCGTATGCTGCAGGAGGCTGTCGACTCGTTGTTCGATAATAGCCGCAAGTCCAGCGCTGTCAAGAGCGATAGCAACCGTCCGTTGAAGTCTCTCTCCGACTCGCTGAAGGGTAAGCAGGGCCGCTTCCGTCAGAACCTGCTCGGTAAGCGTGTCGACTACTCAGCCCGTTCGGTAATCGTCGTCGGTCCTGAGCTGAAGATGGGTGAGTGCGGTCTGCCCAAACTGATGGCTGCCGAGCTCTACAAGCCGTTCATCATCCGTAAGCTCATCGAGCGCGGTATCGTGAAGACGGTGAAGAGCGCCAAGAAGATTGTCGACCGTCGCGAACCCGTTATCTGGGATATTCTGGAGAATGTGATGAAAGGTCATCCTGTGCTCCTCAACCGTGCACCAACACTGCACCGTCTGGGTATTCAGGCCTTCCAGCCCAAGCTCATTGAGGGTAAGGCTATCCAGCTGCACCCACTGGCTTGTACCGCATTCAACGCTGACTTCGACGGTGACCAGATGGCTGTCCACCTCCCACTGTCTAACGAAGCTATCTTGGAGGCTCAGATTCTGATGCTCCAGAGCCACAATATTCTGAACCCTGCCAATGGTGCGCCTATCACCGTTCCTTCACAGGATATGGTGCTCGGACTGTACTATATCTCTAAGATCCGTCCAGGTGCCAAGGGTGAGGGCCTGACCTTCTACGGTCCTGAGGAGGCCATCATTGCCCACAATGAGGGCAAGTGCGACCTGCACGCTCAGGTGAAGGTTGTGGTTGACGATATTGTTGACGGCAAGCCCTGCAAGCACATGGTGGAGACCTCTGTAGGTCGTGTCATTGTGAACGGCATCATCCCCGAGCAGGTGGGCTATGTCAACAAGATTATCTCTAAGAAGTCTCTGCGCGACATCATTGCTGACGTTATCAAAAACGTGGGCTTTGCTGAGGCCTGCGAATTCCTCGATGGTATCAAGAACCTCGGTTACCGCATGGCATACGAGGCCGGACTTTCGTTCAACCTCGACGACATCATCATCCCTGAGTCGAAGAAAGACCTCGTGGAGAAGGGTAATGCCGAGATTCAGCAGATTACCGAGAACTACAACATGGGTTTCATCACCGACAACGAGCGTTACAATCAGGTTATCGATACCTGGACACATATCAACAACGACCTTGGTAACGTCCTGATGAAGGAGATGACCGAGGCCGACCAGGGCTTCAACGCCGTATTCATGATGCTCGACTCCGGTGCCCGTGGTTCGAAGGACCAGATTCGTCAGCTCTCCGGTATGCGTGGTCTGATGGCTAAGCCCCAGAAGGCTGGTGCCGAGGGCGCTCAGATCATTGAGAACCCCATTCTGTCGAACTTCAAGGAGGGTATGTCCGTGCTGGAGTACTTCATCTCTACCCACGGTGCCCGTAAGGGTCTGGCCGATACCGCTATGAAGACCGCCGACGCTGGTTACCTGACCCGTCGTTTGGTTGACGTGTCGCACGACGTGATTATCAACGAGGAAGACTGCGGTACGCTCCGTGGACTCGTCTGCACCGCGCTGAAGAACGGCGACGAGGTCATTTCAACGCTGTATGAGCGCATCCTTGGTCGTGTCTCTGTTCACGATATCATCCATCCTTCTACTGGTGAGCTCATCGTGGCTGCTGGTGAGGAGATTACCGAGCCTATCGCACAGATTATCGAGGACTCTCCCATCGAGAGCGTCGAGATTCGTTCGGTGCTCACCTGTGAGTCTAAGCACGGCGTCTGCATGAAGTGTTACGGACGTAACCTCGCTACCCGTCGTATGGTTCAGAAGGGTGAGGCCGTCGGTGTGATTGCCGCTCAGGCTATCGGTGAGCCGGGTACTCAGCTGACACTGCGTACGTTCCACGCTGGTGGTGTCGCTGCCAATGCTGCAGCAAACGCCTCTATCGTGGCTAAGAACGACTCTAAGATTGAACTCGAAGAGGTTCGTACCGTTCCGTTCGACGAGGATGGTCGCGCTTGCGAGATGGTTGTCAGCCGTCTGGGTGAACTGCGTTTCGTCGATGTCAACACCAAGATAGTGCTGTCTACCGTCAACGTTCCTTACGGTTCTTCACTCTACTTCAAGAATGGCGATACCGTTAAGAAGGGCGACAAGATTGCCCAGTGGGATCCCTTCAATGCCGTTATCGTTACTGAGTACGCTGGTACATTGAAGTTCCACGACGTTATCGAGGGTGTCACCTTCCGTGCAGAGACCGACGATACCACCGGCTTAACCGAGAAGATTGTCACTGAGTCGCGCGATAAGCTGAAGGTTCCTACCTGCGACATCGTTGCTCCTAACGGCGAGGTCGTTGGTACCTATAACTTCCCTGTGGGTGGTCACGTAGTTGTTGAGGACGGCCAGAGAGTAAGCACTGGTGAGACCCTCGTCAAGATTCCGCGTGCTGCTGCCAAGGGTGGTGATATCACTGGTGGTCTGCCTCGTGTCACTGAGCTCTTCGAGGCTCGTAACCCATCGAACCCCGCTATCGTTTCCGAAATCGACGGTGAGGTCACCATGGGTAAGGTCAAGCGTGGTAACCGCGAAATCATCGTCACTTCCAAGACTGGCGAGCAGCGTAAGTATCTTGTATCGCTGTCGAAGCAGATTCTGGTACAGGAGCACGACGCCGTGCGCGCAGGTACACCACTCTCCGACGGTGTCATCACGCCTGCCGACATTCTGGCCATCAAGGGTCCCACGGCCGTGCAGGAGTATATCGTCAACGAGGTACAGGATGTGTATCGTCTGCAGGGTGTGAAGATCAACGACAAGCACTTCGAGATTATCGTTCGTCAGATGATGCGCAAGGTACAGATCAACGATCCGGGCGACACCATCTTCCTTGAGCAAGAGATTGTCGACAAGCTCGACTTCGCTGAGGAGAACGACCGCATCTGGGGTAAGAAGGTAGTTACTGATGCCGGCGATTCTGAGATTTTCCAGAAGGGGCAGATCATTACTGCCCGCAAGTTGCGCGACGAGAACTCCAGCCTGAAGCGCCGCGATATGAAGCTTGTTCAGGTGCGCGACGCTGTGCCTGCTACGTCTACACAGATTCTGCAGGGTATCACCCGTGCAGCACTGCAAACCAAGTCGTTCATGTCCGCTGCATCCTTCCAGGAAACCACGAAGGTGCTCAACGAAGCTGCTATCCGCGGCAAGAGCGACAACCTCGAGGGCATGAAGGAGAACGTTATCAGCGGTCACCTCATTCCTGCCGGCACCGGTCTCCGCGAGTTCGAGAAAATCATTGTCGGCTCGAAGGAAGAGTACGAGCGCATGCAGGCCAATCGCAAGAATGTCCTCGACTTCGGCGACGACGACGTGATGGAATAAACAGTCACTTCCGACTTATTCATAAAAAACATGGCTCAGGATTTCCCCTGAGCCATGTTTTTTATAGTCGCTATATGCTATTTGCTGCTTCCGATAATTTTCGAGATATCCATCATCATGCCGCCGTTGCCAGCCATGATCTGAGGCATCTTGCCGTCCCACTTTTCTATCATGTCCTCCTGGACGATCATCGGCGACAGCGAGGCGGCGATGGTGCGGTTGTAGTAGGCTTCCGCATCGGCCTTGATCTTCATGGCCTTCGCGTTACCCTCGGCCTTGGCGACAGCAATCTTGGCGTTAGCCTCGGCCTCCTTCACCTCGTTCTCGGCCTTTAAGGCACTCTGAATAGCGGTGTTCTTGGCGTCAATCATCGACAGCAGCGACGACGGCGGGGTAATCTTCGACGTGAACTCCTCCACAAGGAAACCCTCTGCCATCAGCGACTTCTCCAGACGACTGCGTACGTCGCGCTCGAAATTGGCGCGGTTCGACATCAGCGAGTCCGACGTGTATTGGTTGGCGCAGGTGCGGTAGGCCTCGTAGATACACGTGCGGATGTAGCCTTCCTCCAAATCCTTTACACCTACACGGTATTTCGTAAAGATGTCGCAAGCCTTCTCAGGATTGATGCGGTAGGCTATCGTCGGATCCATCTCGAAGAGCGAGGCATCCTTCGCATTCACCGAGAACGTCTCATACTGTTTACGCTGGGTGAATGTCGGGTAGGTAAACACGTTGGTCGTGATAGGGTTGTAAAAGACCCAACCCTTGCACGTTCCCTCCACGCCACCATAGTCCTGCTCGTTGAGCGACCACTTGTGGAAACGGATACCCACCTCACCCGAGTCGACCACCGTGCAACACATGGCGAAGAATATCAACACCGCTAAAATGCCGCCTCCAACGTATATCAGCGGACGAAGTTTCTCTTTCATCATACTATTCATTATTAATGATGGTCTTTAATTCCGTGCAAATTTCATTTCTGAGCTCGGTTCTTCTCTCACTTAATCACATTGCAACGCCACACTTCGACTATTGTCGAAGAACCTTTTTACCATTGACGATATAGACACCGTTGGAAAGGCCGTCGAGCGACGTTACCTTGTTGAGCACCTTGCGACCATTCAGGTCGTAGACGTCGAACTCCTCTGCGAGCGTAGCCTTCTCTTCAATGCCTGTTACCTCGTCGTCAGTTCCATCCATTGAAGGTGCAGAAGAGGCTTTAACGACAGTCACTTTGCAAGTTGCGCTCAGACCTGTCGCATTCGATATGCACGTGATAATAGCCGTACCAGTCTTCAAGCCCTTTATCTTACCAGTGCTTGCCACCTTGACAATCGTCGGGTCGGAACTCTCCCACGTCACAGTCTGATCTTCCGTCGTGGGATAAACCTTCGACTTCAAGGCCACTACCTTGCCCTTCTCAACGGTAAGTGCAGTATAGTTGAGCTTCACATAGCCGACGGTAACTTCGCAAGTGGCTTTCAGGCCCGTTGCATTCGATGTACAGGTAATGGTGGCCTTGCCAGCCTTCATACCCTTAATCTTGCCGCTACTTGCCACTTTGACAATCGTCGGGTCGGAACTCTCCCATGTCACGCTCTGGTCTTTCACCGTCGAGGGATAAACCTTCGATTTCAAGGTCAACGTCTTGCCCTTCTCAATAGCGACCTCAGTCTTGCTTAGCTTCACATAGCCTACGGTCACCTTGCAGGTGACTTTCAGACCTGTAGTATTGGAGGTACAGGTAATCTTAGCCGTTCCAGCCTTCAAGCCCGTCACTTCGCCATATTTCGACACTGTAGCGACTGCCGTATTCGAACTCTTCCATGTCATACTATTATTGCTATCAGAGCCACTCAAGTACGTGGGGTTAAGCGTGGCTTTCAGCGTCATTGTATGGTTCTTCTCAAGGAAGGCCTTGGACTTGTCTATGCTCATAGTTATATTGTCGTAGGGTTCCATGGCATAAATGTATTTCTTTTCGCCAGCACCCAACGGGCTTGCCAACTTTTGCACTTTATACTCTATTGATCCGCAGGTGAATGTACCTACATCTGTCAAGTCA